>ENA-ORRZ01002268-ORRZ01002268.1-human-gut-metagenome-genome-assembly--contig:-NODE-2268-length-9897-cov-2.277789_pt1 | contig 9897 bp, 7 predicted proteins | sample MGYA00242185_ERZ509152 | MGnify/ENA primary metagenome ERZ509152 (study PRJEB26280, sample SAMEA2338668) | human gut metagenome | biome: human gut; feature: human-associated habitat; material: faeces... | reverse complement strand
CATACGGTTATGATGATGGAGATTCTGGAGAATGCGGCAGGACAGAGAGGGAGCCTTTCGACAGAGGCTTGTATGACTGGAGAGGGAAAAGAATGATCTTGTCACTGGAATCATCTGGTGGTAAAATAAAGCTGTCGCCAGTTCCGGGAGGAGTGCAGTTTCGGCTGTATCGGAGGTGTCCGGTCTCACTTTGAATATCCCGGGAACACACTCCGGCTGGTGACTTTTTCTATCTTTTTCAGGGAAATGGGAAGCATCTATATATAATGGATGTGCCCTTGATTCAGGAGGAGATGATGGAACGGGACATTGATTATGTGATTGCGGTGGCGGAGTGCAGAAGCATTTCGCAGGCGGCAGAGGTGCTTTATATCAGTCAGCCTTCTTTGAGCAGGTATCTTTCCAATCTGGAAAATGAGCTGGGATTCAGTCTGTTTGTCCGGACAATTAATGGAACGGAGTTGACTGAGGCTGGGAAAATCTATCTGAAATATGCTAAGGAAATCAAGCTTCTTCGGGGAACCATGGAGCATGAGCTGAGGGAGTTTCAGCGTAAAAATACCAATCGGATTCGAGTGGGAATGACATTGAATTCAGCTTCTCTTTCCGCGTATAATGTGGCTGAAAAGGTGAAAAAACGATATCCGGGATGCGATGTAGAGATGTACAATATTATGTCAAAGGATATCGAGGCAGCCCTGCGGGATGGAAAGTACGACTTTGCCATTGGTCCGGATTTAGATTTGAACAGTGATTTTGGAATCGATATTTTTGTACGGGAGCCATATGTTCTGATTGCTCCTGCACGTTATGATATCAGCGTTTATGCGGAAAACAGGGAGGGGGGATTATTTCCGAGGGTAAATCTGGGGAAGCTTCCGAAGCTGGATTTTATCCTCCAAGAGGAGACCACCTCTGTCAGAAGGGCGATTGATTGCCTGGTTCATCAGATGAGATATCCCATTGAGCCCAGGCTTTTGGTAACAAGCAGTCCCCTGGCTATCCAGGCAGCAGAAAGCGGATTGGGCTGCTGCATTGTGGCAATGGGACATCTTGCTTATGTAAATCGGGCAGAGCAGTTGAATTTTTATCAGGTGGGAAAAGATGATATGACCCGCGCGGCAGTTCTTTATCTTTGCTCGAAATCTTTTTCGCAGGAGGAAAAATACTGTATTTCCTGCATTAAGGAGGCACTGCAGGAAGGGGAAAAAATGATGCTTTCCAAGCTGCGGGATGCCGGAAAGATAGGGGTATAGCATTATGCTATACCCCTATCTTATTTCAGCATTGGCGAAATCTGCCGAAAGAGCTTATACTGGGTTTATCAAAACGATGCCGGCCAGCAGAGTAAAATACAGTGCAGTTTCTTGAAGGAGGATATCGTATGAATATGTCTTTGATTTGGGCATTTATCTGCCTGATTATTTTTGTTGCTGTTCTGGCTCACCCGAAGCTTCCCAACTGGATGACCTTTGTGTGTATTGCTCCTATTGCGTTTCTGGCAAAGGTGATGGATGCTAATGCAGTTTATAATGTATTAAACAGCTCCAGTCTTCATCTGATGGTGATTATCTGTATGTTTTCAGGTATGATTGCGGCTACGGGGCTGGATGTGGTAATTGGCGATTTTCTGGATCGGGCAACCAGCTCTCAAACAGGAAAGCGAAAGGAAATGATGATTTTTGCAATCGTATATGTATTCTCCGGACTGATTTCTACAGTGCTTCAGAACAGCTATGTGGCGTTGGCATTTCTTCCTGTGTTAAAGAGCATTGCAAGAAAGAACCGGATCAGCCTTTCTAAGCTGGTATTGTTTGTAATTTTTTCTACCACTTTGGGCGGAGCGATTACCCTGATTGGAACCCCTACGAATGTTTATGCAAACTCCGCTCTAGAGGAGGCCGGACTGGCGTTGTTTGGAATGCTGGATTTTGCCTGGGTTGGTATCCCAATTTTTATTCTGGGCGGTATCTATATGGTAGTGATGAACCGGTGGTGCAAATCCTATGATGATTTTGGCGACGAGATTGTAGCGCAGACACTAACGGCAGAGCAGAAGAATAAGCAGAAGGTAGTAGGGACTGCATTCGTGGTATTTGTAGCTGCGCTGGTGCTGAAATCTCTGAAGGTGATTTCTATTGACCCCAACTTTGTAGGATATGCCATGATTGCAATTGCTGTTCTGACAACAATAGTAACTCCAAAGGAGGCAATCAGTTCTCTAGATGCCAATATGATTCTCTTCTGCGCAGGTATTAACCTGATGATTGCCATTATGAATCAGAGTGGTCTGGGAGATCTGTTTGGAACTGCTATTATCCATGTAATCGGTGAATCCAGAAATCTGTATCTGATTACAGCAGTGCTGTGTATCGGCGCGTCTGTGGGAACTCAGTTTATGAACAACATGGCTTGTGCAGGGATGCTTGCTCCGGTTGGCATTTCCATTGCAGAGACTCTGGGAGCCAATCCACAGGCCATCGTTTTGGCAATTGCCATTGGAGCCGGATGTTCCTATTTAACTCCCATTGCATCCGGAACAAACCAGACTATGATGGTTTTCACAAAGCTGAAATTCCAGGATTTTGCCCGTTTTGGCTGGCCTTTGTTGATTATTACCTGGATCTGCTGTGTGGCAATTCTTCCCCAGGTATTCCCATTCTTCTAAGAAAAGGAGCTGTTGATGATGAGACAGGAGCTTGAGCGATCCCTTCCTTTCCGGGAGGGAATTCGCCCGGAATATATTATTAATTTTTTAAATGCCTGTGAAAAGGCTGAATCAGAAATTCATGGAATCATGATAGCCTGCCATGGAAAGGTAATTTTTGAGGCATACAACGCCCCATACAAGGCGGATATCCCCCACATCATGCATTCCTTTACGAAAATTATGACCAATACGGCAGCAGCCCTTGCTTATGGAGACGGACTTCTGAATCTGGATGATCCGATTTTAAAGTTTTTTCCAGAATATGCGGAAAACGCTAATGAATACCTGCGTGCCTGTACAATCCGAAATCTGATTACCATGAGAAGCGGACAGCAGCGCAGTATTGGTGGAAATGAATGGCGTCCATTAAAGAGCAGCTGGAAGGATGCCTATTTTAAGGTTCCCTTTGATAAAGAGCCGGGAGAGGTTTATATGTATTCCAGCGGAAACAGCTATATTCTTTCCTATATTGTACAGCTGTTGGAAAAAAAGACCTGCAGAGAACTGATTTGGGAGCGTGTGGGAAAAAAGATTGGTCTGACGGAATTTCCATGGATGATGAGTCCTGAGGGCGTTTGCTCTGGAGGAAATGGAGTATCCTTGACAACAGAGGATATGCTGCGGATAGGACTTCTCTATCTGAATAAAGGAAGGTGGCAGGGAGAACAGTTGATTCCGGAAAAGTGGGTAGATTACGCCATGGGATATACAGATCCGATTCCTCCGGTGGACGGCCTTCAATATAATTATCACTGGGAGCATACAGAGGATATCTGGGCGGGTCGGGGGATGTTTGGACAGACCTGCGGGCTTGTGCCTGCCCTTGATATGGTATTTGCCATTACGGCAGCAGATGAACATTACGCCGCCATGAAACTGTTTCAGAGAGAAATTGTTGATAAGGTGAAGGCCAATGAAGAGGTGCTGCAGGATGACCATAAAATGGCAGAGATATTGCGGCAAAAGGGGCTTTGCATGACGCTGGAGGGAAAAAATATATCTGTAAAGAATCATATAGGTCTGGAAGCTCGGGATTTTTTTTGGACTCCGGAGAAAAATCAGGATGGAGTCCGGCGAATAGAAGTTCATTTTGACGAAGACCGGCTTCTATATGTCATGGAAGATGGGCGCGGCCGGCATGAGGTTTTGGCTGGATTGGATCATTGGATAAATGGAATGACAACCATGACAGGATCCTATCTCCACCATCAGTATGAGCCGGCAGTGTTACGGATTGATGCCATTGCTTACTGGAGCGATTTCCATACGCTGATGATGGAGTGGCGTTTCCCGGAAATGGCATTTTTTGACCACGTAAGTATTCGTTTTGAAGAAGAACAAGTGAAGATCGAGCGATGGGTGAATATGAATTCGCAGGACAGGGAGAGGCCTGTACTGGTTATAAAAAAATAAAATAGGAGAAGCATCTTAAGCCTGAGGGGCGGTGTAAAACAGGAAGATATTTCCTTGTTCTATACCGCCTTTTCTGTTCGGGAAGCCTCTCAGTACAATATAATTTGAAAATGAAAAATTCCCGTCAATTAAGAAGAAACGGCTTGGGGTCTGTGATACAGTAGAATTACAGACAAATCACATGTATACATGAGGAAATTGTAGGAAACACTGGAAGATTTCATGAAAAAGTCCGGAATTTTATGGAATCATTGCATAAGAAAAAGGGGAAAACAAATATGAAAAGTTGGAAAAAATCGCTTGGAATTGCAGCAACCTGTGCTGGAATTCTGATTGTAGGAGCAACATTTTTTTCAGTAGCAGGGGATTCGGACAGCGATGTTTTAGAGCTTCGTCTGGCTCATAACCAGGCAGAAGGCTCTGAAATTGCAGATTCCATTGCAAAGATTTCAGAGTTTGCAGCAGAGGATCCCAGCCAGAAGCTGAAGGTTTCCATCTACGCCAGCGGTGTACTGGGAACAGAGAAGGAAGAGATTGAGATGGTAAAGGCCGGAGTACTGGATATGGCGAAGGTCAGCTCCAACACTCTGGGACAGTTTAAGGATGAGTATTCTATTTTTGCCATTCCCTATCCGTTCCATGCCCAGCTCCACTTCCATGGATATGATTGAACTGATGGGCGGTTCACCGGTTCCCATGGCGAGCGGAGAAACCTACAGCTCTCTTCAGCAGGGAATTGTAGACGGCGCAGAAAATACCGAGCTGGCGCTGACCGTAGACGGACATCAGGATCTGGTAAAATCCTATACCTATACTGAGCATCAGTACTCACCGGATATTTATATCATCAGCACCAAGACCTGGAATAAAATGACTCCGGAGCAGCAGGAATATCTGAAAGAAGCCATTCAGAAGGCCAATGACAATTTTAAAAATCTTTATAACGGCATGATGGCAGAAGCTATGGAAGAGGCAGAAAGCCATGGTGTTCATGTTTACCGGGATATTGACAAAACTGCATTTATTGAGGCAGTACAGCCGGTGCATGAAAAGTTCTGTGCAAAGGGAGAAAGCTATAAGGAACTTTACGATGATATTCAGAAATATGCTGAATTGTGATGAAAATAGGGGTACGCGCCCATGATTTTGGCCGGAGAGAAATCGGGGAACTGGCCGTACTGCTTCATGACGAGGAGTATGAGGCTGCTCAGTTGGCCCTTCCCAAGGCCTTTCTGGGAATAGAAAGTTATGAAGATATTACTGCGGAAAAGCTGGAGCAGATCCGGAGGTCTTTTGAAAAGCAGAAGATTGATATTGCAGTCTTTGGCTGCTATATGGATTTGGGAAATCCAGATGAAGAGGTCCGCAGCTATGCAGTAGATACGCTGAAAAAAAGCATGACCTGGGCAAAGGAGCTGGGGGCACACGTAGTAGGAACGGAAACAGCCTATCCCCGGCTGAACTGGGAACTGAGGCAGCAGTGGAAGCCATTTATGATGGACAGTATTCTTCGTGTTATGGAGGAGGCTGTCCGGGTGGATATGCCTCTGGCTGTTGAACCGGTCTGGTGGCATCCTCTGGCGGAGCTGGAAACTACGCTGGAGGTTCTGGAACGGGTTGGAGACGAGACTCATCTGAGACTTATTTTTGATGCTTCAAATTTGCTGAAGCATCCGGAGAAAACGGATCAGAACGCTTATTGGACCCAGTGGCTGGATGCTGTGGGCGATTTTGTAGATGTGATGCATATTAAGGATTTCAGCCTGGATGGGAGGAAAATCTATCAGCCGGAAGCTCTGGGCGCCGGCGTGATAGATTACACTGCTATCAGCAGATGGCTGGAAAAGCAGAAGCGGGAAATTTATCTTTTAAGAGAAGAAATGAACCTGTTGTTTGCAAAAGAGGACATCGCCTTTATGAGGAGTCTGGGAGGCCCTGGCTTTTCCGGTAAGCGCCAGGAGTAAGGCCAACCGTTTTCCGAAAAATACGGTGAAAATAACTGAAATTATCATAGCCTACGGCAAGACTGATATCGGTGACAGACAAAGCGGTGGTGCGCAGGAGAAAGCAGGCCTGCTCCAGCCGCTTTTTTTGAACCAGATCTGTGTAGGTATAGCCGGAAAGCTTTAAAATCGTTTTGGAAAGCCAGGTGAATTCACAGTTTAAATGGTTGGACAGGGCAGTGAGAGAGCCGTCCCGGTAGTGTTCCTCTACATACTGGAGAACGTTCATCAAAAGCTCCTGCTCAAAGGAATTCTGACCAGTCTGGATTTTGTCCATATGGTTTAAAAGCTGAAGAAATAAAAGCCCCATGGTAATCTGGTTCATGAGCCGTTTATTCTGGAGCTCATGGGTAATGGTCCAGACAAGATTTTCCACAAGATTCTGAACAGGAAGAATCCCGGATACCTGAAAGTGAAGGTAGGAAACAGGAGAGTCTGCAGACTGAAGACAGCCGGTAACAAAGTCCCGAAGCATGCTTGGCTCAGAGCCAAGCATGGCCAGAGTCTGATCAAAAAATTCAGGAAGAATAATAAAATTTACGGCAATATCTTCTGCTGAGGCGGGTAAGATTTCCTGGGTGGCATGCTGGTTTAAAATCAGCAGTTCCCCTGTGCGAAGGACGATTTTTGAGCCGTTGATTACATGAACAGTCTGACCGGAACACATATAAATCATTTCCACATAATTGTGTGTATGCCTGGGAAAATGGACAAAACGAGTGTGTGGGCGAACCTGAATCAGCTTTCCCTTCTGGAGCATTTTCCGGCTGTCAATGACAAAGGCGGGGGAATCGGAGTAGATGGCGGGATCAATGGATGGATCTCCGTCTAAAATACGCTGTTCTTCTTCTGTGATCTGGCTTAATTCACGGATCAGCTGCTGATTCATAATCGTTCCTCCTTTTTTCGTCTGCAGGATATTTTCTGGCAGTCAGGGAAGCGAACTGCGCGCCAGAGAAAAAAGGCTGCCAGGCAGAGGGCTTCTTTCCTGCTATCATATCATATTTTTTTAAATTTGCAAATAAGGACAGATCTTTCATCAAACGGTGTGCTTTTAGGGAGAGGATTTTTTTTATAAAATAAATAACAGTTCAGTCATAAGAAATTTAGGAGGAGGGGCAACATGAGTCCATATTTTCTTGCCGTTGACATTGGCGCATCCAGCGGAAGACATATGCTGGGCCATCTGGAAAAGGGACGGCTGGTACTTGAGGAGATTTATCGTTTTGAAAACGGAATGAAGCAGACGAAAGAGGGACTGTGCTGGGATATTCCTGCGCTGTTTCAGGAAATCAAGACAGGAATCCGGCGCTGTGGAGAGCTTGGTAAGATTCCTGTTTCTATGGGAATTGATACCTGGGCCGTGGATTATGTGCTTTTGGATGAGCAGGATCAGATACTGGGAGATATCTTTGGATACCGGGACAGCCGTACAGAAGGAATGGATGAAGAGGTTTACCGTCTGATTCCGGAAAAGGAGCTGTATCAGAGAACCGGAATTCAGAAGCAGATCTTTAATACGGTATTCCAGCTGATGGCAGTAAAAAAGGCGCATCCGGAATATCTTGAACAGGCAAGAACCTTTCTGATGCTGCCGGATTATTTTCATTTTCTGCTGACCGGAGAGAAGCGTTCGGAGTATACCAATGCAACCAGCACGCAGCTGGTGAATGCAGAGACAAAGGACTGGGATGATGAGGTGATAAGCCGTCTTGGTTATCCCAGAGAGATGTTTCTGCCTTTGAGCCAGCCGGGAACTCAGGTGGGCGTTTTTACAAAGGAAATCGAAAAAGAAGTGGGATTTTCCTGTCAGGTTGTACTTCCTGCTACCCACGATACAGCTTCTGCTGTTATGGCAGTTCCGTGTCAGGAGGATAACTGCCTGTACATCAGCTCCGGCACCTGGTCTTTAATGGGAACGGAAAATAAAAAGGCCATCTGCACAGAGGAAAGCCGTCAGAAGAATTTTACCAACGAGGGCGGATATGATTTCCGATACCGGTATCTGAAAAACATTATGGGACTGTGGATGATTCAGTCTGTCCGCCATGAAGAAAAGGATCAGTATTCTTTCGCTCAGCTCTGTGAAATGGCGGATGAATGCAGTGATTTTCCGTCCCGGGTATTTGTAAATGCACAGGAATTTCTGGCTCCGGAAAGTATGACAGAGGCCGTGCGCCAGTATTGCGAAAAATCGGGACAGAGAGTTCCGGAAACAACAGGAGAATTGGCAGCAGTCATCTATCAGAGTTTGGCGAAGTGCTATGGGGAGACCGTTCAGGAGATTGAGCAGCTGACGGGAGAGCACTATGATACCATTCACATTGTAGGCGGCGGGGCCAATGCCGATTATTTAAACAGACTGACTGCCAGTCAGTCAGGACGCCGGGTGCTGGCAGGACCATCGGAAGCAACGGCAATAGGAAATCTGATGGCTCAGATGATAGGAAAAGGAGAATTTGCAGGGCTTATGCAGGCAAGAGCCTGTGTGGCAGAATCCTTCCCCATTCGTGAGTATCAGAAGGGCTGAAGAAACATCATTTAGGGAACTGAAAATAGATGAAAAAAGAAGCATGACAGATGAAAAAAACATGCGAAAGGAGACAAAAAATGAATCATTACGAAGCAGCCAGAGAAAAATACCGTCTGGCAGGTGTGGACACAGAGGCAGTAATTGAAAAGATGATGAAGATTCCCGTATCTCTTCATTGCTGGCAGGGCGATGATGTAAAGGGCTTTGATCAGGATGGTCCTCTGACTGGAGGAATTCAGACTACAGGAAACTATCCGGGAAAGGCGAGAACTCCTCAGGAGCTGATGGCAGATATGGAGCAGGCTCTGAGCCTGATGCCGGGAAAAAAGAAACTGAACCTTCATGCAAGCTATGCTGTTTTTGAGCCGGGTCAGGAGGTGGATCGTGACAAGCTGGAACCGAAGCATTTTGAAAAATGGGTAGAGTTTGCAAAAAAGCATCAGATGGGCATTGATTTTAACCCCACCTTTTTCTCTCACCCGAAGGTAAAGGATGGTCTGACCTTAAGCAGTCCGGACGAGGAAACGAGAAAATTCTGGATTGAGCACGGCAAGGCATGTATCAGGATTTCTGAATATTTTGCAAAAGAGACTGGTGTTCCCTGTGTAATGAATATCTGGACCGGAGACGGATACAAGGATATTCCGGCAGACAGAATGGGACCGAGACTGCGCTATAAGGATTCTATTGAGCAGATTCTGTCTCAGCCATTTGATAAAAACCTGGTAAAGCCCTGTGTGGAATCCAAGGTATTCGGCATTGGAGTAGAGTCCTATACTGCTGGTTCCGCAGAGTTTGCATTAAGCTTTGCTGCAACCCATGACGGTGTGCTTCCGCTGATGGATAACGGTCATTATCATCCCACAGAGATGGTATCTGACAAGATTCCGGCTCTGCTGTGCTTCTTCCCGGAAATTGCTCTTCATGTAACAAGACCGGTTCGCTGGGACAGTGATCATGTTGTTCTTTACGATGATGAAACAAGAGAGATTGCCAAGGAGATTGTCCGCAATGATGCTCTGGATCGGGTATATATTGCACTGGATTATTTTGATGCCAGCATTAACCGGATTTCTGCATGGGCAGTTGGATTCCGCAGCTTCCAGAAGGCTCTGCTTTCTGCTCTGTGCACTCCGTATGCAGAGCTTCGCAGACTGCAGGAGGAGAACCGTATGACAGAGCTGATGGTAATGCAGGAGAACCTGAAAATGTACCCGCTGGGAGAGGTTTGGGAAGAA
>ENA-ORRZ01002265-ORRZ01002265.1-human-gut-metagenome-genome-assembly--contig:-NODE-2265-length-9924-cov-2.739791_pt1 | contig 9924 bp, 8 predicted proteins | sample MGYA00242185_ERZ509152 | MGnify/ENA primary metagenome ERZ509152 (study PRJEB26280, sample SAMEA2338668) | human gut metagenome | biome: human gut; feature: human-associated habitat; material: faeces... | reverse complement strand
TGACAAAACCATCCAATCCACTGGAGCTGGTTGCAAGAGTGAAATCTCAGCTTCGTCGTTACACACAGCTTGGCGGGAATGTGAGTAGTACGCAGGAGACGATTTATGAGGTTGGCGGCCTTCGGATCAATGATGATCTGAAAGAAGTAACGGTAGACGGAGAAATGGTGCGCCTTACTCCGATTGAATACAATATTTTATTGCTTTTGATGAAGAATCAGGGAAGAGTATTTTCGATTAATCAGATTTACGAATCCATCTGGAATGAAGATGCAATCGGAGCGGATAATACGGTAGCAGTACATATTCGTCATATCCGGGAGAAGATTGAGATCAATCCAAAGGAACCGCGATATTTGAAAGTGGTATGGGGAGTAGGATATAAGATCGAGAAATTATAGAAGGGAGTTTTTCATGAGTAAATGGTATAAAAGTGCGCTTGTAAAAGGCATTTTGATCTTTCTTTCTGTTCTTTCGGCAATTACGGCACTGCTGAGTCTGGTGATTATTTCCACATATTCTGTAAGTGTAAAAGAAATCTGGAATAAAAAGCCGACAGAGTATACAGATTCCAAAGAATTTGAGAATCAGATGTGCCGGGCTACGATGGATGTTTTAGGTCAGATTTCTTATGAAGATATTTTCGAGACAGATGGAAAATACAATCCGGATAAGCTGATCGATATCATGCAGTATGGATATAACGGAAGGCACTATGATGAAGAGATGGAAGGACTGCGGTATAAACTCTCGGATCTTCAGAAATGGAGTGAGGAGTATCAAAATAACTATGCAACGCAGGAAAATCCCATCGTTGTCTGTCAAAAAGCAGATAAAACCTATCATTACTATTACTGGGATGAATTTTTAAGTCTGCTGAAAAAGAAAACGCTGACAGTGGATATAGACGAATATACATCTGATGAGATCATAAATGCACTGGCTTCTGGTGATGTGAGTCTCAGTCGATTTGCCGGACATGATATTCTGGATGAAAAAGGCGAGACGGTGTACCGGGATTTCTGGGGATTCAGTGGTGCCATTGAAGAAGAGGCGCGGCCGGATGGAGGAAATAATATTCTGGATGTTGTAAATCAGACGCCGCGGCTGAATGGAAAGCTGAGTGAAGTGTATGCACAATTGGGCAGCATCCTGTCAAATCTTTATTATGATTTCCAGTCTTATCAGAACAGTGCAGAATGGACAGAGGGAAATACAAACTTTGCCTATATTTTTGTTGATAAAGAAACAAAAAAAGTTTATACAAATCGCAAGGAATATCAGGATTACAACAGTGTAAAAGAAAATATCTCAGATATTCAGAAAAATGCGAAGTATATGATTGTTCAGCCAAAGCTTTCTGATTTTAAGACCAATATGGATATCACAGCAAATGACTGGAAGGAGTTTGTAAAGTCACAGCGCAGAAACAGCAACGGTGATTTTATTTTTGCAGCGGCAGTAGATACCAGGTTTTCAATACAGGATTCTTTTTATCTGGATAAGAAATTATATGATGAATATGCACCTTATATCAATCGTGCGGTGATCCTGCTCGGTGCGGCAGTATTACTGATAATCGTGAGTCTGATATGGCTGACAGTGATCGCCGGAAGAAACAACCGAAGTGACGGAGTGCATTTGAATGTATTTGACAGATGGAAAACGGAGAGAGTCAATGATGATATCAGCGAACATCCAATTATCGTAGGACATGAATGTGCAGGAATCATTCGTGAAGTTGGAGCAAAATGGAAAGATAAATATAAAGTTGGAGCAAAATACACGATGCAGCCAGCGTTGAATATCGAAGGTTCCATGGCAGCGATCGGATATTCTTATGAATATGCATCCGGATATGTTCCGACAATGCAAGATATGATCCAACTTGCATGTACAGCGGCTTATACCATGATCATGTTCCTGGTCGGATATCTGAGCCTGGTCCGCAGGATAAAAGCGGGAACGATGTGGAAGAACAGCGTATTGTATGCGTTTTGCAGATTCTTTAGAATATTCTGGAGAAACAGAAATGTGGTGTGGAGAATGGTTGTATCAGGGGTGATACTGATTGGAATCCACTGGATGCTGGCATTATTCAGAACGCCGGGATTTGTGTTGATCACGCTGGCAGCAGATGCATTCATTGTGTATTATCTGGTATTGAATGCGATTGCAAAGAATAAAATCATAAAAGGAATCAAAGCAGTTGCAGGAGGAGATCTGGAATATCAGATTTCTCTGGAACATCTCAGAGGAGAACAGCGTGAAGTAGCAGAAATGCTGAATGATATCGGAACCGGATTGCAGAAGGCTGTGGAAAAAAGCGTGAAAAGCGAGCGTCTGAAAACGGATCTGATCACAAATGTATCTCATGATATCAAAACACCGCTAACTTCCATTATCAATTACGTGGATATCCTGAAACGATCCAATATTGAAGATCCTAAGATACAGGGGTATCTGGAAATTTTGGAGGCAAAAGCACAGCGTCTGAAAACATTGACAGAGGATGTTGTAGAAGCATCCAAGGTGAGCAGCGGGAATATCAATCTGCAGTTGATGGATGTCAATCTGGTAGAGATGATGAATCAGACGACGGGAGAGTTTGCAGAAAAATTTGAACATAAGAATCTGGAGCTGATTCAGACACTTCCAAATGAGCCGGCGATTATTCATGTAGATGGAAGAAGAATGTGGAGAGTATTGGAGAATCTTTATAATAATGCGGCGAAGTATGCAATGCCGGGGACGAGAATTTATGCAGATCTGCGCACTGATAAGGATGAAGTGATATTTTCTTTGAAAAATGTTTCGGAGTATCCGCTCAATTTCTCAGCAGATGAACTGACAGAACGTTTTATTCGCGGTGATATTTCAAGGAGTACCGAAGGAAGCGGACTGGGATTATCGATTGCGAAAAGTCTGGTACAGATGCAGGGCGGAAAACTGGAATTATATCTGGACGGAGATCTTTTTAAGGCGACAGTTCGTTTTAGAAAAGCAGATAAAAAAGAACAAGATTCATGTTTTTTCAGAGAGAATTCTGAAGAAGAGTAGGAGAGGCGGGAATTTTTCCCGTCTTCTTTTAATTTAAGACTTGTTTTATTGCACGAGACTTTATTTTGTTTTACAATAGTTACTGTTCACACATAGCTTATATAGAAAACAAATGACAAGGGGAATCGCATGGAAACGATCAAAAAATTATTATCAGATATTTTAAATATAGAATTTGTTCAGGCAGTTTTGAGCAATCCGAGGAAAAAAGAAGGAATTTTAAAGGTAAAGGTTCGGCCGATCGAGAAAAAAGGCAATTTATTTTTTCAACTGGAGTCTTTTACAAAAACACAGGCATTTCATGAGAATCTGGACCCGATTTCGGCACGAGACCGATTGCTGGAATATATGGAAGAATTCCGGCAGATGCAGGCATCTACAGTGCATATGAATTACACTGTTTTAGTGAGCAAAAAAGGCAAGGTAACCATTCAGAAAAAAGCGTCAAAAGGCAGTGTAAGACCGGTAGAATTGTCACATAATAGAAGTAAGAAATATATTTTAGAGGAAGGAATTCCGGTTCCGTTTCTCCAGGATCTGGGTGTGATGACAAAGGATGGAAAAATTGTACATTCCAGATTTGATAAATTCCGGCAGATCAACCGGTTTTTGGAATTTATTGAGGATATTCTTCCAAAACTTGAGAAAGACAGAGAGATCACGATTCTGGATTTTGGATGTGGAAAATCGTATCTGACATTTGCCATGTATTATTATCTGCATGTTCTGAAGGAATACGATATCCGTATCATCGGGTTAGATCTGAAATCGGATGTCATTCATCATTGTAATGAGTTAAGCCGCAAATATGGATATGACAAACTGGAATTTCTGGTGGGAGATATCGCGGATTATGAAGGTGTCAGAGAAGTGGATATGGTTGTGACGCTTCATGCCTGTGATACAGCGACAGATTTTGCACTTGCTAAAGCGGTGGGATGGAATGCGAAGGTCATCCTGTCGGTTCCATGCTGTCAGCATGAATTGAATGGGCAGATGCAACGGGAAGGAGCCGGATATGATAAGCTGGCGCCGATTCTGGATTATGGTCTTTTAAAAGAGCGGTTTGCGGCGCTTCTGACAGACGGACTTCGAGCGAAATATCTGGAGCAGTCCGGTTATGAGACTCAGGTTCTGGAATTTATCGATATGGAACATACGCCGAAAAATATTCTTCTGCGTGCAGTAAAGACGAATCAGGCAAAACAGGGGAGTGAAAGTCAGATTCAGGCATGCAAGGAATTTTTGGGAATCCAGCCGATGCTAGGATTGTTATTAGATAAGGGGACAGAATCATGAAAAAAAGAATAAGAAAGGCAGGAATACTCCTTGTAGTATTTGTGGCAGCAATTTTTGTCAGCAGTCTGTTTATGAACAGTGGTGTAGACGATCAGATCATCGATCTGGGAGATCCTACACTTCCGAGAATCTCATTTCAAAAGGAAGGCAGGACTGTGAATGCTCTGGCCGGCTATGTAAATGAGATGGATGTTACGGCAATGCGGGACACCATTACACCATTGGAGGCAAACGGAACACTTCAGATGCAGATTGAAGAGTTTGGAAATAAAATCACAGGTGTTGAATATAAAGTGTATTCGCTGAATGGAGAGGAAACCTATCTGGAAGGCAAACAGAAGGATATTTCTGATGAGACGATTTTGCTGGATCTGCAAAAAGGTCTTCCGGATGAAGTTTCAGAAGCTGTTCTGGAAGTGATTCTTTCCATGGAGGAGGAACAGGCTCACTTTTATACCAGAATTACAAGACCGGATGAACTTTCTTTAAAAGAATGTCTGGATTTTGCCCAGGATTTTCATGCAAAGACACTGGAAAAAAGCAGTCAGGAGGAATTGGAAAACTATCTTGAAACGAGTGCAGAAGGGGACAATACAACTTACCAGACTGTTACCATCCATTCTGATGCAGATCATGTGACATGGGGAAATCTGAGTCCGCAGGTGGTTGAGGAACCGGAGTGGAGCATCAAAGAGAGCAATTCCGTCTATACGTCGCTGCTTGCACAGTATCAGGTGACATGTGCCGGAGATACGGGAGAGATCGAGACGTATGATGTCCGCGAGTTTTTCAGGATTCGCTACGTGCAGGGGGAAATCTACCTTTTGGATTATAATCGGAAGATGGAACAGATTTTTGATGCAAACCAGAAAGTGCTGGATCAGAACGGAATTCTTCTTGGTATAGCATCATCCGATATATCGTATGAAACAAATTCGTCAGGAAATATTGTTTCTTTTGTGAGAAATGGAAATTTATGGACATACAATGCAAAGCAGAATGAGCTTGCACAGGTATTCAGTTTTAGCAATATTGAAGGAAATGATGCTCGGAGCAGGTATGACCAGCATAATATCCGGATCATCAGTGTGGAAAAGAATGGAAGTACTGCGTTTGCAGTTTATGGGTATATGAATCGCGGAGCACATGAGGGAGAAGTCGGAGTTGATATTTACTATTATGATATTGAAAAAAATGTAGTACAGGAAAAAGCGTTTATTCCAAGTACAAAATCATTTGCAATCGCAGAGGAAGAGCTTGGAAAAATGGTGTATTACAATCAGGATCAGAATCTTTTGTATATTCTGGCAGGCGGAAAGTTTTACAAGATAGATCTGACAAAGGATGAGCAGACAGTGTTGGCAAAAAATCTGGAAGAAGGGCAGTATACGGTGTCTGCAGACGGGCATTTGATCGCATACCAGACGTCAGGAACGATCAATACCGCACAGGAAATCAAGGTATTGAATCTGAAAACAGATGAAGAAAATGCTGTAGCCGCAAAATCAGGGGAAGCAATCAGACCGCTTGGATTTATCGGATCAGATTTTGTGTATGGATATCTGCGGCAGGAAGATGTCGGTCATACGGCAGCGGGAGGGGAACTGTTCCCGATGTATGAGCTGGAGATCAGAAATTCAGAAAATGAAGTGATGAAGACATACTCAGCAAATCAGATTTATATATCCGATGTATTTATTGAAGAAAATATGATGACTCTGAACAGGGTTGTAAAATCAGGAGAGACTTATACAGTTACCAGTCAGGATTATATCAGCAGTAACGAAGAAAAGAAGACAAAAAGTATAACTCTGGAAGCTTTCAGTACAGATTTAAAAGAAAAGCAGATGCGGCTGACTTATGAAAAAGGAATTTCCGATACTGTTCCTAAAATCCTGCGTCCGAAGCAGGTGGTGGGGAAAAAGCCGATCACGATCACGCTGAATGACAAGTCGAAGTCTGAAAAGTACTATGTATATGGAATGGGAGAACTGGTTGCGATTTACGATAAGGCGGCTTATGCAATTCAGAGAGCAGAGCAGATTTCGGGAGTAGTAATCTCATCAGAACAGGCATATGTATGGGAAAAAGGCAACAGAGATCTGGTTTATGATACAGAGACAGCACCGTTTGGAAATGGAGAAGGAAAGACCTCTCTTCAGACCTGTGAAGAGGTGATGGCAGCGTATAATGCCAAAAAAGTAGACCTGACCGGATGTAGTCTGGAACAGGTTCTGTATATTATCAACAAGGGCCTTCCGGTCATTGCGATGACAGATGCCAATCATGCGATCCTGCTGACAGGATATAGTATGACGGATATCACTTACATCGATCCGGATACAGCATCCCAAAATACAGTTTCGATTGAACAGATGAGCGCTATGATAGCAGGAAGTGGAAACACGTTTATCGGTTATATGAAATAACAGAAAAAGGAAGAAGTCTTTGAGAGAATTTATTCTCTGTGAAAGAACTTCTTCCTTTTTGTTACTGACGGAAAATAACTGTCTTATATTTATTCAGAGCGGTGTAGACAATCATACCCAATATTCCACATGAGAGAACTTCACCAATTCCCACGGTAAGCATCTGGAATGGAATTGGAAGCAGAATCTGATATCCATAATAAAGAACAAATGGAATCAGAACTGTATTTGCAATGATCGGCGGTAGTGGTGCGAGCCATTTGCTGCGGTTTCTCAGAAGATAGGTGAAAATAGCACCGAGCAGAGTTGCCATGCTTCCGACAATAATGTCAGGAAGAATTGCGCCTCCTAAAATATTTCCGATCAGACATCCCACAAAGAGTCCGGGAATTGCAGCCGGAGTGAAGGCGGGCAGGATGGTCAGTGCTTCTGCGATACGAAACTGAATCTGTCCGAAACTGATCGGGGCAAATACGATGGTCAGGACCACATAAATTGCAGCGATCATTGCTGACTGTACCAGAAACAGTACGCTGATTGTTTTTTCTTTTTTCATAGATCAAAATCTCCTTTAGTTTTATTTTACGTGTGGAAGGTCTCGAACACACGATAGTTGATTGCTGGAAATGCCTTAAATACGCCACTTTCAGCAGGTGGAATTGTAGCACAGACAAGCGTAAAAATCAAGCTGTACCCACAATTTACCCACAATGAGAATGAAAGCACTCGATCCGGGGAGTGTTTTCATTTATTTTGTTTAGCTTTAGCTCGGCGTCTTCTTTGCGCCATGCGGTCATTGCAAGTATCAGAAGCCGGAGACATTGAACAGGATGCAAGCATTATCATTTTGTTGTGGAATCTGGACAATGAGGACAAGACCAGAAAAGGTCTGAAAGTGGATAAGAACCGGCAGGGAGAACTAGGGAAGATTGTATACCGCTTTGATGGAAATGAAATGCGATTCCAGGAAACAGAAGAGGAACTCAAAAGCAAAGATGGATTCAAGACGGTACGGACACCGACACCGTTTGATTAAAAGATGGGCAGCGTAAAATTATTAAAAGGCAGTGAAGAATTTGAAATGTTTCAGGACTATTGGAAAATGATGCAATCAGTCTGGAGCGTAGAGAACACAAAGGAATACTGGGAGAAAGTAGTAGAAGATACCGACAGATTTTACAGGAAGTACCAGACAAAGTTCTCGAAAGAATTAGCACTGGCACTTGCAAACGAATTGGAAAGGAAAGCGAAACATGAAGCAGAGCAGACTACTGTTCAAGAAAGAATGGGTATCCATTTTGGCAGATGCAGGGGAACGAGTTGGGGAGAATGAAGAAACATTCCATGAGGTGGAAGGGGAACTGATAGAGTTTCGGGAAACATCGGGAATTGTAGTTTTAAAGGGCGGCATCCTTGCGTCAGTTCCAATGTATCGAATTCAAATGTTAGAAGCGTAGGAGGAAAACAAAGTATGAGCAAATTATTTTTTGAAATGACAGAAACAGAAGCACAGTTACAGAATATTTTAAACAGTCTGGAATATGCGCAGTACCAGATGTCAACCGGGATCAACGGATACGGCAACGGCACTATGACAAGAGAAGAGCATCAAGAAACAGAGCGGAGCGTGCTGAGTTCGTTAGGGGTAGCTATGAGCGGTATACAGAAGCTGATCGGAGAGTATGCATCACTGGAAGAAGATGGACTGTTGCCAGAAATGGCAGCGGAAGAAATCATGCAGATCAATGCAGAAAGCGTGGATCAGTACGAAGCAATCCAGAAAGCCTTCCGGCTTGGAATGGAGAAAGCGAAGTCAGAGAATGTTGTAGAACATCCGGTATATGGATCAGAGGACATGGAAGAGTTGAGACAGTGCGTTTTGATCGATCTGGAAGATTGCATGACAAAAGACCGGGAGACCGGAGAAAAGGGAGAAGCTCTTTGCATGACGTTCCAGAACGAAGAAGGGAAGTATATCAATGTTTCGTATCTGGATGGACAGTTGAGCATCAGTAACCCGTACAGAAAATAAAAAAGAGCCTGCCATCATCAGCAAGCCCGTTTCCGATATTCGATAATTTAATTATAAAGGGAGTGGGCTTGTGATGTCAATGAACATTGAAAATCAAATATGTGAACCACGGACGAACCACGGTGAAACCGTTGTTGAACAACGAGGGAACAACGAGCAGATCGTTGGTCAGATCCAGACAGGAGAGAAGGAACAGGAGAACATGACGTTGCTGTGGCAGCAGAACCAGAACTTTATCGCCATGATTGCAAGAAAGTATAGTTCCTGTGCGGAAATGGAAGATCTGGAGCAGGAGGGCTATATAGGGCTGTATGAAGCAGTCAGGCATTATGATGCATCATCAGGAGTACCATTCATCAATTATGCTGCATTCTGGATTCGGCAGGTCATGCGCCGGTATATTGATAACTGTGGTAGAGTGGTTCGGATTCCAACACATGCAGTAGATAAGATACAGCGCTATAAGAAAATCAAAAGTGAGTATCAGAAGTATTATGGAAAAATACCTACAGACAGGGAAATGAGCGCCTTTATGGGGATGGATGAAGAAAGTCTCAAGAGCATAAAGAAAACGGCAGCAATGGGGCAAATACGAAGCCTAGACGAGCCTATCAACAGTGATGGGGAAGATATCTATATTGGTGATACCATTGCATCGAAAGAGAACATAGAAGCTGATGTGATTGATCGTATTGATTCAGACCTTATGTGCAGGGAACTATGGGCAGCAGTTGACAGACTTCCAGATCTGCAAGGAAAAGTATTGCGCTGCCGGTTCTTGGAAAAGCAAACCTATCAGCAGACAGGGGAAACACTGGGAATTAGCGTGAGTGCAGTCAGACAACAGCAGAGCAAGGCAATGAGCTTACTGAGGAACAGAGGAAGAAATAGAGGGTTCATAGGATACCGGGAAGAGTTCTTGCCTGCTGCATCCATTCATCATGTAGGAGTCAGAAGTTTTCAGTACACTTGGACAAGCGAAGTAGAACGAGAAGCATTGAGTTTGTGACGGGTTATATAGCTGTTCTATAGCAAATGTGATTATTTCCTCGATGAAGCGAATAAAATGGGAAATAGAGGGTAAATAGAACGCCACAGGGCTAT
>ENA-ORRZ01002252-ORRZ01002252.1-human-gut-metagenome-genome-assembly--contig:-NODE-2252-length-9959-cov-3.232027_pt1 | contig 9959 bp, 9 predicted proteins | sample MGYA00242185_ERZ509152 | MGnify/ENA primary metagenome ERZ509152 (study PRJEB26280, sample SAMEA2338668) | human gut metagenome | biome: human gut; feature: human-associated habitat; material: faeces... | reverse complement strand
CCGGAATTGGAACCGCATCCGCCGGTGTCCAGCTGGGCGTGGATGAAATGACCACCTTTGCCTTCACAATGGCTGTCTGGACCATGATCCTAGGCTCCATCGGCTGGATCATCGTTTCCACTCTCACCGCTGACAAAATGGAAAAGGTACAGAACAGAATGGCAGGCGGAAACTCCGCTTTAGTGGGCGTGATCTCCGGGGCTGCCATGGTCGGCGCCTTCGGCGGCATGGTGAGCCAGAAGCTGGTTGCAGTGGATAAATCTGCCCTTTCCTGTGTGCTGGGCGGCGTATTTATGGCCATTCTGCTCTATGTTTCCGGAAAATTCAAAATCTCCTGGTTAAAAGAATGGAATCTGACCATCGCGATCCTGGTCGCCATGGTCATCACAGCACTGGTATAGGGGGGCTTATTTTTATGGACAAACATTATTTCACCAACGATTACTTACCAAAAATGCACCGGATCGGAAAGATCACCGGCATTCTCGGCGTTTTCGCCTCTTTCCTTCCCGCCCTTGTTCTTGGCTTTGGCCATGGTCTCTGGCCGGATCTTGCGCTGTTGGCTACCTGCTTCATTACCGTTACCACCAGCTTCGGCTTCCTCTGGGTCATTGAGCCGATCTCCTATTATCCGGTCCTGGGGCCTGTGGGAACCTACATGGCGTTCCTTTCCGGAAATATCTCCAACATGCGCGTTCCCTGTGCCAGCATTGCCCAGGTTTCTGCCGGTGTGGAGCTGGGATCCGAGCAGGGCTCCATCATCTCCACCATTGGAATGGGCGTTTCCATTATCATCAACATCATCATTCTTTCCGTTGGCGTCATTGCCGGAAGCTCTATTCTGGCCATGCTCCCGCCTTCTGTTACCGCGGCCTTAAACTACCTGCTTCCGGCCCTCTTCGGCGCTCTCTTCGTACAGTTCGCCATGAACCAGAAAAAGCTGGCCGTGATCATGCTGGTATTCGGGTGTGTCGTTTATATTGCCATCAACAAAGGAGTATTCAACTTCCTTCCGGGAGCCAGCAGCTATCTGGGAACCCTGTTATGCGTATTTGGTTCCATTTTTATCGCCATGGCCATGAAAAAAATGGAAGGCAAAAAAACGGAATAGATCCCGTCTCTCTTCCTCCCTCTTTCTGCTCACGCTGTTAAAAAACAGCAAAATGCACAATATGTCCTATATTTTTTGTCTATTTTATGGTATGCTAGACTGAATACGACAATATTTTGCATGAAAGAACCGGTTTGGAACCAGCTTCCATCCGGGTGACAGAAGAGGGAGGTCCCGCAGTATGGGAATTTCAGTCGGCGATTTGCTCAGTATGGACTTTTTTAAGGATTTTCACGTCATTGCCGGCCATAAAGGATTAAACCGCGAGATCCAGGGCGTCAGCTTCCTGGAGGTGCCGGAAGGCCATCGCTGGAGTATTGGAAAAGAGCTTATTTTCACGTCCGGTTATATTTTTGCTGAATTTGAAGGCTACCTGGAGAAATTCTGTGAGAATTTTATTCCCAGCCACGCAGCCCTGGTGATAAAAAGGGGCAGCTATCTGGATAAGATCCCGGAGAAACTGATCGAGATTTATGACAGGAACAGCATTCCCCTGATCACCATGCCCTACTCCCCGTCCTGGATGACCGTGGTCAACCAGGTAAACGTGGGCGTATTAAACCATGCGATCCAGAGTCTCAGGATCGACATCAGCCAGGGCCCCGGCTGCTACAATCAGAATTACAAGGAACAGGCCATCCAGAAAATCTTAAAGACCCTGGAAACCGAAATGGAATTCCCCGCTTTTCTCTATGATGTGACCATGGATAAGCGGTATTACAGCTCAGACAACTTCAAAAAGGCCAGTGAAAAATATGGGATCCGCGAATCCGATTACTGGTCTCCCCAGCTTCCCCATACCAGCCACGCCCTCTGCGACTGTATCCACATGAAACGGTACCGTCTCCTCAAAGGAGAGGCTGCCAATGAACCCCGGATCAGCTGGGTCACCATCCCCATTGAGTCCGCGGGGATCACCCAGGCGTACTTCTGCGTGATGGAATCCAGGAAATTCCTGGATTTTTACGACGAATATTCTATGCGCATCGCATATCTGATGCTCCAGGGAATCTTCGACCAGCAGGTGGTCGCCCGGGATGCCAGCAATATCGGGTTTGAAAATCTGATCCACCTGGCCATGGAAAGCACTCCTGCTGACGCCCGGCAGCTGATCTACCAGGCGGACCAGCTGGGGCTCTCCGTGGAGCAGCCATACCTCTGCATCCTGTTCCGTCACGACCAGGATGAGCTGGATATCCGGAGCCACAGGATCTCCATGCTGGAGGCGTTCAAACGCTGCCGAATGAACCGGATCGGCCGCGTGGCATTCCTGTCATCCGCAGAAGGAGTCATCCTCCTCAACGCCGTCCGGCTGTCCCCCATAAATAAGGAAGAGATCCGTGGACTGATCCTGGAGTTCCAGAAGCTCCTCCGGGGGACTTTCCCCGACGTATCCTGGTTTTTCAGCTTTACGGGAGATTCGGGAGATCTCCATGATCTCCGTCCTCATATTGAAAAATGCCGGAAGGTCCTGAATATCGGAAGACTTACCGATTCCCGGAAGACCCTCTTTGATTACGACGCACTGGGGATCCTCACCTGGATCAATATCCCTGAGGACGAACTGGGCCCTCTTTTAAAAAAGCTCCAGAAGCTCATCGACTCAGAAAAGAACCAGGAACTCCTCTATACTTTAAAAACCTATCTTGAAAACAATTTAAATTACAGCCTGACAGCCGAAAAACTTTTTGTCAATGTCAATACAGTCCGGAGGCGGATCGAAAAGGTCAATGAACTGATCCCGGTCCACTGGGACGACTATGTTGAACGCACAAAACTGGGGCTGCTGCTGCAATATCTGCAGCCTGGCCCCGATTCAATCATTCATTTAAAAGAAAGGCGGAATGGATCATGAACATGTATAACGAAGCACTTGCCATGAAGGACACTTTAACGGCGGCCCGCCACTTCCACCAGAACCCGGAGCTGGGTCTGGAACTTCCGAAGACCGCGGCCTATGTGGAGGAAAAGTTAAGGGAAATGGGGTATGAGCCCCAGAGAATGGGAAGCGGCGTAGTGGCTGTCGCCGGAAAGAAGCCGGGAAAATGCTTCCTGATCCGCGGTGATATGGACGCCCTCCCTGTAACAGAAATGACAGACCTGGAATTTAAATCTGAAAACGGATGCATGCACGCCTGCGGCCATGACTGTCATACAGCCAATATGCTGGGCGCAGCACGTCTCTTAAAGGCCCATGAGGATGAGCTGGAGGGCCAGGTAAAGCTCATGTTCCAGCCGGCCGAGGAAACCATGGACGGAGCGAAGATGATGGTGGAAAACGGGATCTTAAAGGACCCGGACGTAAACGCCGCCCTGGGCATCCACGTATTCACAAACCTTCCGCTGCCGGCAGGCACTGTGATCATGACCGGCGCAGACTCTAAAATGGCTGCTGTGGACTGGTTTACCATTAAGATCACCGGCAAAGGCTGTCACGGAGCCCAGCCCAACAACGGCGTGGATCCCTTAAACGTCATGTCCCACATCCATCTGGCTCTCCAGGCCATCAACGCCCGGGAAATGGATCCGGCGGACAATATGGTCCTTACCATCGGCCAGATGCACGGCGGAAACACCTCCAACGTGATCCCCCAGGAGGCCATGATGTCCGGAACCATCCGCACATTAAAAAATACCACCCGGGAAATGGTAAAGACCCGTATGGACGCCATCGTAAGCACTGTGGCTGCCGCCTTCAACGCCGAGGCCCATGTGGAATATGGAAGCGGCTGTCCTGTCTTATTCCATAACCAGGAGCTCTACGGGGAAGTAAAGGGATATCTTGGAGAACTTGAGGGCGTTCACTTTGTGGACTTAAACGACATCGGCCAGCACATGAGCAACATGGGCTCTGAGGACTTCTCCTATGTAGCCAACGAGGTTCCCACCGTGTTCCTTGGCATCGCCGCCGGTCAGCCCGAACAGGGCTACTGCTACCCCCAGCATCATCCAAAGGCCATGTTCCATGAGGACGCCCTTCCTGTGGGAGCAGCTGTTTACGCCCATGTGGCTATGGAGTGGTTAAAGAACCACTAAAAAGCATCCGTCCGGCTATAAAATAAGAAAACGGAGGAACAGACAGATGGAATACACTCTGGCAACCATGAACGATCTGCCGGCGATCAAAGCCCTGCTGGCAAGATATCATAAAGATACCATTTCCCAGGAGGATATCGCCGGCGGCTTCGTGACCACCAAGCTCTCGGACCAGCAGTTTGAGGATCTCATCGTAAACCGGAAGGGCGTGACCTTGGCAAAGGATGAAAACGGGACCGTAAAGGCCTTTGCCCTGGCTGCGGGATGGGATTACTGGATGCAGGTCCCTATCATGAAGCGGATGACCGAGGTGCTGCCGGATATGCCGTTTGAGGGAACCGCCTTAGACGAAACGAACACCTACCAGTACGGCCCCGTCTGCGTGGATGTTTCCGTCCGGGGCACAGGCGTTTTTGAAGGGATCTTCAAGGCCTCTCTGAAGCAGTTCGAGGACCAGTATCCCGTCATGGTGACCTTCATCAACCAGATCAACGGACGCAGCTACGCCGCCCACACAAAAAAGGCTCATATGACGGAGATCGGCACCTTTGATTTCAACAATAATCATTACTGGATGATGGCCATCAAGACCAGATAGTACACCTTTTACGATTTTAAGGGATCACCGGCGGTGATCCCTTGTTTTCAAATATAAAAATGGAGGAACCCCATATGAACAAACTTGGCTTTGGCTTCTTACGCCTCCCGGTAACCCCGGCCGGAGAGATCGACTTAAGCCTGTTAGATCAGATGACAGACGTATTTTTAGCCCACGGGCAGAACTATTTTGACACCGCCTACACCTATCTGGATGGAAAAAGCGAATGGGCCATCCGGGAATCCCTGGTAAAGCGCCATCCCCGGAGCTCCTTTCTTCTGGCCGACAAGCTGCCTGGCTATAAAATGACCTCCCACGAAGACTGTTACCGGTACTTTAAGGAACAGCAGGACCGCTGCCAGGTGGATTTCTTTGATGTATATCTGCTCCACTGGCTCAATGGAAAACATTATGAAATTGCTGAAAAATATAGGGAATTTGAATTTCTTGAAGAATTAAAAAAGACTGGAAAAGCTATAAAGACAGGATTTTCCTACCATGATTCTGCTGATCTTCTGGATGAGATCCTTACGCGCCATCCGGAGGTGGATTATGTACAGCTCCAGATCAATTATCTGGACTGGGAAAGCAGCTCCATCCAGTCCAGACGCTGCTATGAGACTGCCGTAAAGCATGGAAAAAAGGTCATCGTCATGGAGCCTGTCAAGGGCGGAGCGCTGGCTGCTCTTCCCGAAAAGGCCGGACGGCTCCTGGAAAAACTTTCACCGGACGCCAGCCAGGCCTCCTATGCGATCCGGTTTGCAGAAAGCCTTCCGCAGGTGGAGATCGTCCTCAGCGGAATGAACACCATGGAGCAGCTCCTGGATAATCTGGCGTGCCGCCAGCCGCTGACAGAATACGAACAAAGCGTTCTTTTTGAAGCTGCCGGCCTTTTAAGGAACTCCATCGCGGTTCCCTGTACTGGGTGCGGCTACTGTGTCAGCGGATGCCCGAAAAAGATCCATATACCGGAATATTTCAGGCTGTATAACGAATATAAGCAAAATCCCGGAGACGGCTGGAAGATCGCTCCTGTTTACCAGAACATGACCGCTTCAGGCGGAGGTCCGGCAGACTGCATCGGCTGTAAAAAATGTGAAGGCAGCTGTCCTCAGACGCTGCCCATCACAAAATTTCTTTCTGATGTAAGGGAAGCCTTTGATGACCGTCATTCTTAAATCATAGATCCTGCCTCATATTTTAGAAGCGTATTTTAGCTGCATATTCAAATAGCACCCTTATTCAGTTGCTTTTACACTTCTAAAATGTTATACTCATGAAGAGGTGATTGTGATGTCCCAGGAATATGCAGCGTTAATTATAGATCTAAGAAATTCCAGATCCTATACGGATTCAGACCGTTTTTTGATCCAGACTCATATGATCCGGGTTCTGGATTTTTTAAATAAGGCGTTTTCCGGCGATATACTGCGAACAGTAGAATTCAGTGCCGGAGACGAAATACAGGGATTATTTTCTACGGGAGAATCTGCTTATTTATTTTACAGATTTTTTTCCACATGGCTGTATCCAGTTAAGATCCGGGCCGGAATAGGGATCGGAAACTGGAACCTGCAGATGAAAGGCCGGGGAACAACCAGTCAGGATGGCGAAGTTTATCATAATGCACGAAATGCGATCCGCTGCACAGACCCTGCACTGGGATATCCTGTACTGATGTACAGCGCCTCCAGAAATGATCGAACGCTCAATACACTAATGGGAGGAGCTGCAAATGTTACTGAAAATCTGAGCATCACCCAGAATCAACTGTTCCTCATCACTGAAATTCTGTTTCCGCTCTGCCTGAAAAATGACTTTCAATGGCCCTATGACTCTCTGGCTTTCAATCGGTTATTAATTGAAAAAAGCTGTTTTGATCATAAAATATCAAAAACAGACAGGGAACTTCCTCTTGATCATATAAATTTAACCGATGATTCAGTCGGGCAGATACCGGCCCGGGCCAGAAATGATATTTATAGAAACACAGAACCGAACGCCTTTTTTGTCACTGGCGGCAAGCAGCGTGGGATCCCAACTGAAGCAGCAAAAATCCTTTCTATAAAAAGACAGACCATTGCGCGTTCATTAGAAAGCGGAAATATATATTGGGCACGCAGCATGGCGTTAACCGTGTTGTATGAAATGAATACAAATATGAAGGAGGTATAGTTTTGTCACTTTTATTATTGATTTTATCCGTACATTTCCTTGCTGACTTTCATCTATGGCCAGGTTCCCCGGATGTAAAAAAACATCCCTGTTTCAGATGCCTGCTCCCTCATTTTGGGATGTATTCTCTTATTTTGGGACTTATATTTATTCTATGTGTTTCATTTCCCAGTGCAGTCATCGCATGGATGTTCATTATCCTGTCTCACTTTATAACCGACGTTCTTACATTCCACTATTATACCAGAAATCACATATCTCCCCGCAGTCAGCTGACTGCATTCTGTACCAGCCAGCTTATTCATACCGCATCGATCCTCGCTGGATCCTGTTTTTTCCATCTCCCCGAAAATCTTACAGAAACTTTCAAGTCCCTGTGTATACAAGTCCCGCTTCTTCAGAATATGCGTTATCTGCTGCTGGTAATCCTTCTTCTGACCCCGGCTTCCCAATTTGTAAAAATGCTTACCGCATCTATTTCCCTTCAAAAAAATCCTGATTCACCAAAATCCAGTGATTCCTCCGCCGGAAGCATGATCGGAAAATTAGAACGGCTGATCATTGCCATGCTGGTCATATATGGTGAAGCCGGGGCGATCGGATTTGTGCTGGCCGCCAAGAGCCTGGCAAGGTATAAACAGTTTGAAGACCAGAAAACATCTGCTCCCTTGATGTTATAGCTTTCTCTCCACCAGCACCTGGTATACATCCCTTTTGCTGATCCCCCGGTCCTTTGCCACCTGCTTCATTGCGTCCTTCCGGTCCATACCCTGTTCCAGGTACAGGTCCATGTGCTCCTCCACCGTCATGTCCTCCCAGGCCGCTGCCTTTTCCTTTTCGATCTCCTCCAGGCTCTTCCCCTCTACGACAATGACGCACTCGCCTCTGGGCTCTTCGTTCTCATAGTGGGCCAGAGCCCCGGAAAAGGTGGTCCTGAAGGCCGTCTCATATTTTTTCGTCAGCTCCCGGCAGATGGTGATATTCCGTTCCCCCAGAGCCTCCATAAGCTCCTCCAGGGTCCTGACCAGCCGGTGGGGGGCCTCATAGAGGATCATGGTCCTGGTCTCCTGCTTTAATTCCTCCAGGATCCTCTGCTTCTCCTTTTTATCCGGGGGCAGAAAGGCCTCAAAGGAAAAGCGCCTGGTGGCCATGCCGGAGATGGTCAGGGCCGTGATACAGGCGGCAGGTCCCGGAAGGGAGGTCAGCTCGATCCCGGCCTCATAGCACTGCTTCACCAGCTCCTCCCCGGGATCCGAGATCCCAGGCGTTCCCGCGTCAGTTATCAACGCAATGTTGGTACCTTCCCTCAGCTTATCCACAAGATACCTGGCCTTCTCCACCTTGTTATACTCATGGTAGCTGGTCATGGGAGTCTTTATATCAAAATGATTCAGAAGCTTGATGCTGTGGCGCGTATCCTCTGCCGCAATCAAATCCACTTCCTTTAATGTCCTGAGTACCCTGAAGGTAATATCCTCCAAATTGCCGATTGGCGTGGCGCAGAGATAAAGTGTTCCTGCCATGAGCCTCTCCCTTCTGTCCGCTGAGCCCCGTTTGTCCGTCCATTGGACTCCTGCCCTCGCACATCATATAATCCGTCAATATCCGTAGGTGGTCCGTATCTCCGGAGAATACTCCCCATTCTGGTCAAAGACAATGACCGGAGCTTCCATCTTAAGGAGAGGACCGCCTCCCCTCACGGCCTCTATGAGCACCATGTTGGCCTCCCGGTCCGCATAAGGGTGAACCATCTTCATGCGCTTTGGCTCCAGTCCATGATGTTTCATGGTGGTAATGATTTCAATCAGGCGCCTGGGCCTGTGGACCATGTAGAAACGGCCTCCGGGCTTTAACGCCTTTGTTCCCTCCCGGACCACGTCCTCTAAGGTGCAGAGCACCTCATGACGGGAAATGGCCTTCACATCCCCGGGATTCTTAAGGCCATGGGCATCGTTCATATAGGGGGGATTTGAGGTCACTACATCAAAGGAAGCCGCTCCGAAGATCCGGCTGGCTTCCTTAATGTCTCCCTGTATGATGTCGATCTTTTTTTCCAGGCCGTTTAAGGCCACGCTCCTCTGGGCCATTTTCATGATCTCTGTCTGGATCTCCAGCCCGGTGAAATGCTCTCCTTTTGTTTTTGCCGAAAGGAGAAGGGGGATGATCCCGGTCCCAGTACCCAGATCCAGCGCCCGTTCCCCGGGCTTTACTGATGCAAACCCGGAAAGCAGCACCGCGTCCATTCCGAAGCAGAAGCCGTCGGTCTTCTGGATGATCTTCAGCCCGTTTCTCTGAAGGTCGTCCAGCCGCTCATTTTCCATCAGATCAGTTATCATCCAGCTTCGATTTCCCTTCTTTTTTCTCCAGAGCCTCCAGCTGCTTTAATTCTGCGTCGCTGATGCTCATTTTTTCCTTTTTCCTCTTGGGACGGAATTTCAGCTGATCCACCTTATATTCGCGGATCTCCTTTTCATCTCCGTTGACGGTGACAACCACCTTCACCAGCTGCCTTAGGATGCTGACGCTGTGGACCTCTCCCTTTAAGCCGTCGTCGGTGGTCACATAATCCCCGATATTGGGAAGCCGCCCATTTAACTCCTCATACGTCTCTTCCTCGTACTTTAAGCAGCACATGAGCCTTCCGCAGACGCCGGATATCTTTGTGGGATTTAAGGACAGGTTCTGTTCCTTGGCCATCTTAATGGACACCGGGATAAACTCAGACAGGTAGGAGGCGCAGCACAGCGGTCTTCCGCAGATCCCGATGCCGCCGACAATCTTCGTCTCGTCCCGGACGCCGATCTGGCGCAGCTCGATCCTGGTCTTAAATACGGATGCCAGATCCTTTACCAGGTCCCGGAAATCAATCCTTCCGTCGGCTGTGAAATAGAACAGCACCTTATTATTGTCAAAGGTATATTCCGTATCGATGAGCTTCATATCCAGCTCATGCTTTTTGATCTTTTCCAGACAGATCTTAAAGGCTTCCTTCTCCTTTTCCTTATTCCTTCTCTCGATCTCCTCGTCGGCTGCCGTAGC
>ENA-ORRZ01002250-ORRZ01002250.1-human-gut-metagenome-genome-assembly--contig:-NODE-2250-length-9962-cov-2.275765_pt1 | contig 9962 bp, 7 predicted proteins | sample MGYA00242185_ERZ509152 | MGnify/ENA primary metagenome ERZ509152 (study PRJEB26280, sample SAMEA2338668) | human gut metagenome | biome: human gut; feature: human-associated habitat; material: faeces... | reverse complement strand
CAGATGCGAAAGCTGGAAGTATATAATCATGAAAATGAGAAAAAATACCCCTGGATGCCAAGTGCATTTTATAAAAATATTTGAGAATACTGTTTTGAGGCAAAAGCTGTTTTAAATCCGGAGAGTATCGATCTCCGGATTTTTAATTTAATTTCCTTGAGGCCAGCATATCGTTTTATCAATTTCTCCGGTGTATTCCTCTTTATCTTCTGAAATAGTGAAAAAATGTTCTTGTTTATAGAATTCTGCTGCACACCGTTTTTTTGATATACATTTGAGGGTCAGGACAAAATGATTTTTTTCGCATGCTCTAGAAGGTGTTTACCGATGCTGGCACAGCGGGATTCCTGTTTTACAAAAATTCTAACAATATAAGCTTCTTTCAGGCCGATAAAGCCATGTATGTTCTCCTCTATCTTTATTTCGAATCATTTTTTTATCTACTTACATTTTAATGTATACCATGATATTGTTTCCGGATATTATTTTCAATCTCATAGAGAAATTATTTTTCCTAATGAAAACTTCTTTTCTTTTTTTCAGCTGCAGGAGGAGAAGCAGGAACGCATCTATTTTACATAGAACATTAAATTTTGAACATGAAAACCTTATTTGTTGTATTCATTCTTTGTTCAAAAATGACTATAATGTGAACATTAAATGAAACGGGAGGAATTTACAATGAAGTTGAAAAAAGTGATGGCTCTTGTGATGACAGGTACTCTTGCGGCGTCTGCACTGACTGCCTGTTCATCTGGTAAAGATAACGGTAGTACAACACAGGCAGAAGCCAATGGAGGCACTGAAAAAGAATCAAGTGCTGAACAAGGTGCGGAAAAGACTGTGATTAACATTTGGACTAAGAATCGTCACGATGCAACGTATGTTCAGGCAAAGGTTGACGAGTATAACAAAACCAATACGGATAATATCGAAGTTGTTTACACGCTGTATACAGATAACTATAAACAGGCCGTAGATATGGCTGCGCAGAACGGGGAGTTACCGGATATTCTGGTTCAGCAGAACCAGGTGTTTGACAGCTATTTTTCAAATGGGCAGTGGGCAGATTTATATCAGTTTATGGATGATGATATGAAGGAATACTTCGCAGACGTGATTACTCCTGGATACAACGAGATTGACGGAAAATTATATTTTATTCCGACAACAGGTTCCACCTGCCGCTTATTCTATAATACAGAAATTTTTGAACGTGTAGGAATCGAAAATCCTCCGACTACTTTAGAAGAAATGGTGGAGGATGCAAAACTTATTACTTCTCAGCTGAAAAGTGAAGGTATCTACGGTTTTGCACAGAACATGAAGAGTGCAAGTTCTGCATTAGCCCGTTCTATGGTTGTTGGACTTCAGAGAGAAACCGGTATGCCCTGGGGATACGATTTTGCAAAGGGGGAATATAACTTCAATAACTGGGCAGATACATTAAATCTCTGGAAAGAATTGTTATCAGAAGAATGTGCATTCCCGGGATGCGAGTCTCTGGATATTGATCCACTGAGAACCCAGTTTGCTGCAGGAAAGATTGGTATGTATTTCTCATATTCTGCGGCAGAACCAGGTGTTTATGAAAATCAGTTCCCGATGGATTCCTCTAAATGGAATGCTGCTCCAATCCCCACAGTTGGAGGAAAAGAAACCGGAAAACAGGCATATGAGGGAACCGGTGCTTATCTGTTAAATGCAAAGAGTCCGAATCTGGAAAAAGCATTCAAGGTTTACAAGGACATCTTTACAAGTGAAGAATATCAGATAGGGTATTATGAAGGCGGATATGGTGTCAGCATCATTCCTTCTGTTCTTGAAAAAGCAAATCCGAGTGAAAACTATAAGAAGAAAGAATGGCTCCGTCTTAATCCAGAATATGATGCAATTCTTCCGAAGCCTCCGCACAGTGCATTTACGTCTGGTATGATTGTAGAAGGTGAAGATATGTACAAGACCTGCGAGTCTATTTACTATGGTGATGCTGATGTTACTTCTACACTTCAGGATCTGACAGACCGATACAACAAAGCATACCAGGATGCGGTTGCAAATGGCACAGGATATGAAATTAAGATTGATCATTATGATCCGAAGAATCCGACGATTGAATAACAGGTGATCAGATTCCTGCATAAGATATATAAGGGGGAACTGCAGATTCTGGCAGTTCCTCTTTTTTGCTCTTTTTTGAGGAAATTCATGGAAAAGAAAGGATATGGCCTATGAAATCAACAACTCAACCATCTGTCAGAAAGAAAAAAGTAATCCGGAAAAATCTGGAAGCGTATTCTTTTCTGATTCCAAACCTGATTTTATTTATCGGATGTTCCGTTTATCCTGTTTTATGGGCATTAAAATATGCATTTTATCAGTATGGAGGATATGGAACCGGAGCTCCGCGTTTTGTGGGACTGGAAAATTTTGCAAGGGTATTTCGAGATGGAATTTACTGGGAAAGCTTATTACGTACGTTTACTTATGGATTTGGAAAATTGCTGATCATTCTTCCGCTGGCCTTTTTTCTGGCTTTTTTGTTAAATACCCATCAAAAAGGTCACGGAGCCGTTCAAAGCATCATTTTTCTTCCAACGATTATGAGTTCTGCAGTTATGGGGCTTGTGTTCTATCTCTTATTTAATGCGTACAATGGTGAAGTCAATAAATATCTGATGGAAGCGCATATCATCAGCCAGCCAATTAACTGGCTGGGCAAAGAACACGCCATGAAAACTCTGATTTTGACGGCAGTTTGGGGTGGTCTTGGTAACTATATGGTATATTTTATTGCCGGTATTCAGCAGGTTTCCCAGGATGCCATTGAAAGTGCCCGAATTGACGGAGCAAACCGGCTTCAGTCCATCTGGTATATCATCATTCCGATGCTGGGGCCGATCTTAAAAATCATTCTGATGCTGGCAATTACCTCTGCATTTAATGATATCAGCAATGTAATGGTATTGACTGAAGGCGGACCAAACAATGCAACTATGGTGGCTTCTCTTTACAGCTACCGCTATTTCTTCCCGGTTTCTGCAACAGAAGCAGTTGTACCGCAGTATGGATATGGTGCGGCACTGAGTATTATTACTGCCTGTGTTGCCGGAATGGTGACAGTGATTTATCTGAAGCTTTCTAAGCGACTGGATGATATTTATTAAGGAGGAAATACCATGGAGCAAACAGTAGTTTATAAACCCCATATGACAAAAAAGAAAGCAGTTCTTGGTACAATTAAGTGGCTGTTTCTTGGGGTGATGATTATCTTTACCTTGTATCCGATTATTTATACCATTTTGGGTTCCTTGAAAACAAATGCAGAGCTGACAATGGGAGGTAATTTTTTTCCTTCAGAATGGCATTTTGATAATTATTATAAGGCTTTTGTAGAAGCAGATTTTCTGACTTACACCAAAAACAGTATTTTTGTCAGTTTCTCAGTTACGATTCTTGCAGTTGTGACCTGTTCACTGGCAGGATTTATTCTGGCAAGGCGGGAATTTGCAGGAAAGAAAATCCTGATGGCTATGTATATGTCTATGATGTTTGTTTCTCTTGGTTCGATTACTTTGTATCCAATTTATGAAGTGATGCATGCGTTGAATTTACACAAATCACCGATAGCATTGATTATCGCCCTGACTGGTGGACAGGCAACAAATGTATTTCTGGTTATGGGATTTACAAAAGCGATTCCTAAAGAACTGGATGAAGCAGCAATTATTGATGGATGTTCGATTTACCAGGTTTATTACCGGATTATACTTCCTCTGACCAAACCGATTCTGGCTGTAGTTGCCTTATTCTCATTCCGGAATGCATGGAATGATTACATTACTGGTTTGGTTATGACAATCACAGCGCCTGCATTAAAGACATTGACAGTTGCAGTTGTACAGTTAAAATACTCTGTCAATGCAGCCGCTGAGTGGAATATTCTTCTGGCAGGTGCGTCTATCGCGATTGTTCCGATTTTGATTGTATATATGTTTGCAAACAAACAGTTTATTGCCGGCCTTACGTCGGGTGCTGTCAAGGGCTGCCGTTTGAAGCATGGCGGCAGCCAGATGACAGCAGGAGAGTGCATCATGAAATTACATGTTGAGAATTTAAAATTTCGTTATCAGATCATCGTATTATTTCTGATTCTGTTCCTTTTTTTATCTATGGGGAGTGGGATCAGTTTTTACTATCTTTCCGTAAAAAATGTTACAGATAACTTTTCCAACAGTGCCAGCAATACGGTGGGACAGATGAGAAATACACTGGATATCCGGATGGAGATTATCAGTGATCGGGCAAAATCCATGTTATTAAATAATGCATTTTCTGATCCGATTGTTTCCTATGTGAATAATCCTACTCTATATAATCAGGTAGTTGCTCACAGTGTTGTCAGTGATTATCTGAGTGATTTTGAACGGGGCGAGGCATTGATTGATTCTTCCTGCCTGTTTGCGGGAGGAGAATTGTTTGATGACTATGTGCGTATCAGAAAACCAGATTTCGAGTTCCAAAATTCCCTGTATTATACTATTTACCAGGAGAATCCTCTGGCGGTTCAGTGGATTCCGCCGATAGAAAATCCAGTTTATTATGGAGAAAATCCGGTCATTTCCTGTGAAAGAAGGTTTAAAGTTCCAGGATGTTCCGAATGGTTTTATTTTATTTATCACTTGGATTCCGAGCGTTTGTTTAACCTGATTACAGGACAGTATCCATTTTTTGATGATATTGTGGTTTTGGACGCAGATGGAAATCATATGATTGGCAATCAAACAATAGAAGCAGAAGAGCTTTTGGGATTGTGGGAAGAAAAGGAGACGGATACAAAGGAAATATTAAGTGCGGATCTGGCGGTTCAGGGACAGGAATATCTGGTAAAAAGCTGTGATATTTCGACCAATGGCTGGAAACTGTTTGGTTTAAAGTCAAAAACGGAGTTGTTGGATAGTCTCAGAACGTTGCGGAGAAAAATTCTGGGAATTTCTCTTTTTCTTTTGATAGTTGGTCTAGTCAGTATCATTTGGGTATCTAGGCGTTTGACAGCTTCATTAAGCCGGCTGGAACGAAGTATGCGGAGCGTGCAGAATGGGGAATTTAATGCCAGATTTTTTTATCCTTATCAAAATGAGGTTGGTAGTCTTTCCAGAAGCTTTAACTGTATGATTGAAGAAATTCAGAGTCTCGTGAAAAAACAAGAACAGAGCATTGAAGATCTGATTGTGGAACGTAACCGAGTGGCTGAGATTCAAAAACAGAAGCGACATGCAGAGTTAAAAGCACTGCAGGCACAGATCAATCCTCACTTTCTGTACATTAAACACTATTACTTGGCAGGCGGCGGATCAGGGAATATACGATGTCAGCCGGATGGCAAACTCTCTTGGAAAGTTTTTTCGATTGAGTCTCTCTCGAGGGGCAGAGGTAATCAGTCTGGCAGATGAAATTGAACATGTACGCTGTTATCTCAGTATTCAGCAGATTCGCTATCAGGATAAACTTCGTTATCGGATCGAAGTGCCGGAAGCATTGCTGGGATGCCGTGTTTTGAAACTGATCTTGCAGCCGTTGGTAGAAAATGCGATTTACCATGGAATTAAAGAAAAAGAAGGAATAGGTGAAATTGTTATTACTGCATCAGCAGAAATGAAGGATGGAAACAGCGTGTTGTCTTTGTATGTATATGATAATGGTGTGGGTATTCCGGAAGAGAAGCTCACGCAGATTCACAGAGGACTGCGTTTCGGGGTTAAGAATATGCAGGATGGATACGGTATTTATAACGTGAATGAGAGAATTGGACTTTATTATGGCGCGTCCTTTGGACTTTCTTATGAAAGCCAGGCAGGTGTCTGTACGAAGGCAATCATTACAATTCCCATGAAGAATCAGGAGGAGAAGATCCATGTATAAAGTATTGATAGCAGATGACGAAACGTTTGTCCGAAATCTTCTGGAAAAGAATCTGCGTGCCAGTGGACTTCCTATCGAAATTACTATTTCAGCAGAAAATGGACAGGAGGCGCTGGAAAAGGCATTTTTGTCTCCGCCAGATATTGTGATCACGGACATTGCGATGCCGATACAAAACGGTCTGGAATTGATTCGCAGCTTAAAGGATCATGGAATTTCTTCTAAAATCATTATCAGTGGGTATGATGAATTTGATTATGCAAAGAAAGCGATTGCACTGGGAGTTACAGATTATTTGCTGAAGCCTTTTATGCCGGAAGAACTGATATCCGTGTTTGAAAAGATCATACATGATCTGGACAGTCAGAAAATACTTCATCAGAATTTAAATCTTTTGATGGAGCAGGTGGACAAAAACAGGTTCCACAATCGCTCTAATATGCTGCGGTCTTTGTTAGACGGAGCAGTTTTATCGAAGGAACAGATATCGCAGCTGGAATTTCCAATGGAAACACCTACTACAAAATATATGACTTGTCTTTTAAGTTTGATAGGAACGATATGGGATTTTCGACTTCAGGAAGAGGTGGAATCTTTTTTCAAATTGATACAGACAGGATACTTTTCAGAAGCACTTATCTTCTATGTGGTAAGTCTAGAACCATCTAAGCTGATTCTTTGCTTCTGTTCTCAGATAAAAGACGAGCAGATTTTTCAAAATGAGATTTTAAAAGGAATAGAAAAGCTGTCAAAGAGTCTGATGCAGTATTACGATATTACGGTGTATGCTTCTCTGGGAAGAAGCTATCACGCGTTGAATGGTCTGAAAAATTCGTATGAAGATGCTCTGATGATCTGGAAAGAAGCATTGAATCCAGAAAAGAGAATTCGAATTTTTGGAGAAAACCAGGAAGAACTGAAGCTGGAGGAAAGCGATGTTTCTGATCAGATTAAGAATACCAAAAGTTGTATTCGCGGAGCTGTTATGAATGGAAACCGTGAGGAGGCATTAGGACTGACACATCAGCTGATGAATTTGTATGTTTCTATTTCCAATAAGGGAAGTGAATATATTCTGGTTTCTGCTGGAGAACTGATTTATGGTGTGGCAGATGATATGGAGAGAAATGGATTTGGCAAGGTAGAAAAAGATCATATGCCAGCTTTCAGCCAGAACATGGTATCAGCTTCTCTTTTGGAACTGCGAGGACTGTTGGAAAATTATCTGATCTATTGCTGCCAAAAGGTATCAGAAAATCTTTCTCAAAACCGTTCAGAAATTGCGGTTCACATGGTTCAGAATTATTTGGAAGAACATTTAAAGGATCACACCATTTCGATTGAAAGTGCTGCAAAAACAGTACATTTTAGTGTTAGTTATCTGCGGCAGATTTTTAAAGAAGTGACAGGAGAAAGTTTTAATGAGTATCTGATTCGGAAACGGATGGAAAAGGCTGGAGAATTGCTGCAGAACACCTCTATGAAAATTTCGGATATTGCGGAAAGCTGTGGCTATGAGAACCAGAGATATTTTGCCAGCAGTTTTAAAAAATTTTATGGATGTACACCGACAGATTTTAAATTACTTGTAGCAAAAGAACATTTATATTAGGAGGTATGGGGATATGATTCAGTTTACCAGTGAAGAAGTGGATAAATTAAGAAAAAAAAGCAAGGCATATCCGCTGACTATCGAAAAATTAAAACGCGATGTTGAGGAAGTATTTCATGGGAAACAGATCGTTCCGAAAACGGGAATTGCCAATTGGACGCTTTATTATTATTGTCCCGATTGTTCTGTTCAGCTTCAATTTAAGCGGGAAAGTCCGACAGTGCATATCTGCCCAAATTGTGGAAAAGCATGGACCGGGGAACCGTATGACAGTGCCTGGTGGGGACTGATTAACAGGCATAACTATGACGCTGTATTTGGTATGGCGATTATTTGGCTGTCTACAGGGGAAGAAGCTTATGCGAAGAAAGCCATTGAGATTTTAATGGCCTATGCGAAATATTATCCAGATTATGAAATTCATGGGAATATTCCCTACAATGGACCAGGGCGTTCCGGAGCACAGACGCTGGATGAAGCTAATTTCCAAAGAAGTTTTGCTATGGCTTATGATATTCTTTCAGAATGTATGTCAGAAGAAGAAAAAATATATATCCGTGATCGCATGTTCCTTCCAGGGGCACAGTTTCTTCTGGAACATCGTCACAAACAGCTTCATAACCATGAGGTTATTATCAATTCAGCAATTGCGGTTATTGGAATTTTGTTTGACCGTTCGGAGTTAGTCGAAGCCGCTCTTTATGAGGATTACGGCATTGTATATCAGTTAGAGCATGGTATGCAGCCCAATACTATGTGGTTTGAGGGATCATTTGGATACCATTTCTATGCCTTGACCAGTTTCTTTGCATTTGAAAAATTTGCACTTCATACGAAGTACAGCAATATACATCATAAAAATTACAAGGCAATGATGGAACTTCTCTGTGACTATATGGAACCGGATTACGGGATTCCTATGCTGAATGACACCAATTATGGACACTTGGGGAATATGAAAGATTTATATGAATTTCCATATCGAGAGCTAGGGGGCAAAAGGTTGGCGTTTGTCCTGAACACGTATTATCAAAAGGAAAGCCGGGACAATCTGGAGGCTTTTTTATACGGAGCTGATACTATTGAAACGGATATGCTTCCACTGAAAAATTTCCATACGACCAAGGATAAGTCAGGTCATACTATCCTTCGAGGGCCGGAAGGACGTTACCTGTTGTTCAAACATGACCGCTATGGTGGAGAGCATGACCACTATGATCGTCTAGGAATCAGCTATCTGGCTTATGGAAAGCCGGTGTCCAGGGATCTGGGAACTACGGGCTATGGTGCAAAAATGCACTATGATTTCTACAAGAACACAGCTTCACACAATACGCTGATAATTGGAGAGGAGAACCAGTCACCAGTCAATGCAGAACTGACCCGTTATGAAGAAAAAGATGGTGTGATCTATGTGGAAGCAGAAGCAGACTGGACAAAACCGTATGAAATGCCAGACAGCTTTACTATTGTACAGTGGTCAGAAGAAAATTACCGTACTGTTTCCATGAAACGTAAAATTGCCTGGACGGACCGGTATTTTGCAGAGGTATTTCTGGCGGATGGAATTCCGGAAGGAAAAACAGCAGACTGGATGATGCACTTCTCAGGAACACAGATTCCGGGAGAAGCAGATGAGGAAGCTGCCTGTGAGAATCATTTTACAGGGAAACCGCTGACGTATCTGCATGATATCAAAACCGATCCGATCAAAACGGAAGGTACTTATGAGAAAACATATGAGTGTGACGGAGTATTTACGAAGATCTATGGACTTTCCAATGGACAGACCGTTATGACAGCAACAGGACCGGATAATCCGTCTTCAGAAGAAATTTTTTACCTTGTGGAACGCCGTCATGGTAACAGGATTTTCTGTGCCCATTTGATGGAGTCCTGGACGAAAGAACCCTATGTTAAGAATGTGGAGTTTCAGGTGAGTGATGAGAAAATAACGGCAGTGGTAACTGGCTGCGACGGAAAAGAATCGGCTGTAATATTTGAATTATAAAAAGAAATCATGCCTTTATTAATATTCGTTTGGTCGGAAATGCCAGAACAGATGTTCACTGCTTCTGTACTTTTGAAATCGTTTGTGGTATACTAAAATCCAATGCCTGAGTCCTTTTTATATGGTTTGTTTCTGTTTCGTCCATATAGAATTACATGGGTACGGCAGGTTGCAAAAAAAGCAAACGGCATTCGTCAAGGACCGATTTTCTTCCGATTTGCAAAAATTCCTTGACGAAAATGAAAAGTTCCTTGACGAATTTTTGCCTTATGGTTGATGAGAAGAAAATTGCTTTGAACCCAGCTTATGAACTGTCATTTTTGAAACCAAAGGAACAAGAAATGCTGATGGAAACAATGGATTATGAGCAGGCAACTCCTTCTTTATCCCAGGCACAGAGGATGAAGAAATTTAGTC
>ENA-ORRZ01002249-ORRZ01002249.1-human-gut-metagenome-genome-assembly--contig:-NODE-2249-length-9972-cov-2.110416_pt1 | contig 9972 bp, 6 predicted proteins | sample MGYA00242185_ERZ509152 | MGnify/ENA primary metagenome ERZ509152 (study PRJEB26280, sample SAMEA2338668) | human gut metagenome | biome: human gut; feature: human-associated habitat; material: faeces... | reverse complement strand
AGGATAAAGAATATGAGTAAAAAGGATATACTATTAGATAATAACGCCTTTTTGGGTGTGGGCTGGAACTTCCCGCCCACACTGACAAAAGACGGTGTAAACATGGTCTCCTACGAAAAAGACATCGAGCAAAGTCTGCAGGTCCTGCTGAGCACATCCCCTGGCGAACGTGTAAACCGTTACGAATATGGTTGTCCGCTCCGCAAGTATATCTTTGAGGTGACAGATACGGAAACAGTGGTGAGAATGCGGAATGACATCACACGAGCTGTTACCCTCTATGAACCACGTATCCTTCTGGAGGAAGTTTCCTTTGAACTGAAGGAGGAAGGAGTGTTGTTGATAAAACTGACATATACCGTTGTTCGAACGAATAATCGCAGTAATATGGTGTATCCGTTTTATTTGAATGAGGGGACGAATTTAAATGTATAGATAAAAATCAATAGCTTATGAAAGTAGAAATAGAAGATCTCAAAAAACAAAATCGTTCTATTATGGCTCAACATAACAAATCTACATTACAATTTGTAGATAATCGTCCTTTGAATACCAATCAAAGATTACTGAACAAAGCAATCCAATTATATAGTGAAACACCATTAGATAAAAAGTCTTGGACTGGTAAAATGATGGCAATAAGGAGGAAGGAAGGACTTGGCGCAAAAAGTTATTTAGGTCATAATATGGCATTCCAATCAGATAATGAAGAAAATTATGCCGTTTCTCAAGCAAATGGACATGCTGAAGGAAAAGTTATGAATATATTTTTAGCATCACGAGGAAGGAAGTCTAAAGTCGATATTATAACTGAGAGACAACCATGTTCAAATTGCGAAAGTGATTTAAAACATATTGAATCATGTTCTAAGCCCACATTAGCAATAAACACATTTTACTTTATAGATTACACTAAAGGCAAAGGGGCAGAACCATTACAGACGTTTTACGAAAAATGGAAATGGACATTTTAATTAATGTCTTCCTGAATTAGAACTATTACAATAAAAACAATGGCAACATCCTGCAAGCACAGCGGCATACTCCGCACCGATTACGAAACAGACCGTACACGGCTGGACAACTTCCCTGCCTTGGAAAGCGGCTGGCAGGAATTGCTATACTGGCTTATGTCCTTCGGCACGAACCTCCACTACCACGAAGACGACAACACTGGAACGCTTGGAGAATTGTTTGAAAACCAAGTGCTAACTGTGCTAACAGACATTCTACAGAGAAAGGGGGCAGCCTACAAAAACTCCTTTACCAAAGCACGGGGAACCTCCGGTCAAATAGTCTGTACAGAGAACTTGCAGGAAAAGATCAGGGAATGGATGACTCGTCTGGAAAACTACATCAGCAAAAATTGGAAAACCGGAAAGGACGAAAGTACTGCTATGCAAGCTGCCAGCTCGATAAAAGAATTACTGGAGAAGTCGATGCCGGTTGAAAAGGAAGCCAACGAAAAGTCTTATTACCGAATGCTCCATACCGTCAGCTTTTTACAAAAACATGCCGGCTACTACCTGGACTTGATAGAGAACAGTGGCGATATGGATGGAGCACTGGCACTGCTGCTAGTCTATGTAAAAAACTACTGCCACATTACACAATGTTTTAATGAACGGTTGAGTTCTTTGCCGGAACTTTATCGCAAGCAAGTGCTGCATGTATGTCCCTGCAGGACAATGCAGGACAAGGGATCTGTAGTTATCACTCCCCAAGAGGATGAATCTGATTCTAAACCGATGCAGTGCGCCGAGGTGAATGCCGTCTATATCACACGGAAAAATGGGCAGGCGACGGGTATCCGCAAGCAGACCGTGGCATTCAAAGACGTGACCATAGCGGAAACGCTGTTCGACGACAATCACAGTACTCCCCTGTCACTGGGTTGGTCGCTGGAATCATCCATGTTTGTATTAAGTGAAGGCAAAAGGGTGGTCAATGTCTCCTTCCGTCTGACTACCGACTCTCCTATACCGGATAACTTATCATCCCAAAGCTTCAACCTGCAACTGAGTAGTACGGAAGGCTGGACAGAATATACCTGTACCTGCCACATCGATACGATCGGTAACACTCCCCGACTCTGCTTCTGTTTCACAATCACCCAGGATGCACCAGTTCCGACACCCTGTACCGAAAAAACGCACGGAACAGCGACCAAATATCCGGTTCTCCGCTTATTGACCAGTAAGATACGCTGCCCTTATGATTGGGGTATCCAAATGAAATTTAACGGTGTCGAGATACAAACAGAAGTAACCGGTATCCACAACTTCAGCTTCTATAACGAACTGGGTGAAGTAGATACCACACAACCTTTCTCTCCTTTCGGCATGCAAGCGGAAAAAGGTGCATGGTTTCTTTTCGGCAATGAGGAGATGGGGCTGAAGCTTTTGAAAGAAGTACGGTTAAAGGGCATCTGGAAAAAGCTGCCCGGAACGAAAGCTGAATTCGACAAAAGATATAAAGATTATGTTGTTTCCGGACAAGTCATAGACTCAAGTTCATTCACGATCCACACGGAATGGCAGCAAGGAGGGAAATGGCACGCTTGTGTGGACGATGAGCAGCATCTGTTCGTGCCCGATCAAAAGGGAAAACGGTCACTGAGTCATGCCGAGATCATTTTTGACTTCCCGCCTCAAAAACCTCTGACGCGCAACGCAGTCTCCCATTACGAATACAGCCGTAATTGCGACGGATTCTTCCGTGCTACCCTGCAAGCTCCCATTATCGGCTTTGGTACGGATGCTTACCGCACCCTTTATACTGAAACGATGATACACAATAGCCGCTGCAAAGAAAAGAAACGAAAAGATCTGCCTTCAGAACCGGTTATCCCCGTACTGGCGGATGCAGAACTTTCCTATATTGCGTCGGAAGAAATGAACTTAAGCGATATAGCACATTCAACCATCCGTCTGAGCCGAATCACAGCATTGTCGGAAGAAGAATCCTTCCCCGTCAATAAGGAAAACGTACAATCATTTCTACCTGTAGCTCCGGCAGACAACCTGCTATATTTCGGTTTTCTCTACGCACAGGGAGAACAGACTCTACGAATGTACCTTGATATGGTCTTACCTCAGGAAAAGATACCGTTTTACAATCCACAACCGGACAAATGTATAAAACTGGCATGGGAATACTGGAACGGGAATAGCTGGCAACCTATCCCGACCGAATCAGTCAGAACCGAAGAGAGCCAGGGGCTGACACAAAGCGGATTCGTGGAAATCAAGCTACCGGAAAGGATAAATAACGGTCATACAGACAGACAAGGTAAAGTATGGCTTCGGGCCACCGTAACAGGTGATGCAGACGCCTGCCTCGCTGTGCGCAGTATCCAGACAAACTGCACTCGCCTCGAAACTTTGAATGACCTCAAGGACAAGCCTGCCGAAACTGAAACCGAGGCGGCCATACGCCAAAGCTCGCGTATCAGCAACCGCCACCGGGCAATTACGATAAAAGACTATGAACGTCTGGTGATGGAGCACTTCCCTGAAGTGGACAAAGCGCAATGCATCCCCCCTCAACCGGAAGAACAGAAAGAGCAGGTTACAAAAGAGATCCGCCTCGTAGTGTTCAGTCATACGGAAGATGCCCGTTATTTTCTCTCCCCGGTATGGAAATTAACAGAGATACAACGACTGATCCGACAATACACCTCTCCTTTCGCCCGGCTAAAGGTAATCAATCCTGTTTACGAGCAGGTGAATGTTCATTGTAAGGCTGTTTTGTGGGATCGTGTTCAAGACGAAGGCAAGGCACTCCGGCAACTGACCATACTGGCACAGAACTATATCGCACCATGGTATCGGAAAGGAGAAATTCCGGTACTCGGGCAGCATTTCTCCTACAAGGAACTGCATGCCCGAATGGTGAATCATGAGGACTTGATGAAACTGGTCGTCCTGGAAGTGAACGGCAAGAGCCTGTCACGGGTAGATATAAATACCGAGGATATGACCTTTAAAGGTAAGCAGCCGTGGAACATACTGCTCCCGGAGATTAAAATAGAACTACTTTCTCCCCATGACGGCATTAACAATGCCGAGATCGGGAGCAACTTCATAATTGGATAGCAGATGGACCGAAACAACCGAAAAGACAGAAATTCCCTGAAGGAATACTTCAGAAAAGGAGCAGTGCCAACCGAAGAACAGTTTGCCGGACTGATAGACTCAGTGCCGAACCTCATAGAAGACGGACAGGTAGTGAGAACCGCCACCGGCTGGGCATTCTACCCGATAGAGGACGGTAGCATTGACATCGGTCTCTATACGGAAAAGCCGGACACCGGAATGGAAATACCCATATGGACGTTCACAGTCACACCCCAAAAGGAACTGGCAATCAGGAATGCAAAGGGAGAAACGACGATGAAAGCTACACAGAACAAATCATTAGTACTACTCGGCAGCCTGACAGTGGAAAACGAAATCACCGCATCGGCTTACCAGACAACAGGCGGAGGAGGAATCACCCCTGGCGGCAAGGGATATCTCACCATTCCTGCCGACAAACAGTGGCACGATTTACCGATAGACATATCCCGAGAAGGTTTCGGTTGCCGTGTATACTGCATCTATGCTTCTTTTCGCGAACAGCATACGGGACTTTGCCGACTGACACGCGCCACCGCCCTCTGGCTGAACTTTATGGAACAACGGATAGAATCTCCTCAGAAACACTGGTGGGGATGGTCGGGCAACGTCCGATTCCGCTGGCAGATGCGGGAAAAAAATATATATCTGCAAATGCGCACCAAGAAGCAGTTACCCTCCGGCGAAGTGCACTGCCGGATAGTGGAAACATACAAAGGATGAGTACCGACACTGACCAGGAAAAATGAAAATGGATGACCAACACCCTTATATCAAGCAACAGGCGGAAGACGAGAGTTTGTATTCACACCTGCAAAAAAAAACGTTGGAAGAAGTACAACGTCTCTCGGGAAAGGTATGGACAGATTTCAACGCTCACGACCCCGGCATAACTCTGGCAGATATCGCTAACTATGCACTGACGGAAACAAACTACAAACTCGGTTTTGAGACGGTGGATTACCTGACCCCAAAAAACAGAACATTTGAACCGAAACTTTTCGGACTATTTCCGCCCGAAGAGGTTTACACCACCGCCCCGGTTACCTTGGAAGACTACCGCAAGCTATTCTTTGCCCACATCCCCGAACTGGATAACGTATGGGTGGAGTGTGATACGGCAACCGGAGGATACACCGTCAGAGTGGTTCTCTCCCCATTTGAAGAGGAGAACGAAAAAGCTGTGATAAAACAGATTAAAAAGGTCTACAACAGCCATCGCAACCTGTGCGAATTCCTCGGCGAAGTAATGATTGTACACCCCGAAGAACTGGAATTTCATGCAGAATTCGAGATAAAACCTGGTGAGGATGCCTCTATAGTACTGGCAAAACTATACGGAGTCATTTTGCGTTACCTTTCCGGTGGAGTATACATCTCCACACCGGAAGAACAGCCCCTCTCCGGTATATCACCGGAAGAATGGCTGGAAGGATCGGAAGATGCTGTACGTGTTGTCATTCCCCGACAGCAGAATACTGAATATGAATTATATAAAAAACTCTGGCTGGTGGAAGGTATCCAATCGTTCAGCACCTGCTATCTGATGAAGGACGGCAAGCCACTGACCGACTTTTCCGGAGGGTTCAGTCTGAAAATTCCAGACAGGGAGCAAGACTTGAAGGTATGCATCCGATGCGGACGTTCCGTAATGGAGGTCGATATAAAGAAGTTTACAAGACATCTGGAAGCCTTTTATTACACCAAAGGACACATCCGGACAAAGGAAAGTAATAGAAAAGGAGTTGATTGGGGAAATATGAAAGGAACTTACCGTGACATCTTCGCCTATTCGCCTATCGCCGGAGAATTCCCTGCATGCTATCGCCTCTCGTCTGACCGGGAAACGCCCACTTCCTTCGAAGCGTACCTAAAATGGTATGACCTGATCATGCAACGGGGACTACAGGAAATAAGGGAATTGCCACAGCTGCTCTCCATTGAAACAGAAGACAAGGGTATTCACTCTTTGCGAAACATCTATGCACTGAAAAGTCGCTACCTGAATTTTCTGGACAGTCTGTACTGTGTGGAGAGCCAGCCGGTATGGATGGAAGAGTTTGGGAATTATGGTGAAACGGAAGAAGCTATCTTGTGCCGTCGCACGGGTTTCTTACGGCACATCGCCCGTCTGACCAAAAACCGTGCCCGGGCAAGAGATATATCCGATGAAGATGGAAAAGAGAATATAGCTACAGTAAAGGAATGGTTCTGCCGTCTGCTGGCCATCAATCGAGATGAAAATCGGTCCGTTGGCAACATTCTGCCCGGACACAATCTTGTACTGATGAGGACGGACGAGAAAAACAAACGCTTTCGTGACCGACTGACTGCTATGCTCATCAGCGAAAGGATGCTGGACAGCAAACATGTAGAAACGATTCGTCCGGTAAAACTAACGGATGATAAAAAAGAGAAACTGGAACAATACGGAAAACTGCGTACGGAACTGCCTGTATTCAACCATAACTTCATCAGCAGCGGACTGTTTCGAGGCGGTACTTTCCTGGACAACTACCGCATTGTTCCGGCAGCTGAGAACGAATATATGCTAGCGTTCTACAATCAGGAAGAAAAAAGCTGGATGAACTTGGGACGTACCGATGATAAGGTGCAACTGAATCTGCTTGCCAACATCCTGCACCGCTATCTTCGGGAACTAAACCAGGAATGCGAAACGCTTTACATAGTAGAACCGGTGCTCACCGATATCAAGCAACCATTTATCCTATCACTCGTACTCCCTTTATGGACGGCACGTTTCCACACGCCTCGTTTTCAGGAGGTATGCCACGACTTGCTGCGTTCGCTACTGCCCGCTCACTTAAAAGGTACCATCTATTGGTTAGGGGTGTCCTCTATGCAGGAGTTTGAAGATGGCTACCGACTATGGCGAAAAGCGTTGGCGAGACAAAATGCAGACGATGCACAGATATTATTGGAAAGTATAAACGAAATATTACAAAACGCCAAAAAATACCAACTACTGAATGATACTGATTGATCACATATCGTTTGAGTTCACCGCAACAAATGAACAGTTCGCACACCAATTGTATGCGGACTGGGACCGTTTTTGCCGTGATTGTTTTGAAAAAATAGTGGAAGAATGCTTGTCTTCTTATGATAAAGACAGAGTGCTTCACGAAATAGAACTGCTGGAACTGGATTTGGGCAGCATTCCGGAGGAAGATTTCTACCGGGAATTTCCCCGCCGGCTCAAAGAAGAACTATTCAAAGTCCTGCCTTCATGGAATATACAGACAGAAGACGAAAAGAAAAAGTCGAATGCCTCACGGCTGGAAAACCTGCTGTTCTATCTGGAACACGGCTATCAGAAAAGCGAATGGGCAGACAATGAACTGGATCTGACAGAAGAATTGAATTGGGCCCTTTCACAACAGGGAATATATACAGAAATGATCGTAAATCTCTGTATGAAAAAGGAATACACTTTGCGCCGCATACTATGGCAGACAAATGATGAAGGAACTGAGATGATTACTCTTGTCGCCACCCATTTATCAGCAGACTGCCTCTTGCAAAGTATAGCACGTGTGGATTTCCGTCAGGCAGCAGTATTGTCTCAAACGGTGGACTGGCTGCAACGTAAGGCCAGCAGATTCTCATTTCTCACCGGAAACAATATGCCCTTGTCGACTGCCTTGTCAAAAGCACTGTTACTCTTTATACAAGACGAGGATACATTGGGCGGACGAATATTGACTGAGAAAGAAGTGATAGATAAATTACTGTCTTATTTGCATTTCGTGTATACGGGAAAAGCTGACTTTCAGAGCAATGCGGAATGGACGAATGTGACAACCTGTATCATAGAAGAAAACAAATCCGAAAATACTGTAAATATGAAAAATGAAGAATTGAATATACCGGACGAGGCAAACAATCTGCCGGTAAGCGAACAGTCGGAAATATGCGAAGTCCTTTTCATTAGTAATGCAGGTCTTTGCCTGCTGTCTCCCTGGCTTCCCCGTCTGTTCGATATGCTTGGTTATCTGGATGAGAACAAGAGAGATTTTAAAGATATGGCATCGAGAATCCGCACCGTGTTCCTGTTGCAATACTTTATTTCTTCGGAAGAAAAGGAATATCGGGAAATGGAACTGGCGTTCAACCGACTGCTTGTTGGCTTGCCCATGTATGTCCCGTTGCCGAAGCGGATGGAACTGACTGCAAGGGAAAAGCAGACTGCCGACAGCTTACTGTCAGCTGTGAAAAGCAATTGGCCGAAAATGAACGGAACTTCAACACAGGGATTCCAACAATGTTTCATCGCCCGCACCGGACATTTGGAACAGCAAGAGAGTAAATGGCTCCTGACCGTGGATGACAGAGCATTCGATATTCTCATCGAATCTATTCCATGGGGGTTCAGACAGATACGTTTCCCATGGATAAAGAAATGTGTACAAGTAATATGGCATGAGAAATAAAAGAATAAAAATGGAAGCAGAGAAAGTACATCAGGAGAAAGTGACGCGTACCATACAGCAAAAGCAAGATAACAGCGGAACAATGCAATTTGTCGATAATCGCATGATAAAACTCCCTTTGCAACGGGTTGATGCAGACGAAGAAGAAGATGCACTGCAAGGTAAATTTGAAAATACTGTCCAGCAAAAACCGAACAACACCGGACTGCCGGACAACCTGAAATCCGGGGTAGAAAGCCTTTCGGGATTCTCTATGGATGAAGTGAAAGTTCATTATAACTCTTCACAGCCCGCTACCGTACAGGCGCTGGCTTATACACAAGGAACGGATATCCATGTAGCACCCGGACAAGAGCAGCACCTGCCTCACGAGGCATGGCACGTGGCGCAACAAATGGCAGGAAGAGTGGAGCCTACCACAGAAATAGGCGGTATGCCTGTCAATGACGACTCCAGTCTGGAACACGAAGCAGACACAATGGGAGACAGAGCAAAAAGTTTGTAAAATAAAGAACTATGCATGAATATATCAACTGGTTCAACCTGGTCTTGACAACAGCCATTCAACTTTATTTCCAACAGGAGTGCGAATACTCCACGCTGAAAGAAATAGAACCACCGGCAAACGGCTGGCTGGAAAAAACGACAGGTATTTCTGATATAGCATCAGATGAGCGGATTACCATCATGCTTGCCTTAATGCCTCATATATGCCCGCAAATATTAGATATATTCTTTGTACAAAATAAGAATTTTGACCGACCATACACTGAATTTGGCGGATGGAAAGGTTTGTCACACAGCGGATTCCTGCCTACCGGCGAAACGGTGGCTTTTATTCTTGCCGGAGAAGATACGGAAAAAAGAAAGGAGGTTACCAGACTTTTCAGAAAGGACTCCTGGTTGTATACAAAGAATATTCTTCGTCTGGAAGGTGCCGGAGAAGGGGAACCTTTTCTCAGTGGGCAATTGCGTGTATCGGAAGAATTTTTGAGTCATGTCTTGCTGGAAAAGGAATATAGGCCGGATTATACAATAGGTTTTCCCGCCAAACGCATTACCACACAACTGAACTGGGAAGATATGATACTGGATGATCAAGTAGCTGCCCAACTGGAGGAAATCAACGTATGGATTTCTTCCGGTAAGACTATCATGGAAGATTGGGGATTGTCCCGCATCCTGAAAGCCGGATACCGTTCTTTGTTTTACGGTCCTCCGGGCACGGGAAAAACATTGGCAGCGACTCTACTCGGTAAGAAAAACAACCTGGATATATACCGGATAGACTTGTCTATGATTGTGTCCAAATACATCGGAGAAACAGAAAAGAACCTGGCAAGAGTATTCGACCTTGCCGAGAACCGAAACTGGATTCTCTTTTTTGATGAAGCGGATGC
>ENA-ORRZ01002245-ORRZ01002245.1-human-gut-metagenome-genome-assembly--contig:-NODE-2245-length-9976-cov-3.393106_pt1 | contig 9976 bp, 9 predicted proteins | sample MGYA00242185_ERZ509152 | MGnify/ENA primary metagenome ERZ509152 (study PRJEB26280, sample SAMEA2338668) | human gut metagenome | biome: human gut; feature: human-associated habitat; material: faeces... | reverse complement strand
CCCGGCCTATGTATACATGTTTATCGAGGCGCTGGCTGACGGCTGCGTAAAGAACGGACTCCCGCGCCAGGCCGCTTACAAGATGGTTGCCCAGGCCGTTTTAGGAAGCGCGAAGATGGTCCTTGAGACAGGAAAACATCCGGGCGAATTAAAGGATATGGTATGCTCACCGGGAGGAACCACTATCGAGGGACTTGCTGCCCTTGAGGAGAACGGATTCCGCGGTGCGATCATTAAGGCGTGTGATGCAAACTTTGAGAAGAATAAAAAGTTAAAAGGCTGATAATTACGTGAAAGACACGGAAATTTCCGTAGCAGTGTGAAAAATGTAAAAAAATAAGTTCTGAGAAGAGGAAAATACTGCAGGGTAATTCCGCAGAATAGAAAACCTGAGAGGAATTGTTTAGAATGTCTGTTAAGGCAGTTAACAGATACATTCATGAAAGGAAAAGACTTTAGTATGGAAAAAACAACTCGTTTAAAACGTGATCTTGCATACACCGGAACGATCTTAAAGATCTACCGGGATACCGTTGTCGCGAACGGAATCGAGGAAGTGTATGACTATATCCACCACGATGGCGCGGCAGCCGTTCTCCCGGTGACAAAGAACGGAAAGATCCTCATGGTGCGTCAGTACCGGAACGCCTTAGACCGGTTCACGCTGGAAATTCCGGCAGGAAAACTTGATGCGCCGGATGAGCCGAAGATCGAGTGCGCGGCGAGAGAACTTGAGGAGGAGACAGGATTCCGCAGCGAAACCCTGGAATTCCTGATGACAGTCAACACGACAGTGGCTTTCTGCGATGAGCAGATCGGTGTCTATATCGCAAAAGACCTGATCCCGTCAAAGCAGCATCTCGATGCGGATGAGAGTATTGATGTGGAAGAGTGGGAAGTAAAGGATCTTCTTGAGATGATCTACACCGGAAAGATGACAGACGCGAAGACGATTGCGGCAATCCTTGCGTACGCTCAGAGAGAGGGAATTCGATAGAAAAAACGGCAGAAGCCAGTAACCGGAAAGTGTCAGTGAGGATAGGGCTGGCTGCTTGCCTGTGGAAAGATTGCTGCAATTAGAAAAAATCCTGGTAACTGTTCAGTAGGTCTGCGCACTTGCTGCGCTGACCGTAAGAAAACATAGGCTGGAAGGCAAAAATCCCATCAGCGAAGCTGATCTGGAATGGATTTTTGCACGTAACTGTGTATTGAACAGTTACGTAGAATGTTTTTAAGGTACTGAACGGTTATACAGAAAGTAAGACAGGAGGAAAGGACCATGGCTCTGATCTATGCGGTAGAAGATGATAAAAATATTCTGGAGATTGAGATGTTCGCGTTAAAGAACAGCGGATATCAGGTGGAAGGCTTTGAATGTGCCCGCGATTTTTATAAAAAGCTGGAAGAGAAGCAGCCGGACCTTGCCCTTTTGGACATTATGCTTCCGGACGAGGACGGACTGGAGATCGTTGCAAAGCTCCGCCGCCGTCCGGAGACGAAAAAGCTTCCGATCATCATGGTGACGGCAAAGAGTACCGAGATCGACAAGGTAAAGGGACTTGATGTCGGAGCGGATGATTATCTGACAAAGCCTTTTGGTGTCATGGAGCTGATCGCCAGAGTAAAGGCGGTGCTCAGAAGGACGATGGAGGAAGATAAATTCCTGACCTTGGGGGATATTTTTCTGGATGATGAGAAACATATGGTATACGTGAAGGATGTTCCGTGCAGCCTGACATTTAAGGAATATGAGCTCTTAAAGCTCCTGCTCCACAATGCGGGGATCGTAGTGACACGAGAGATCATTTTAGAGCGGGTCTGGGGAATCGACTTTGAAGGTGAGTCGAGAACTCTGGACATGCATATCCGGACGCTCAGACAGAAACTCGGTGAGGCGGGTTCCATGATCCGCACTGTGAGAAATGTGGGGTATATGATCGAATGAAACGGAAAATCCATATGGAACTTCTGGCCACGGCAGTGTTTGCAATTTTACTGACACTGCTGTGTGCCTTATTTGTTTTTTACGGGGTCTACCGGAAACAGGTCATCGGGGATCTGAAGGCTGACGCCCTCGTCATGAAAAATATGCACATCTTCGACGATATATCCGATCTGCACCCGGATGCCTACGACCTGAACCCGGATACGCTGCGCATCACGGTGGTGAATGCCAACGGGAGCGTTATTTTTGACAGCAATGCGGATTCTTCTGCGATGGATAACCATGAGTCTCGCCCGGAGATCTATATGGCGGCGAAGGTCGGAGAAGGAAGCGGAACCCGCCGGTCGACGACTCTGGATAGAAATCTGTTCTACTATGCGATCCGGCTGGACAACGGACGAATCTTGAGGATCGCGAGGGAGGGCGACAATATTTTTGCCCTGACCCAGAACATGATGATGACGGTAGTGGGGGTATTTGTCCTTCTCTTTTTCTTCTGTATCCTGATGGCAAACTACTTTACGAAGAACCTTGTGGCACCCATCGAGCAGATGGCGGAGAATCTTTCGGAGCCGGGGACGAAGGCGGCCTACAAGGAGCTGGTACCGTTTATGAATAAGATCCGGCAGCAGCATGAAGATATCTTAAAGAGCTCTCAGGTCCGGCAGGAATTTACGGCGAACGTGTCCCATGAGCTCAAGACCCCGCTCACGGCGATCTCCGGCTATGCGGAACTGATCGAACACGGCATGTCCGGAGAGAATACGGAACGGTTTGCGTCGGAGATCCATAAAAATGCGGCGAGACTTCTGACCCTGATCAATGATATCATCCAGCTTTCCCAGCTTGACGGCGGAAAGAAAGATGTGGAGTATAGAGATCTGGATCTGTTTCCGTTGGCGAGAGAATGTGTGGATATGCTCCAGATGAATGCCCAGAAACAGAATGTGACGATCCGGGTTCAGGGCGGGGAAGCGCCGGTTTTCGCGGATAAGCAGCTGATGGAGGAATTGATTTATAATCTCTGCGACAATGCGATCCGGTACAACAAAAAGGACGGAACCGTGACGGTGACGACCGGCATTGAGAACGGGCATACGTTCCTTTCCGTGAAGGACACCGGAATCGGTATCTCCGCGGAACATCAGGAGCGGGTATTCGAGCGATTCTACCGCGTGGATAAGAGCCGCTCGAAGGCAACAGGAGGAACCGGTCTGGGACTTGCGATCGTAAAGCATATCGTCGCCCAGCACGGGGCAAAATTGACTCTTGAGAGTGAGAAGGGCAAGGGAACGGAGATCTGTGTAGAGTTCTCGGAGGCGTTAAAGCAGCATGAGCTGGAGGCTGCAAAACAGCGTCAGGAGACTCGGACGGAGCGGTCAGAAAATGGTTCGGCAGATTGAAGCAAAAGACGGATGATCTGCAGGTCATATGTGACAATATTTACAAAAATTACGAAATTTGCCGCTTTACTTTAAAAACACGTTGATACAGAAGGAAAACTGTGATAGTATGTAACACATAAGTGCAGTTCAGACGGACAAACGTCCGTCTGGACACTCTGGAGAGTCTCCGTATGGAGCGCCGAAGGTGTAAGACCGGTTCATGTCCATGGTACCGGTTGATCTCTCAGGCAAAAGGACAGGGCATACAAATAACCACAATGGGGCAACTCCCCGTTGTATGCAAATGTTCTACTCTTTGGAGAGCTGATCAATATCAGCTCTTATTTTATTGCATGGAAATTCAGAGGGGATATACCATGCTGCCGGACAGCCGGAAATTTAAAGAAAAGGCTGGCGGCTATGATGATGAAAGAGGAGGATAATTAAAATGGACACACTGATGCAGCTTGTAACTAAGGGAAATGATTTTCTGTGGAGCTTTCTCCTGCTCGTTCTCTTATGCGGAACCGGACTTTACTATACGGTCCGCCTGAGATTTATTCAGGTCAGAAAGTTCGGAGAGGGCGTCCGCCAGGTATTCGGGCATTTCAGCATGAACGGCGAAAAGCACGAAAAAGGTGAGATGACTCCGTTCCAGTCCATCGCGACAGCCATCGCGGCTCAGGTAGGTACAGGAAATCTTGCCGGAGCGGCGACCGCCCTCATCGGCGGAGGTCCGGGTGCAATCTTTTGGATGTGGGTCAGCGCATTCCTCGGAATGGCGACGATCTATGGAGAGGCAGTTCTGGCACAGACATATAAGACAGAGGTAAACGGTGAGGTGACGGGCGGTCCTGTCTACTACATCAAGGCGGCGTTCAAGGGCACATTCGGAAAGGCGCTCTCCACTCTGTTCGCGGTATTCATTATTCTTGCTCTGGGCTTTATGGGAAATATGGTTCAGTCCAATTCCATCGGGGCAGCGTTTGTGGAAGCATTTCAGGTATTCCATGTGGAGCTTTCACCGGTGATCGTCGGCGTTGTCGTCGCAGTGATCGCGGCGGTGATCTTCCTTGGAGGAACAAAGAGTCTGGCAACGGTAGTTGAGAAGATCGTTCCGATCATGGCCGGTGTTTACATCGTCGGCAGTCTAGTCCTGATCTGTATGAACATCACGGCTCTCCCGGCAGCGTTCCTTTCCATTATCGAGGGTGCGTTTGCACCGGAAGCAGTTCTCGGCGCAGGCGCGGGAATCACGGTGCGTGAGGCGATCCGCTATGGTGTTGCCCGCGGCCTCTTCTCAAACGAGGCAGGTATGGGATCCACCCCGCATGCCCATGCGAGAGCGAAGGCGGAATCCCCACATCATCAGGGGCTCTGTGCAATGGTCAGCGTGTTCATCGACACATTTATCGTTCTGAATCTGACGGTATTTTCCGTCCTCACAACAGGCGTTATGAGCACAGGAAAGGACGGCACCGCCCTCACGCAGGCGGCATTCATGAAGGGCTTCGGCAGCGCGGGGATCATCTTCGTTGCAGTCTGCCTGTTCTTCTTCGCGTTCTCCACGATCTTAAGCTGGCATTTCTTCGGACTTGTGAACGTGAAGTATTTGTTTGGTGAGAAGGCATCAAAGCTTTACTCCCTGATCGTTGTTGTCTGCATCGTGATCGGTTCCTGCCTGAAGCTGGAGCTTGTATGGTCCTTAGCGGACTTCTTTAACGGGCTTATGGTCATTCCGAATGTTCTGGCGCTTCTGGCGCTCAGCGGACTGGTAGCGCGGGCTTCGAAGGAGAGATAGGATCCGGGCATGTGCCCGAAGAATATCATGTATATAATAGGATAAAATGGCGGCAGAACATGTATTGTGGGCATGGACTGCCGCTTTTTATATGTACTCGCACGAAGCAACAGGTTGCCGTAAGCGACCGCGCGAGATGCCAGAATGTACCGGACACATCTGGGATCACTGCCTTGGAGTTAAAAATTGAGGGGTTGAATTTGTGGAGAATGCCGATTGACACCATCAGGGAAATTCGATATAGTACGGATATCTGAAATCGTTCCGGGAAGTCTGTTCCGGACGGCAGATGGTTCATGATGCGTAAAAGCATCGTCCCGGCGGCGGATCGCTGCGGATCTCAGTGAGAATATAAGAAAAGGTGCAGATGTGAAGGTGGTGTACAGCTGCAAAGAAGTTAGGGAAAAAAGTTGAGCGGACAGTTGAGCAAAACAGTTAAACAAAACAGGCAGAACGATATCCTGCAGCAGAGGACAGCAGGAAAAATCCGGTATCAAAATGCGGGAGATCTGCCGGAGAGGAGACGAAGTATGGCGGTGAATAAAAAAGGCTGCGGGTTGCGCAAGGCGTGAACCGTAACTGCGATTTGATCAAAAGCGGTCGGAATGATAAGAAACAGTTGACTTTTTACATGGATTATATTATGATTAACAGTACAGAACATTTGTTCGCATACGGCGCTCTGCTTTCGTGGACGTGAAGTATGTGAAGAAATATGCGGATTGGAAAATCAGTGATTATTGGATATCCGGGGGCGCGGAAAAGACTGCGGGGCCGGATCTTGGAGGAAGAATATGAATAAAGATGATAAATTAAAAGCCCTTGATGCAGCTCTCACACAGATCGAAAAAGCTTATGGAAAAGGTTCCGTTATGAAGCTCGGTGATTCCGGTGCGAATATGAATATCGAGACGGTTCCGACGGGTTCTCTAAGCCTTGATATCGCCCTCGGACTCGGCGGCCTTCCGAAAGGACGTGTTGTTGAGATCTACGGACCGGAGTCCAGTGGTAAGACAACGGTCGCTCTCCATATGGTAGCGGAAGTCCAGAAGCGCGGTGGAATCGCTGGCTTCATCGACGCGGAGCACGCGCTTGACCCGGTATACGCGAAGAATATCGGTGTCGATATCGACAATCTCTATATCTCCCAGCCGGATAACGGTGAACAGGCTTTAGAGATCACAGAGACGATGGTTCGTTCCGGTGCCGTTGATATTGTGATCGTGGACTCTGTAGCGGCCCTCGTGCCGAAGGCGGAGATCGACGGTGATATGGGTGACTCCCACGTCGGCTTACAGGCCCGCTTAATGTCCCAGGCCTTAAGAAAACTGACCGCCATCATCAGCAAGACAAACTGTATCGTGATCTTTATCAACCAGCTCCGTGAGAAGGTCGGCGTTATGTTCGGAAACCCGGAGACGACCACTGGTGGACGCGCCCTTAAGTTCTACTCTTCCGTTCGTCTTGACGTAAGAAGAACCGAGTCTTTAAAGCAGAGCGGCGAGGTGATCGGAAACCACGTCCGCGTAAAAGTTGTAAAGAATAAGATCGCTCCGCCATTTAAAGAGGCAGAGTTTGATATTATGTTCGGAAAAGGAATTTCCCGCGAGGGCGATGTCCTGGATCTGGCTGCCGACGCGAATATCGTCGAGAAGAGCGGTTCCTGGTACGCGTATAAGGGAGCGAAGATCGGCCAGGGACGTGAGAACGCGAAGACCTACCTTGCGCAGAATCCGCTGATCTGCGAGGAGATCGAGAACCAGGTGAGAGAACTCCACGGACTGGAAGCACAGCATATTGTTCCAGGTGAGGCGGCTGCGGCACCGGCGGCTGGTGAGGCTGCGGAAGCTGACGAGTAATAAAAATAATGATGAAAAAGAGAACTGTCTGGCAGGTATGGCACTTTAGAAAGAAGCTTGAGACAGGAAGGCAGTTCTGACAGGAAAGCATAGATGAAAGAATGGCTGCAGGAAGAGTACCGGGAGAAGAAAATGTATGCTGGTGCGGATGGAGACGCGGTTCCGGAGGAATACCGGGAGGCGCGGAACAAAGGTCTCTACTATCTTCAGTTTTCCGGAAAAACAGAAAATGAAATGCGCAAGAAGCTGGCGGAACAGGGGGTTTCGTCAGCCTCTGTTGAAGATGCGGTTCTTTTTCTGAAACATTACCGGTATCTGGACGATGAGGACTACGCGAGGCGGTATGTGGAGAAAAACGGCAACAAAAAGAGCATCCGCCAGATGAAATTTGACCTCCGCCAGAAAGGCGTCGGCGATGACCTGGTGGAGATGGTTTTCGAGGATATGGAGGTGGATGAGTCTGCCCAGATCCTCGGGCTTTTGAGAAAGAAAAATTATGATCCAGAGGAGCCGGATCCCGCGAAGCGCCAGAAGATCTACGCATTTCTGGCGCGAAAAGGTTTTTCCTATGACGCGATCAACAGCGCGATGAAGCAGTGGGAATAGAGCTGTTTCCGGCCCCACAGGACAGGATATGACAGGCTTCGTGGGGATGCACAGAAGTACCCGGAATGAGGGCATTATACTTGACATAATGCATAAAACAGTTTAAAATTGAAGTGTTGTAATTAGTACAATGAAAACTAAATAAAGGAGGTGCTCCTGTGTCACCAATAATCAGCGTTATTATAACAGCAATTATTGTGGCTCCTATTACCTGGGTCGTGGCTGTCGCTTACCGCAAGAACAGTTATGAAAGCAAGATCGGTAGCGCAGAGGAAAAATCCAGAGAAATAATAGATGAAGCATTGAAGGTCGCCGAGACGAAGAAGAAAGAAGCTCTCCTGGAAGCGAAGGAAGAGAATTTAAAAGCGAAAAACGAGCTTGAGAAGGAAACCAGAGAACGGAGAGCCGAAATCCAGCGTTATGAGCGCCGCGTACTGAGCAAAGAGGAAAACCTCGACAAAAAATCTGAGGCAATGGAGAGAAAAGAATCCAGTCTTGCCGCGAAGGAAGAGACTTTAAGAAAGCGTTCTTCCGAGGTCGAGGAATTATTTGCTAAGGAGCAGGAAGAACTGGAGAAGATCTCCGGACTTACCAGCGAGCAGGCGAAGGAATATCTTCTGAAATCCGTAGAGGAAGATGTAAAACACGACACCGCAAAGCTCATCAAAGAATTAGAAGCCAAAGCAAAGGAAGAAGCTGACAAGAAAGCCAAAGAATATGTGGTTACCGCCATCCAGAGATGTGCAGCTGACCATGTGGCTGAGACTACAGTTTCTGTCGTTCAGCTCCCGAGTGATGAGATGAAGGGCCGCATCATTGGACGTGAAGGACGTAATATCCGTACTCTCGAGACAATGACAGGTGTGGAACTCATTATCGATGATACACCGGAAGCTGTCGTATTATCCGGTTTTGATCCGGTAAGACGTGAAGTTGCAAGAATTGCTCTTGAAAGACTGATCGTGGATGGACGTATCCATCCGGCGAGAATCGAAGAGATGGTGGAGAAAGCGCAGAAGGAAGTTGAAAACATGATGCGCGAGGAAGGTGAAGCCGCAATCCTTGAGGTCGGTATTCACAATATCCATCCGGAGCTCGTCAAGCTCCTCGGCAAGATGAAATTCAGAACTAGCTATGGTCAGAATGCATTGAAGCATTCCATCGAGGTCGCACAGTTATCCGGTTTACTGGCAGCCGAAATTGGTGTTGACGTCAGAATGGCAAAGCGTGCCGGCTTATTACATGACATTGGAAAATCCGTTGACCATGAGATGGAAGGTTCCCATGTACAGCTCGGATCGGAACTCTGTAAGAAATACAAAGAGTCCCCGATCGTTATCAATGCTGTGGAATCCCACCATGGCGATGTTGAGCCGACGAACCTTATTTCCTGCATCGTTCAGGCAGCAGATACGATCTCCGCTGCAAGACCGGGTGCAAGAAGAGAAACGTTGGAGACATACACGAACCGCTTAAAGCAGCTTGAGGATATCACAAACTCCTTCAAGGGAGTAGACAAGTCCTTTGCGATCCAGGCGGGACGCGAAGTGCGCATTATGGTAGTACCGGAGCAGATCAGTGATGACGATATGGTTCTTCTCGCAAGAGATATATCCAAGAAGATCGAAGAGAGCCTGGAGTATCCGGGACAGATCAAAGTCAACGTGATCCGCGAGTCCAGAGTTACCGATTACGCGAAATAAAAATGAAAGCCGTTGCTGTGCAGAGAGAATCTGTATGGCAGCGGTTTTTTTAACAGAAAATTTAGAAGTCTCTGTGCTGCCGAAGCTTTTGCAATATGAGTAAAGATCGGTCTGCTGCAGATGAGAGATAACAGAGAATATAAAACAGGAGGTAATATTGATATGGCAAAGATTGGTTTTATCGGAATGGGAAACATGGGAACCGCTATCATGCGGGGACTTTTAAAGACATATAAGCCGGAAGAGTTGCTTTTCACAAGCGCCCATGAGGCGAAGATGCAGAAAATTACGGAGGAGACAGGTGTTGCCCATGTCTCAACAGCAACTGACTGCGCAGAGCAGGTAAAATACCTAGTGCTGGCAGTAAAGCCGCAGATACTTCCGACAGTTTTTAAGGAATTAAACGGAAAGCTCAGGAAAGATCAGGTTGTGATCTCCATCGCGGCTGGATATGCGATCGCGGATCTCCAGGCAGGTCTCGGAGACAGTGCGAGAATCGTCCGCTCCATGCCGAATACACCGGCTATGGTCGGCGAGGGAATGTCCGGGGTGAGCTACGATGAGGCGCTGTTTACCGATGAGGAAAAGGATGTCATCGACGGATTCTTTACTTCCTTCGGAAAGATGGAGAAAGTGGATGAGAAGCTGATGGATGTTGTTGGAAGCGCCAGCGGCTG
>ENA-ORRZ01002244-ORRZ01002244.1-human-gut-metagenome-genome-assembly--contig:-NODE-2244-length-9991-cov-2.455616_pt1 | contig 9991 bp, 7 predicted proteins | sample MGYA00242185_ERZ509152 | MGnify/ENA primary metagenome ERZ509152 (study PRJEB26280, sample SAMEA2338668) | human gut metagenome | biome: human gut; feature: human-associated habitat; material: faeces... | reverse complement strand
TACCCTCCAAGCGCGCTCCGCTCCCGCCAGTCACATACATGACGGCTACCTGAAAAATTTTATGTCTTATCTATCTGACTTTTTTCCTTCTTTTCTATCCTGTAAAAAGGAAAAAGCCAAGTTTATCAATTAATAGCTTCTTCAGCTCCTGAACCAAACTCGTATTGCAACGTCCGTCTCAACCCTTCTTCCATTGAGAAAGCCGGCTTAAAACCCGATGACTGTACTTTAACAGAATCAAACTGAGTCACCGCACAGAACTTCTTCACACGAACAGAACTCACCGACAATTTTCTTCTCGTTATCTTAGCCAAAGCATCAAAGCAATATCCACCCAACATTCCCAACCAATAGGGGTAATGTGTAGTAGGAATATGTTTACTCAACACCTCCCCGACATGATACACCAAATCATTCATTGTGAAATCCGGCTTATCGATATAATTGAATACATGATATCCCTCCATATTATTCTCAATCAGAAAAGCGATAAAAGCAACTACGTTACCGACATAGGCCATCGACTTCCGGTTTTCACCGTCTCCTACCATCAGAAATCGCCCGGAAGTAATCTGCCGCAACAAATTATATACATTCCCCCTGTTGCCCTCTCCAAAGATAACTGTGGGACGAAGAATATGAATGTTCCACTCCCGATGCGTGTCATACCACTCCTGCAGCATACATTCCGCCTGCCACTTACTACGACCGTAATCATTAAACGGATCGGCCGGATGCAATTCTGATGGATTATCTTTGTTCAATCCATAGACAGCAACGGAACTGGTGAATACCAAACGGGCAACTCCATTACTTTCCATAGCCTGAAGCGTATTACGTGTCCCTTCCACATTCACCGTATAGTAAAGCGATGCAGGAGTTACGTTGTCTTTATGTTCGGCAGCCAATAAAACCACAAGATCAGTTCCTGCCAGCAACTCCGTCAGCTTCTGTACATCCTGCACATCGGCTATTTGTGTCAGATGAGGATAAAGTTCACTCTGCTGCTTGTCAATATTGAGCAGTTCAATGCTCGGAACAGTCTGTAGCAGCCCGATCAAACGACTTCCCACAAATCCGGAACCACCGATAATAGCTATTTTCATATCATTAAATTTAATTATTTGCCACCCCATGTTTTGCCCGGATTAGCTCCCGCCTGTCCAACCATAAATGGAAAGCAATCCACAGTACGATATCTATAAAAATCACGATGTTGTTGCTGATATATTCTACCGCAACAATATTGAAGAAGCTAAAGAACAATGCCAAAGCCAGAATAAGAATCATTGCGACATAATGAGACATCCCTACTCTCAGAAACTTATGATGTATATGATTCTGGTCGGGCATAAAAAGAGGCTTATGTTGAAAATAACGTATCCGCACCACACGGACTACATCAAAAAGAGGGACAATCAATGTAGCGAAAGAAACTACTATCGCTCCTTCGGAGAAAGGCTTTATCAACGGATTATTCATCGCATAGCTGATTGCCAGAAAAGCCATCGAGAGCCCCAGCGTCAGACTGCCAGTATCCCCCATAAAAATTCGTTGTCTTCCTTTCGATTTGCCGAACACATTGTAATAGAAAAAAGGACATAGCACCCCTGCGGTGATAAAGGCAAAAACAGCATGTAACCATGCTGCATTATAAATAAACAAGAAACCAAAAACCAAAGCCCCCATACCGACCAGACCGGAACAGAGCCCGTCGATTCCATCAATCAGGTTAACGGCATTAATAATAAAGACGGCCACAAACACCGTCAGAGGCATCCCAATCCAAGGAGATAAAGTAGTTATTCCGAGTAGTCCATACAAATCATTAATCCAGAGTCCGGATAACGGAAGAAATGAAGAAGCAACAATTTGAGCTACGAATTTTCTACGATAGTTAATCCTAATCAAATCATCTATCACTCCGACCATATTCAAAATGAGCAAACCTATCATCAACAATAAAAATTGGAAAGGTATAAATGGGTCTTGAAGATAGGACGTTATTTCTAGTTTATACATAAAAAACATAGATAGCACTAATAGAAAGCACTGCACCGGGACGAACACAACTCCTCCCAAACGTGGTACTATACCGCTATGGGTCTTGCGACCACCTACAGAATCAAACAGTCGTTTTCTAAAAGCTACGAGCAAAATCTGAGGAGTGATAATCCACCCCATAAATACCGCAACTAAAAATGCTATTGCTATAAAAAAATAATTCATCCCATAATTCTCTTTTTCCAACAAACGAGTGCTGTCGTTTTCTACTTTTCATTAAACAAGAATCATCCGGCCTGATTTTACAGCCATACTATTCTATGCGCAAACTAGCCGCATAATCATCTAACATACAACACATTAACCATACATAATTCCCCTATACTCTTTACTCTCTATTTTGTAATAGAGAGTAATAATGTCTATTTTGTATATATACAATTGATTGATAGAGGGTTATGTACAACCATATACTATATATTATGTTTCATACCCTGCATATACATAACAGGCTTTAATTTTATTCATTATAATACATTGGTAATAAAGTGATTATATTAGACCATACTGAATCAATTATGAAGCATAATGGAGTATAATCGCTTTGTTGCCATCAAAAAGGGAAAGATATGAGAGGGGAACAATCACCGAACGGATTACATTACGCCAGGGAACATTTGTCATGCAAAAATTACATGACAGATATTGATACAGGATTCAAATATATTAAATTCGACACTGAGAAATGCATAGAGGAAGAGTATACCCACAAAAATTATCTTTTATTTTTTTTAGAAGGAGATTTTTCAGTATACTGTAACCAATTTTGTAACCGCACGTTTCATAGCAATGAAATGGTAGTGTTGCCTAAATCTTCAATGATAAAGATTTCCGCAACAGACAAATCTCAAATGCTGGCTATGGCATTTGATATACCTCAAAGCAACTGTGACAAACTTTTATTTCAAGGTTTGAGCTCCATTTGTGAAAATATTGACTATGATTTCAGCCCTATCCCCATGCGTTATCCACTAATGCCATTCCTTGAAACTGTAGTCCACTGTTTGCAGAATGAAATGAACTGTACATACCTACATAATGTAATAGAACGTGAATTTTTCTTCCTACTCAGGGGATTCTATAATAAAAAAGAAATTGCTACACTTTTCCATCCTATCATTGGCAGGCAATTAGAGTTTAGAGATTTTGTCATGCAGAACTATTCAAAAGTAAATAATCTTGATGAGCTAATTACACTGTCAAATATAGGAAGAACCAGCTTCTTTATTAAATTCAAAGAAGAATTCGGAATTACCGCAAAACAATGGATGATGAAACAATTAAAGAAACGTATTTTGGGAAAAGTTATAGAACCGGGTATATGTGTCAAGCAACTAATGGAGGTATGCAACTTTGAGTCGCAAGCTCAGTTATACCGCTACTTCAAACAGCATTTTCGCTGTACTCCAAAGCAATTAATAGACCGTTATCAGGCGAAAACCGATAATCTTTAAGGAGAACTGCGGGATCGTACAAAAGGAGAGTATTAATGTACTTTTTGATAATGGCTATTCGCAAAAAATAGTCTTATTTTGCAACATCGCTATTATTAAGCGATTGATATACTCTCTATTACAAAATAGATACCGTTTACAAATATAAGTTATAAATATGAGTTTTACAAAATTTGAAGAACAAATTCATGTTTCATATTATAACAGATTGGTCACAATACGATTCACCCGCGCCAGCGTCTCCTGATCGAATTCTTTAAGATATACTCTCGTCATTTCTTCTGAAGTATGCCCTAATCCCGCACTGATGATAGAAATAGGAGCCCCGCTTTCTCTTGCCAGTGTAGCCCAGGTATGGCGCGCAGTATAGGTAGTCAGCCGGACATTTATATTTAACCGAAAAGTGATCTTTTTTAAATACCGGTTCACCCTGCCTAAAGCCAGGCGATACTGATCGTAGATAGATGTCGACAAAGATGTATCAATAATTGGAAACACATATTCACCGTCATTCGCGTATTTATCAATCAATCCCTGCATCTGAGGAGTGACAACTATATGAATCAGCTGTTGTGACTTATGACGTCGATAGCTCAATATTCCATCACGAATATTCTTCTTTTTTAGAAATACAATATCAACGAAAGCCATTCCCTGGGCATAGAAGCTAAACAAATACATATCCCGCGCAATGTCCATCCCAGAATGAACAGGTAAAATAAGCGAAGAAAGTTTCTTCATATCATCTTTATTGATTGCACGTTTTATAGTCTTGCAGGGTTTTGTCTGAATATAAGTAAAAGGATTCTCGCTTTTAGGCTTAAATCCATCCCGGATAGAGGAGTTATAAATCGTCCGGAAATTACGCAGATAATAATTAATCGTATTCCTCGCCAGTCCTTGTGCATTCAAATAGTCCTCATACCCTACCACAAAGCTGAAGTTTATTTCCTCCATCTTGATATCCGACTTACGCGCAGATTTTTCTTCATTATAATTACGCTGTGTTGTTTCTATAGAATGGGGTAAAAAAACCGTTAATATCTTTCCCCATCTTTTTTTTATAAGAAATCTGTGTTTCTATATACTGCATAAGTAGATACGAACGATGGCTCTTCTTTTTAAACTCTACGATATCATCTACTAAATACTCCTCATTGTTCCTTTCCAACTCCAATATACGATTCTGGAATCGCTTATAGTCCCGTTTCAACTCACGATTTATCTCCTTTATTTCTTTCATGGAATAAAGCGATGCTTCACAATACTCAACCTCCAAAGATCCATCAGCCAGTTGTTGCTGAAAAATATGATACTTGGTATAATAAAGTAACTTTCGCCTCCGGTGGATAAACTGAAAAACCAATGGAAATGTACCATTATTAAGCATTCGCTGTTTGTTGAGCAATAACTTTATAGATGCCATAATTCTACTTTAAACCTGTTAATTTTTTATTCAAAACAGTGCAAAAGTATAAAATGTTCTTTACTTATAGAATTCTTTATATTTTAAAATGATTCTTTAGTTGCCCTTATACAAATAATAAAAGAATTCCAACAATAAATTGTTTGTTTTATCCTAAATAAAGCATCGATCCGTCAATATAATAAAAATAACCATTTATGCTTAAACTCGTAAACAAGTCAATTCTGCATTAAAATGAGTAAAGCTTCTTATACTGTTTTGAAAGTTATAACACAAAAATACATAGTTTTTCTAAATCGTTTGCATGTTTCCCACCTTCTTAATGTTCTATTTTTCGAACTACATTTAACATGTATTTCTCTAAAACCAATAGATCGGAAAATTAAAATACGAATATCAAAACTGCCACGATATATGTATCCAAAATCAAAACTGCTCAGATTTAATTCCTCTTTTTTCGAAAAAAGAGAAACTTGAGTGAATTAAACAGGCACCCGGTTTATACACCCTATAGCAGTTCTAAGATTTTGTTTACTTAGATTACCGCGCAGTATGTCTGCGATAATTACCAACAACAATCATTATCAAAGAAAGACAATTGTAGTTATACAAAAAATAGCAACAAGTTTATATAAACCAGCCTATACGTTTATAATAAATTCCATGATCGTTTATAATAAACGTCCCCACCGTTTATTATAAACTCCCCAAATGAAATTCGCAATAAAATCATTAAGTTTTTAAGACAAAAAAGGCTGCAAACTTTATAAAGTCCGCAGCCTTCAGCCTATATCTGATACTCTATCATCTGATGTATCTCAGGAAGATAGTCCATACTTGTTGCCATATTATACCATTCAGGAATATGATTTTACTTTTTTCTTTCATCTGTCATTTTATAGGTTTATGTTATTGAGCTACAAATATACAACAATAAAAGGCGTTTGTCAAGTACCTGCCGCGTTTTCAAGCATTCAAGCGATTATTTCACAACTCTCGGCTCGATAACCTTTCCGCTGATAGAAACCACTCCTTGGTCTGAGATAGCGAAATCCTTGAAATAGGAAGTACGCGGATGTATTTTCTCTTTGCTCCAATGAGCATGGAAAATGTATTTCCAGCTACCATCTTTGCATTGGAAAGGCGCACCATGTCCCGTACCTACCAATCCCATATCCTCAACACCTTGCAGAAGCGGATTCTTGCTATACTTAACCCACGGTCCCATTGGCGACTTGGAGGTGACATAGCCTACTCCATAGCCCTTATTCTGATAATGGTTGGCAGAATAAATCAGATAATATGTACCATTCTTCTTCAGTACAGAAGGCCCTTCTGCTACTTTAGCCTGCAAAAGTTCCCACGGTTCTTCCGCTTTCACGCATTGAGATAATGTTTCCGTTTCAATCTTCATCAAATCATCGGTCATCCGAGCCACCCAAATAACATTTCCACCGGTAAACCGCACAAAATAAAGATAGGGAGTACCATCGTCATCTATAAAGAGAGAAGTATCGATGCTTTTCTCCTCCCAAATAGGTTGTTTCACTTCCTGCCGGAACGGGCCTACAGGGGAGTCGGAAGTCGCCACACAGATATGCTCTTCTACCGAATAAAACATATAAAATTTCTTCTTCGATTCGATATAGTAAACCTCCGGTGCCCAAAAGCCCCACTTCCCGTATGAATCGGCTGCCGACAACGCTTGTCCCTCCCGTTTCCAGTTCTTCAAATCGTCGGAAGAAAAACAGGCGAAACCTTCACCTTTCGTTGTGCCACCGGTGCCATAGGCATAATACTTATTATTGTAAAGCATCACATACGGATCGGCGATGGGCAGGCGATCCGACTCGACACTCACTTCTTTTTCCGGAGTATTCTTTCCTTCTTTCTCCATTGCACTACTTTTTCCGCTGCAAACCAACAGGATGCAAAGAAGCAAAAGAGCATTCATCCCTTTCTTTATCATAGACAGACTTTTTAAGTTTATAATTATACGATGCCGACAAAGTTACTTATTTTTTCGGGCAGAACAGCTATGCTCTGTACCCGAACCGTCAATAATGACACAGGGCGGGCTAAAAAAGTTTTTTAGTCCACCCCATACCAACAATCAGATAAATATCATGAGTAAATAGAACCGGTTATTTCAGAGTATCACAGATCTCCTTATTCATCTTCCTCAATGTTTTCTCATCCAGCTTGATAACCTTACGGTCATAAGTCAATAATCCGTTTACTTCTACTTCCACATCCGTAGTCTGCGTATAGACAGCAGCCGAGAATCCACGGGGAATCAGTTCTTTCAATACTTTGGCATATTCCATGTATTTATCGGTTGCCTCCTTAGAAGTATTAAACTGAACATATCCCCAGTTACGATCCGGTTCCCAAAGATGCTCTTTCAATACCAGGCCGATACCACCATATTCTCCGAGCACTGTAGCACGCTGGGCGTCATACAGAAACATTTCCGGCCCCGGATAATGGTGCAAGTCAAGCATATCACCACAAGTATAATGGTTACCACCACTGGCAGGATTCACCAAGCGTGAAGGGTCATATTGTTTGGTCCATTCTGCAATTTCAGGAGTCTTGAACTGTCCCCAGGCTTCATTAAACGGTACCCATGTACCGATGCAAGGATAAGAATAAAGACAATCGATGATTTCTTTCCATTCTTTACGATAGGTTGCTTCCGATTCTGCGGAACGTTTCTTCTCCGTTCCTGTAAAATACTCGCGCATCTGCCATTCCGGATTCTTATCTCCGCTCGGCATATCCTGCCATACAATAATTCCCAGACGGTCGCAATGCGTATACCAACGAGCCGGTTCCACCTTGATATGTTTACGGATCATGTTATAACCAAAGTCTTTCGTCTTTTGAATATCATACACCAATGCCTCATCACAAGGAGCCGTATACAGCCCATCGGGCCACCAGCCCTGATCCAAAGGACCGAACTGGAACTGATCCTTATTATTCAACTGCAAGCGCACAATGCCGTTCTTGTCTCTCTTGGTAGAGAATTTACGCATGGCAGCGTAACTCTTGACCTTATCCACCAGCTTATTGCCTTCGAACAGGCTGATCTCCAGATCATACAAAGAAGGGGAATCCGGTGACCATAACTTCACATCAGCCGGCATGGCTATTTCAACAGGAATACCATTAATGGAAACTCCTTTAGCCACCAGCTCCTTTCCATCGAACACCTTCACTTCTATTTTGTCCGAAAGCTTCTTCTCATCAGTAGCTACTTCTACTGTCAGCTTATTCAGATCGATATCAGGAGTTGTTTTGATGTTTGTGATAGACTGTGCAGGCACAGGTTCCAGCCATACTGTCTGCCATATTCCACTAACCGGCGTATACCAGATACCGGAGGGCTTATTCACTTGTTTTCCTCTGGGCTGAGTACCATTATCCGTCGGGTCCCAAACCTTTACTACCAGTTCATTCTCTCCATTCTTCAAGGCAGGAGTAATATCGAATGAGAAAGGAGTAAATCCGCCAGTATGCTGTCCTATTTTAATTTGATTTACCCAAATATCAGTTTTCCAGTCAACAGCTCCAAAATGCAGCAATACACGTTCGCCTTTCCATTTTGACGGCACAGAGAATTTGCGTTGGTACCACAAATCATTTTCCTTCCCGAGTCTTTTTCCTACACCGGACAAACTGGATTCTATCGCAAAAGGAACCAGGATCTGTCCCTCATATTTTTGAGGAGCCGCCTGCCCTACCGGAGTTATGGCGTAATTCCACAACCCGTTCAAGTTCACCCAATCCGGACGTTCCATAATGGGGCGGGGATACTCGGGCAACACATTCTCAACGTCTATTTTGGTAGCCCATTCTGTTTTAATCCGTTCTCCTGCCGGTTTCCACTGAGCAGACAAATACGAACAATTTAAAAATACGACTAATAAGATAATCAATTGTTTCATCATGATATAATTTAAAAGGTTTCTGCAGGACACAACCTGTACTGTTTTATTTCTTCAGGAAAGTCTCCGCACGTCCGGGAGTATAAAGTTCCCATAAGGAAGCAACCGTCCAGCCGGGAGCAAAAATATCGTTGTAATATCCTTTTCCATTCTTTCCATAATCCCAGTTGGTGTGCTGAACCACTTCCGGATAATAGCCGACCTTGGCAATGCCGCACATATGGCCTTCATGAGGCAGCAACTGACGCATGGAGGTCGAGATCACCTCTGCAAAATCAGACAAGCGGTTCTCTTTATATTCTTTGGATAACCAACGAAGCACGTCAGCAAATTCAAAAACAAATACATCGATATGATTATTTTCCACCGACACATTTCCCCAACCGCGGGTTTTCATGCCAATGTCTCCCAACATCTGTCCCGGAGCAAACGGAACGTCCCACAGATAATACCATGACAGGGCAAAATAGGCGGCCTTCTTTGTCAGGTCAGCATAATGCTTATGTTCTTCGCCTTTCGTAATCAGTGAAAGATAATATGTAGCAGTGGCTGCATACAGTGATGCTTCTTTGTCCTCGCAGTTCGCATCAAGTGTGGAAGAGAAATAGTCTGCTTTGGAAATCAGTTCCTTCTCAAGATATTCGGCCGTCTTTCTGGCGCTGGCAAGATATCGTTTGTCCTTGAAATATTTATATCCCAGCACTAATGGCAATGTTGCTGAAGGAGTACTGCCTCCGCTCTTATCCACAATCGTAAAGTCATCACGGAATTTTCTGGGGAAGCTGCCGTCAGCGTTCTGAAGTTTCAGGAACATTTCAAACATCTGTTTGACACGCTGTTCCCATTCCGGGTGCTTGCGTCCCTGTTTCTTTTCGTATGCCAGAAAATGAAGTATCGCATAAATTCCTTCAGATTGACGTCGAATGCTATGTACCGGTTCTTCAAACCCACGATTTAAATTGACAAATTCCTTAAAGAAACCCGCCAGTGTAAATCCATTCTTCAGATAACTGTCAAAGATCTTAAGACTATTTTCCTTCAGTTCTTCACGATTGGTTTCCCAGCCATATTCCCAAGCATTGAACGAGTTCAAG
>ENA-ORRZ01002242-ORRZ01002242.1-human-gut-metagenome-genome-assembly--contig:-NODE-2242-length-9996-cov-2.025450_pt1 | contig 9996 bp, 7 predicted proteins | sample MGYA00242185_ERZ509152 | MGnify/ENA primary metagenome ERZ509152 (study PRJEB26280, sample SAMEA2338668) | human gut metagenome | biome: human gut; feature: human-associated habitat; material: faeces... | reverse complement strand
AATGGAGAGCGTCCATATTTGCGGATCCAATGATAGGAGATGGAAATGAAATGTATGATCCCGATAATCTGTATTATAATCCAAATCCTCCGTTTGATGGACAGACAGGTTCGCCCTCATATTATAAACCTGTACCTCTTCCCGACAATATGACATTCGGGTTTTATGCAGACGGGTATTTTGACAGACATCCGGTAGAACAGAATTTTCTACCTGAAAACAATGTGCAATATGGAGTTGGAATACATAGTGCGGACCCCGCATACTGGGGATGCCTCTTCTTTAATGGTAGCAAGTCTTTGTTCTTCCCTGCTGCGGGTAGACGGAATTATGGTGCAGGAACAGAAACAATAGCCGGACAAGAGAGGGCAGGCATATTGGAACATCCGAGTGGCGGGTTTTATATGACGGCGTCGGCTGCCGATATACCCGAAAAACCAGGTACGGTATGGCCTGATTGGAGTTCTGTATGGAATATGGAGTTAAGTTATATGGAACCAGCACCTATAAGTACTTCGTTTAAGAATGGTCTTTCTTTGAGGTGTGTGAAGAATGAATAAATTAATGAGTGAAGAATGAGATTGCAAATTAAAACATATATGCTCTTTTGGTTACTTCTATGCATGGTTTCATGCGTACAGGAGGAGGTGGCTCCTTTGGTTCCTGCCGAAGAAGTAGACCAAGTCAGCATCGAGCTGTTTACAAGGCTAAGATCATACGATACTCCTGTGTCCAGAGCGGAAGCGGAGGAAGATGAAGTGTCCAAAGATCCTTGGATTCTTGTATTCACAGATGTTGGTGGGGGCGTATCTGATAATGCGGTATTTGCAGAAGCGGCGCAGGCAAACATTAATGTCGGTAACAAAAGTTATGTGTTGCTTAAGTCACAGAATGTTACCTCATGGATTCTGATATTGGCCAATCCACAGGAAAAGTTCTATGTTGGCAATATGGCTTATGACTTTTCGATTGATAATTTCAATAATCGTTTTACAGGTCAGACGCTTGCCAGTGTGACTTCTCAGATTTCGGCTATACCGATGAGTACTGTAAATGAGCCTCCATTTGTCGGAAAAACACTGCCGATGAGCTACCTGTATGAGGCTACAGGCGGGATTAATGTAAATACGAAAATAGGTACGACTGACGTTCCATTGGAACTGACGCGTGCGGTAGCCAAGATCGTTGTGAAAAGTAATACTGCTGACTTCACTTTGTTGGGAGTGCATTCGGTATATAATATGAACAAAAATACGGTGCTGCATAATCTTTCCGGTGTTCCGGAAACGGCAACAAATGTACTTGATTATATCAAAAGTAACACCGATGAAGATTTTGTCTTTGCAACTACTAATATAGCAGATCCTATATATGTATATGAAGCAGAGGCGAATAGTAATACTTACATGATCATACATGGACTCTATAAAGGAACTGAATATTATTATAAAATGGCTATAGCTGATCGTGATTTTAATTATATGGATATAAAGCGTAATCACGAGTATGAGTTCACGATAGTATCTGCTAATTCTCCGGGATTTGCGACTTACGCCGATGCGCTTTTGTCGAAACCTAATAACATGGACTTGAAGTATGAGGTTAAAATAACAGATCTTTCTTCTTATGAGATTAAAGCCAACAGTGAATATTTTCTTGCTGTAAGTAACCGGCTTTGTATCATATATGACGATACGGAGAGTTCGGGAAATCAGTATATTGCTTTTACGCTGACAACGGATTGTACTTATGCTCATCGATTTTCGGATGAAAGTAATTATCTGAAGGTATCGAATGGTGCGATGAGTATCGTTTCTCCCACACCAGCAAGAATTCCTTCTGCCGCAAATGCAAATTCTCCGGTCACGACAGATGTGATAGTAAAGCTTCCTGCCGGCAGTGCCGATAAATCAACTATTAATATCAAGCTTGGTAATATCGAACAGACAGTCAACGTGGTAAGAAAATCTATTATTCCGGTTGGGGGAGCGGTGGTAAACTATTACACGGAAAATGCCGGTGCATATGATTTTGAATATTACCTTCTTACGGCAAAAGTGGATAATAGTGCCCCGTGGATTACAATGAAGAACAAATACGGTGTGACCAGTGCCGATCCTAATAGTATTATGGTAGAGGATGGAGTTATTGATATCCATGTGGCTTCCACCTCTGTTGCAAGAAATACGGTGATCTATCTGACAACTATAAGAAATCCGAATAAACCCTTGGAGGATGACAAAGATATGCCGAGACGAATCAAAGCATATTTATATCAAAGAGGATCTTGATAATAGAAAAAAATAAAAAACTGATAAATGAAGAAAGTATTCATACTCATATTAGTCATGCTCTGCACATTTGCAGTAAACAGCAAAGCGCAGAAAGTTGCCGTCAAAAGTAATCTGCTTTATGATGCTACTACTACCATGAATCTTGGACTGGAGGTTGGGCTGGCACGCAAGTGGACGCTTGACGTACCATTCAACTATAATCCGTGGAAGTTTAATGACGGAGCCAGACTCCGCCATTGGGGAGTTCAGCCGGAAGTTCGTTACTGGTTTTGCGAAAGCTTCAGACGTACCTTCATTGGAGTGCACGGACATTATGCCGATTTCAATGTAGGAGGATTCCCCGACTGGTCGTTTATCAGCGAGAATATGCAGAACAGCCGTTATCAGGGGCATCTGTATGGCGGAGGTATTTCTGTCGGTCATTCATGGATATTGAAGAAACGGTGGAGTATAGAGGCATCTGTGGGAGTAGGATATGCACATATTGTATATGAGAAATATCCGTGTAAAGCTTGTGGTACGAAACTGAAAGATACCAGCAAGAACTATTTCGGTCCTACGAAAGCGAGTGTATCACTTATTTATGTAATTAAATAAAAGAGAATAGAATGATGAAAAGAAATATACAGTTCATCGTATGTGTATTGGCTGTTTTATGTCAAAATATAAATCCGGCTGCTGCCCAGACACGCTCTTATGACGGAACCATTACTGTGGCACCGGTACAACTGGAGCAGCGTGGTAAAGTAGTTCATATAGATATTGATTTTATTTTGGATGATGTCAAGGTGAAGTCAGCACACGGAGTGGATTTTATTCCGCAACTGGTGGCTCCGGCGCGTACTCTTAATCTTCCGAAAGTGTCTATCAAAGGTCATAATGAATACTTGGCTTATGAGCGTTGGCTTTCGTTGATGAGCGCAAAGGAGAAAGATAGCTATGAGCAACCATATGTAGTGGAGAAGGGAAATAAGAGAAGCGGTACGATTCAATATAGATATATCTTGCCTTACGAAGCGTGGATGGATGAAGTACGGGTAGATGTGCAGCGTGATGAATGCGGTTGTGGTGAAACAGCGCTGATGGGTGTGGATCCCCTTGGTCCGCTCAATTTAGAACGTATTTTGGAACCATATGCGGTGATTCCCAGCTTTGCTTATTTGCAGCCTGCTGCCGAAGAAGTGAAGAGCCGTGATATACAGGCAGAATGTTTCCTTGACTTCGAGGTGAATAAAGTGAATATTCGTCCCGAATACATGAATAATCCGAAAGAACTGGCGAAGATCCGTGCGATGATTGATGAATTGAAGTCTGATCCCAGTATAAAGGTAAATCGTCTGGATATTGTAGGATATGCTTCACCTGAAGGTTCATTGGCCAATAATAAGCGATTGTCCGAAGGGCGTGCGATGGCGTTGCGTGATTATCTGGCATCCAGGTATGATTTCCCGAGAAACCAGTATTACATCATCTTTGGAGGTGAAAATTGGGACGGTTTGGTGAAAGCGCTGGATACGATCGATATGGAGTATAAAAATGAAGTGATGGACATCATCACCAACATTCCTATAGAGAAAGGAAGGGAAGCGAAGCTGATGCAGCTTCGTGGAGGAGTACCTTACAGATATTTATTGAAGTATATTTTCCCAAGTTTGCGTGTGGCTATTTGTAAAGTGAATTATGAGATTAAGAATTTCAATGTGGACGAAGCGAAAGAAATGATAAAGACGCGTCCTCAGAATCTGAGCTTGAATGAGATGTTCCTGGTGGCTAATACTTACCCGAAGGGGTCTCAGGAGTTCATCGATGTATTCGAGACAGCAGTCCGGATGTATCCGAAGGATGAAATCGCTACTATCAATGCTGCTACAGCAGCTCTTTCACGCAATGACTTGGTGTCTGCGGAACGCTATTTGAAGGTGGTAAATGCTAATAAGCAGTTGCCGGAATATAGCAATGCTATGGGTGTATTAATGTTATTAAAAGGAGAGTATGAAAATGCGGAGAAATATTTGAAAGCCGCGGCCGAATCGGGTCTGGAAGCTGCCGGACACAATCTGGAGGAACTGGCAAAGAAAAAAACGAATGCAGCTGAAATAGAGAAGAAAAATAGAAATAAATGAGATAAATAAACTAGTTACAAACGCTTTTATTAATTTGTACAAAAACAATGAAGAAAAAGAATTTTTTTATGTTAGCGCTTGCTGCTATGGCATTTGCTGCATGTAGTAATGAAGACCTGGTGCCTGGCAATGGCGGGGAAGATGTGACAATTGATCCTAATGGGGATGCATGGGTTGCTTTGAGCATTAAATCAACGTCTGTGCCTAATAGTCGTTCGTTGAATGATCCTAATAAGATTGATGGTACGCAGGAAGAAAGTGGTGTAAATAAAGCCACAGCCATTTTCTTTAATGGACCTAATGGGACAAGTGTTGTTACGAGAGCAGTCACTCTGACGGCTGCCAATATCGGAACTCCTACTCAAGATCCGAATACAACCACAGGAGGAACGGCATTCCAAATTCCTTCTACATCTAAGACTATTTTGCTTATTGCAAATCCGGATGGAATAACACTGCCTACTATAGAAGAAGGCGTGACTACCTTTAACGATATAAATGCAGCTATGGTGGCAGGAACATTGACCAGTACTATCGCTAAGGACGATCAGTTCCTGATGACTAATGCGAAAGGCGATCTTGAACCTTCAGATGGAAGCGGAAATACAACAGAGCTGCAGCTTTATCCTTCCGCAGCTGCTGCACAAGGGGCACCATTGACAATTCATATTGATCGTGTTGTTGCTAAAGTGCGTGTATTTACTGAAGGCGGAGCTACCAATACTGCTACTGCAAATGTATATGAACCGGGTTGGGTTTTGAATGTGACTAACAAAATGTTTTTCCCCGTATCTAAAAGAATGAAGACTTTTAATGAGGATCCTTCTTCTGTCGGAGGTCGTGGAACTTGTATCTCTCCATTCGACCAGTATAAAATAGGTTCATACAGAATAGACCCTAACTTCGGTGCTGTTAATTTTGCTGATTGGGAATGGAATGGTACGGCAGGTACTTATGGTGATCATTATAATTATTTTGATGCTGCGGATTATGCTACAATTACTTGGAAGGCAATGAATACAGGTTCTGAGTATTGTTTGGAAAATACACAGGAAGAACTTTATAATGTGCATTCATATACTACCCAGGCTCTTGTGAAAGCTAATTTTGCTCCGAAAGGTTTGAAAAAAGCAGATGGTACGGAATTTGATGTAGCTCAAAATGTAGACTGGATGATTATAACAGGTGATGGTGCCGGATACTACACTTACGAAAGTATTCTGGGATATATTGAAAAGGAGTTGACCAATAAATATACTGATCAAGCTCCGGCTACTTTCCCTACACATATTACCAATGCTTTGAATGATTATCTGCTTTTCGTTGGTTTAACCAAAGTTACTATCCCTGATGACAAGGGAGGGGATACTCCTGAGGTTGCTGCTGGAAAAGTTAAGGATTTATTTGCCGCTTTAGAGACAAGTGTTAAAAATAACAGTAAAGGTGGTAAGAAAAGTACTAATGTTGCTTATTATTCTGCGGGTGTTAGTTATTACAAGATCATGATCAAACATGATGACACAGCTCCTGTTTGGAATAAATTGGGTGAATTCGGTGTTGTTCGTAATTCTGTTTATGATATCCGTATTAGTAAATTCCTGAATCCTGGTTTCCCATCTATTCCGGATCCGGATCCAGATACAAAAGATGAAACAGAAGATCAGTATCTGTCTCTTGAAATTGTTACTAATCCTTGGACTTGGTACTCTCAATCTGAAATATTGTAATCCAGAGATTGTATTTGAAACTAAATATTTAAAGATAAGTTGTGAGAGTATATTCTCTCACAACTTACTTACAAAGCTCAAAAAAGTTACCGGAAACCTTTATAAAATTTCGGGATATGGCTTCTGATGGAATTGATTATTATTCTGTCCCCTAACTTGGAAACAACGAGAAAAGAACAGATTCTTTTCCTTTATATATAAAATTAATAAGAAAATAGAAGAGTATGAACCTAAAAAGCCTTATATGTCACATTGCCTTAGGAATCCTAATTGTTAGTTCGGGGTTAATGATGTCATGCAACAGCTTTAATGAGGACTTGCCGGAATGCCGCTTGCTAGTTAAGTTTAAGTATGACTACAATATGGAGTTTGCTGATGCATTTTATTCTCAAGTAGATAAAGTAGAACTTTATGTATTTGATAAGAGTGGTAAGTTTCTGTTTAAACAAGCAGAGGAGGGGAGTGCACTGTCAACCGGTAATTATCAGATGGAGGTAGAACTTCCTGTTGGCGAGTATCAGTTTATGGCATGGGCAGGTGCACGTGAATCATACGATATAACTCAGTTGACACCTGGTGTTTCAACTATTACAGAGTTAAAGCTGAAATTAAAACGTGAAACATCTCTCATCATTAATAAAAAGATGGAAACTCTTTGGTATGGAGAGCTTCTGAATATTGATTTTGCTGGAACTGCTCATCAAGTGGAGACGATCAATCTGATCAGAGATACAAAACTGGTGAGATTTGGTTTTCAGGGGTATAAAGAAGACTGGACACTAAACGTGGATGATTATTACTATGAGATTATAGAATCCAATGGACATCTAGGATATGATAATTCACTGTTAGCTGATGACGTGTTGAGTTTTCGTCCTTATAATGTGGAACAAAAGAACCCGAGTACTGCCTATGTAGATATGAATACGATGAGGTTGATGAAGGATCGGCAGACTCGTTTGACAGTAACGGAGAAAGCTACGAATAAGAAGGTATTCGATATTAATCTGATAGACTATCTTACAATGACCAATATGGAAGGGGGAAGTATGGATTCACAGGAATATTTGGACAGGCAAAGTAATTATCATATTATTTTCTTTTTGTCGGAATCATGGCTTGCCGTACAAATTGTGATTAATGGGTGGACTCATCGCATTCAGCCGGGAGAAGATCTTTAAAATATAATAGTGGGGAACTATTATTAGCGGGACAGGATGAATAATCCTGAAAAGGGAAGACAGACCGGATCGTTATTGATCTGGTCTGTCTGTTTTTTATAGCGTATCGATGATAGCCTGCTGTTTTTGCAGGAACTCGATACGTTGGGCTTCTCCACTTTCTGAAATCAGTGTAGAGTGGCGTTTCAGTGACTGGATCCAGTTCCGCTGTATCTGACAGATTTGCGGACTTTGCGAATCCATTGAATTGATTGAATACACCCTGAGCAGACTGACTTGGTAATCTCTCTTCTCTATGTAGGTGTAAGTCGCTTCAAAATCGATGTTAGAGAGGTAGAAAGAGACTTTATGCCCTTCGCTGAACTCTCCCTTGATCGACAGCATTTCCATGATTGTGAGGAGCTGGTAAAGCTCTTCTTTCAGATGCGCCACATCCTCTTCCGTAATCAGATTCAGACTGGCAAAATACTTGATTTCTTTGATGAATGAAAGGAAGATGTTGCTGTCCCAGATAAAATAGGTCTTCGGACATTGTTTTACGCTTTCGCTCAGCTTCTTGTGCGATTTTACAATCTTTTCGTCAACCTGCATCTCCGCCAGTGAATTGGGAGTCTTCATCTGTCCATTCTGATAAATCCATCGGCAGAGTCGGAACTTGGACATGTATTCAAAAGACGAATACAGAGTGAAGGGGAGAAGATTGGATGCGGTATATACCTCCGTAGTATCGTCTTCTTTTACATAATCGAATATCTGCTGATAACGATTAATAATCTCATAATAACTGTCCAGAGTGTTAGGCGAATTAAGTAGGTTCATGTCAAAGGTAACTCTGTTGGACAGGTGGTTACCGATAATTTGATCAATAGAAATCCCGAGCTTTTTGGATAGCAAGGCTACTTCATCGATAGTGAAGGCTACTTCGCCCCGAAGCCTGCGATAGACAGCTTCTTTTCCCATATACAAAATGTCTGCCAGAGAATTGGCAAGATTCTGTCCTTTGGGGATACGCTCTTTCATTGCAATAATCAACTCGTTTACAATACCATTTTTCATTGTTTGTTCTCTTTTATATACGTTAATACTCTATGTGATACATTCTATGCAAAATTACGGCATGTAAACGAGAGTTTTGTGTGGGAAAACAGCTCTGAAGGGCAAGGGCTTTTTCTTATTTGATAGAATATAGATAGAAAGAGAACGCATAATGGAAAAAAGTAGGCAAGATGCTTGTCTACTTTCATGATTTGGAACTATGATTTTTAGTTAGTTTCGATTATCGAAAATGAGGAAAAAAACTACAGAGCATCAATAATTTCCCGCTGTTGCTTGAAAAATTGAATGCGTTGCATTTCGCCGCTTTCCGAAATTAGTGTTGAGAATTTCTTTAGTGATTGAATCCATTCTTTCAGGCTCTGGAACATCTGAACATCCTGCGTAGTGAGTGAATTAATGGAATAAACACGTATCAGACTAAGTTGTAGTGTACTTGTCTCCAGATAACTGTAAGTTGCCTCAAAATTGATCTGTGACACATAGATATGTACATCGTTACCGAAGTCTGTTTTCCCCTTTATTGCAAGCTTTTCCAGCTCATCGGTAAGTATCAGCAGTTCTTCTTTCAGATTTTGCTTCATTTCGTCCGAAATAAGATGAATATCAGAGAAATACTGTATGTCATTGATCAGATGAAGAAACACCATACTGTCCCAAATGTAATCAGTAGAATGGATATGATGCGAAAGCTTTGCAAAATCTTGTTGGGCATTGATTATCTTTTGAGGAATCTCCAGTTCTTCGAAATGCTTGCATTTAATATGCTCATTCTGATACATCCACTTGAAGAAACGGAACTTAGCCAGAAGTTCGTGCTTCAGATAGAGCGTCTGGGGAATAATATTGGAGGCAGTTCCTAATGAGGCAGTCGGGTCATCCCGCAATGTATGGAATAACTTGACGTGCTTATTCAGAAAATCATAGTACGTTTCGAAAGGTTCGCCATGATCTACTACATTGATATCGAACATCGCATTGTTGCTGAAGCTGACTCCCGCAATTCTGTCCAGTGATATCCCCAGTTCTTTTGAAATGATGGCTGCTTCCTGAAATGTAAAGGGGACTTCGCCACGCAGCCTCCGGTAGATAGCTTCCTTGCCCATATAAAGGGTATCCATTAATAAATTTGCCAATTGTCCTTTTGCCGGGAACTTTTCTTTGGCCGCTTCTATCAGGTTTGTATTAAGTTCATTCATTATCATAATCCTATTGAATTAGTGGTTTGTTTCTATTAATAACACTTGACACAGGGAAGTTGTTTCGGAAACTGAAACTATTTTATTTTTGCTTTTCTTAAAAAATATCCACCTCTAAAATTGTATATTATGAGCAAATCGTTTACATTTGCCTCTATAAACAAGACGGGGAAGTTATATTCTCTGAAAAACAATAGTTAAAATTAGAAGATGAAAAGAATATTGGTAAGTGGCGGGGCCGGATTTATTGGCTCGCATCTTTGTACTCGACTTGTAAATGAGGGACACGACGTTATATGTTTGGATAACTTCTTTACAGGTTCTAAAGACAATATTAAGCATTTGATGGGAAACCATCATTTTGAAGTTGTAAGGCACGACGTTACTTATCCTTATTCTGCCGAAGTGGATGAAATTTA
>ENA-ORRZ01002236-ORRZ01002236.1-human-gut-metagenome-genome-assembly--contig:-NODE-2236-length-10013-cov-2.386624_pt1 | contig 10013 bp, 8 predicted proteins | sample MGYA00242185_ERZ509152 | MGnify/ENA primary metagenome ERZ509152 (study PRJEB26280, sample SAMEA2338668) | human gut metagenome | biome: human gut; feature: human-associated habitat; material: faeces... | reverse complement strand
CCAGCAACACCGTCATAAGTCATCACCACATTAAAGTTCGGACTGAACCCTTTGATTAACAGCGTCTCGCCTTCTACCAATGCCTCAACCGTTACATCACGTTTCGTATTATCATAAGCCATTTCGTAGGTACCGACGAAATCTCCATAAGCCAGGAATGCCGGGTCCCGATAAGACTTCAAAGTCACATCCGTAGCACCTTCATCCAGGCAAGTATAGGCATTATCAGCAAAAGAGAAATGCTGCATTGAGCGCCCGGCAACCTTCAATGGTTCATAAAATGCCATACCATCTAAAGTTGGACATACTGCTGCGCTTCCTACCACCTCTCCATCATAATAAATGGCCAAATGACGCATCTGATCCTGCTCAAAGTAAAGCTCTTTACCATCCACCATTCCTTTGAAACCCACCGTTCCGACGGAAACATCATCGACCTTCTGCTTCATTGCAATCAATTTAGTCAGATAAGATTCGGCAGATTCCTGCAAAGGTACCATACGTATTCTGTTCTTTGTCTTTTTCCCTTGCAGGATGATTTCATTGGCAGACTTCGACTGAAGAACAAATTCATAATCACCTTCGAACCCGTTACCAGCCTGCAATCCGCTCTCCCAGAACCCATAGTTACTATATGAGTGAGGATCCGGATCGGCCAGATAATGAAAGATCTCATTATATGTATCGAAATTCAAGGTAGGTCCCATATCCGTCTGAATGGAATAAAGACTTGTCTTTTTAGCGGAAGCGTCATCGTTGAACTCACCGGAAACAGTCACCCGGTCATTTTCATCAAATGCAAGGGTATAAATAAACCCTCCGTAGGACTGTTTGGCTTGAGGATAATACTCCATCACCCACCCATGTTCCTGACTCAGAAGTAATGCCTGGAGTTCTCTCACTTCATTCTGAACACGTTCCGAAGCTGTGTTACTGAACACATCATCTACATCTTGTACGCACGACGACAGCAATACTGCCAGTAATGCGCCTATATACATCAGTTTCTTCATATATAAATCCTATTTAAATATGCTCCAAATCTAAATCCTTAATCTCATTGCCACGCCGTTCGATGATTTCTCTCAGCTTGTCCATATCTATCTTCCAGCTATCCTTCATGTATTTTTTCATGATGGATATTTTTTGTTCAATAATAGCACGGCCTTCGTCACCTGCATATTTCCAGACTTCATCCCATTGCTCATCGGTATAAGTCAGATAGGTAGCGGTAATTTCGGCTATGTCTTCACGAGGTTCACTACCTGCATAACTGGTCACAAATCCCAAAGGAGCCGCTTCCGACAGTTTGCGGTTGTTCCAGCCACTAGGAGCATAATTTCCGGCACTAATCAGATTGTATTCCTGAGGGTAGTCCTTTGTCTGATGCAGGATATGCGCAAATTCATGGTGCATCACTTTGAAATAATATTCATTCAGCTTTGCTGCATTAGTGGGGTCGAGCCAGTTTCCCAAGTATAATGTTACTTTAATCCCTCCTTCAGCCGTACCCAATGTATAAGTACCCTGATTCCACGAAGCACTGCCGATGACCTGAATCACTTTAGGAGCATTCCGACGGGTAAAGTCCACACCTCCAACCTCATCATACGCTTCCAGCCATGCGTGCTTCACTACCTTTGCGAGTTTCACGCTTAAGTCGAAATCGGCAGGAACCAGATTATGTGTGAAATCGGCCTCGATATCTTCCATCCGATATTTGAAATCAATATTATATGCATCCACATAATTCTTTAAAAGCCACTTGTCGAAATCATTTCTCTTTAAATCAGAGATGTCTATCACGCTCTTGCTACTGAGTTCGTCTTCCTGGCAAGCCGTAAACAGACCTGCTAACAAGAAAAACAGCGGATATATATACCATTTTTTCATAATGTATACCATTTTATAGTTTAAACAATCGTTTTATCTTGGATTCTTTTCAAGCCCTGCAACAGTGACCGCATCGGGCAGTTGTATAGCCAATCGTTTATCAAAAGGTTCCAGGACGACCGGCGATTCATTCACCAGATTATGTGTTAATTCAATTCCATAGCGACGAATATCGAGCCAACGCTTTCCTTCATGAATCGTCTCTATCCTGCGCGCATGCAATACACCGTGAATCATATTAGTCTGTTTGCCGGGTTCGAGTGTCGTAAATTTCGGGTTCAGCGGTTTACTGACAGTCGTTACTTTGGCTTTGGCATAATAATTACTGATATCATCAGCAGAGCAGCGTACCGTAGAACCTTTGCTTACATACCAATCGGAAAGGTCTTTGGCTGCATCATCATACTTCTTTAACAGTACATAGGCTTCGGCACGGGTGATGAGCGTTTCATCCGTTGTAAACGCAAAGGCTGTGACATGAGGCTGTCCGGTCTGCGCTGTCTGATTGGTTATTTCAAACATTTCCTGACATTTAGGCACATAAACATTCTGATCGGGACCAAATACAGAACTGAAAGCTGCAAGTTCACCAATATTTCCTCCCTTCCAAGGCCCCTTTGACCAGAATGTCTCTTGTGTAACAATCGTTTTGTTGTGGCCATAACGTTTTGAATTATTATAATTACGCCCCCACATTGTACGGTTTACAATCAACATTATATTGCACGTCTGATCTTTATTCAGAAAAGCGACCGTCCACTCTGCCGGCTTGGTAAATTGGCCATAACCCGACAAATTTCTAAGTGACTTGACCGGCTCATCCCCCAAAGCCTCGGTTGCATAACCGGCAGCCTTCTGGGCATTTCCGTAGAAAAGATTGAAACGGGCAGCAAATGCGTAAGCCGCACGCTTATTAAAATGATACAAAGGCACAGCATATGCCTCATCCGTAATATACGGCAAGGCTTCTTCGATATCCGCATTCATGTTTTCATATACATCCTTCAAGGTACCACGCACATAAACTGCATCTACCGTTGTTTCGGGTGCTTTGATATAGGGAATGCCGAGATAGCCTTCAGCCCCTTCCGCATCATAAGGCATACAAAAAGTATTCGCCAAAACAAAATGTCCGTATGCCCGACACAATAATGCCTCACCCTTATAGGGCAAACAATCATCAGGAGTCCCCAGAGCTTCGATGGCCTCCAATGCCTGATTGGCTGCCGCAATAGCTTTATAGCAAGCATCCCATAGTTCCTGCGGAGTATCCCAGTCATTCTCTCCAACATCTTCGTAACGGTAAGAACGGGTCATCAGATTGCCGGGCATACTGTACAATTCACCATTATCCGCCATATTATCAGTACGCATCTCATAGAGCAACATCGGAAGCAAAGTCGGATAGGCTGAAATCAGTATATCTTTCACTTTCTTAGTCGTATTTAATTCTGCACGCTGGTCGGGCATCGTATCCAAAAAACTATCGCACGAAGTCATTACCCCAAGTGCAAGTATCAAGCATGATATTATTGTATTTTTTGTCTTCATAACTATTACTTTTCATATTAAAAACCTAATCTCAACGTCAACGTAAACTGCTGTGGAACAGGGGCAGATACTCCACCGGAACGGAAAAACTCAGGGTCTTGTCCGTTCAGTTTGGAGTCGGCATAAATAAGGAACAAGTTGGTCGCCTGCAGCTTCAGAGAAGCATTCGAGAGGAATGAATTGTTCAATACGGATTTCGGCAAGTCATACGATAAAGAAATTTCTTTCATACGGATAAAACCTCCGTCCGCCACACGGATACTTGAATAATTATAGGCATTGTAGCCATAACTCATATTACCATATTTCTTGGTATCACGTACGGAAGCAATCGTCGGTATGGTCGTGTATTTTTCATCACCCGGCACCATCCACCGATTCTTAAAATCTTTGGGCGTCGCATCCAAATCCGTATAACTGCTATGGAACATCGGGTCAAGGCGAATCTTATTTCCGGCAGAATAAGTAATGAATACATTTAAACGGAAACCTTTATAGCTAAACACGTTTCCAAAACTTCCTGTAATGGTAGGATCGGTAGGCCCTTCATATTTCAGAAAGTCAATATCTTCGGTTTGCTGGAAGTTCAAGTCTCCATAATTATTCTTTGTAATAAGCTTGTCTCCCCATTGGAAAGTGGGGTAACCGGCAGCATCCAGTCCCATAAACGGGATAGAGAATAATCCTCTTACAGGATAGCCTTCCATCGCAAATCCCGAACCGGATATCAATGAGAAGACTCTGGATTTGGATTTAAAATCGGTTACTTCGGTTTTATTATATCCAAAGATGAAGTCGGTAGTCCATTTAAAATCTTTTGTATTGATATTACGGGTAGACAGGGTAAACTCAAATCCATGCGATTTCATAGATGCTACGTTAGCACGGCGGTTTGTTTCACCGCCCACTCCTTGCGTGGTGACATAGCCTATCAAATCATAGTTATCACGCTTATACCAGTCGACGGCCAGATTGATACGATTGTCCAGCAAGCCCATATCCATGCCAATATTCAGCTCATGCTTCTTTTCATAAGTCAACATCGAGTTTTCAAGACTGGATATCTGCAATCCGGACTCTCCGACATCTGCAGTCGAACGCCACGGGGTAAAGCTATTGATGACTACCCGCGAATTGGTTACATCGGCAGGCCCTACATCGGCAGTCAAACTATAAGAAGCCTTCAGAGTAAAATGTGACAATGTGGGTTCAAGGCGTTTAAAGAATCCTTCTTCATGCATATTCCATGCTCCGGCGATATTCCAGGTAGGCAGCCACCGTGCCGAGCGGGATTTACCCAATCGGTTCGAACCTTCATAGCGTCCGGTACCGGTTATCGTATAACGTCCTTTATAAGAATAAGTAGCCGTTGCAAAATAAGCCAGATTACGACGTTTGGTATTTGTCAGTGAATAGTAGTCAGTGTTTCCTTCACGAAGTTTCTTGAAAGCCAGATAATTGAAATACGGTACTTCACCGTTATCATATTGCATTCCCCAACCGTCGAACCAGTTACTGGTACGGTTTTGAGCATTCGCTTCCACACCTCCGTAGGCATTCACAATATGAGTATCGTTGAAAACATCGTTGTAAGATGCAGTAGCACGAAAATCATAGCTGTACATTTTGTACCAAGTGGTATTATAAAAACCACCATTGGACAAAATACTTACCGGCAATGAGTTCGGATTATCGGGATCGGTATATAGCCAGTGATTACTATTGCGGATCGTTGCATCCCCCATAGCACGGTATGCCTCTGCCTGATTCGAATTTTCCAGAATCTTATGTTCTTGATTTGTAGAGGAATATTTGACAGCTCCCAATACACCGAGTTCCAGTTTATTGAATAGTTTCCATTTCAGGTCAGCCTGAAATTTCAAGTCGAGTACATCCAATGACATATAATTCGTATTCAGCTCATTGAAAATATTAAAATCCGAATAATTACGCGTATACATCTCGTCCGGCGAAAGAGTGCGGGAAGTATTCAGCGCATAACTATAAGGGTTAATATCAAAACTACGGGAAACAGTACCTGTCACCGCATCGACACTTTGTGACAATGTCCCCGGAGCTTTCTGATTACGATAAGAAGCATTAGCTATTACATTCAATGACAGATTTTTCAGTATATTATAGCTATTATTCAGATTAGCCGTATAACGCTGCACATTATTCTGAATCATCCATCCCGGATCAGTCATTGCACTGACAGATACATAGGAACTGGATTTATCCGTTCCGGAGGAATAACTGACAGAGTGGTTCATCATTATGGAATTGGTAAACAGCAAATCAAACCAATCTGTATTCCGGTATTCCGCTTCACGGAGATAGGCAGTCCGGGCTTCGGGAGTATTCGCCAATCCAAACATACCCGATGACTCGTCATACTGATTGATCAAATGGTACATTTTTCCATAAACTCCGCTATTGGACGCACGATATACGCTGGAGAAGTTTAACCAGCCTTTTTTCTGCATTTCCTGATAAATACCGATTTGGTCTTGGGAGTTCATTAAGTTAAAGTTGCGGTATGCAGGTTTCATGCGCATTGTAAACTCGCCCGTATAGCTAAGTTTACTGGTACCCGATTTACCTTTCTTAGTGGTAACTACGATTACACCCGCCATTGCACGTGCCCCATATATAGAAGTAGCAGAACCATCCTTCAATATCTGAAAACTCTCGATATCATCAGCATTCAATCCTGCGATAGCCGAGCTAATCAATGTCACCGCATCTCCGGATGACAAATCATCAGCACCGACTTCTACAATATCATCCATAATAACTCCATCTACCACCCAAAGAGGCTTCGAACTACCATATATTGACGTCGCTCCACGTACACGTATCTTGGGGGCGGTACCAAAGGTACCAGATACATTTTGAACAGAAACACCAGCCGAGCGTCCTTCCAATCCACGACTGATATCCGCCAAACCGTCTAGTTTTACATCCGCTGCCGTCAGCTTGTCTGCCGCTCCGGTAAAGAGCCTTTTATCTACCTTAGTCATACCCGTTACTACAACTTCTTGCAAAACCTCAGCATCCGGCTTCATAACCACCCTTATAAGCCCTGATTTAATGCTAACTTCTTGGGATTGCATTCCAATGTAGCTGATCTTCAAAGTTCTTGATGAACTTGGTACTTTCCTTTAATGACAAATGTTTGCATTGTTAACATTATTATATTTAATACATAAAAAAACAATGTTCCAAATAACAAGTGGGTGATACCATTTAGCGCTTATACATTGAATTTATTTTCTACCGATTGACATACTACGAGGTAGAAAAACAAGATGTATATGATACAGCAACATCTTTCTTATTTGTTAATAGAAAAGGCTTTTTATTAATATGTTCTACAACATTTTACAATATCGCCAAGCACGGATAAATATTTAAAATGATAGAATTATTCACAATAACACATATTTAAAGCATATTGTTCACCCATCACAACAACAAATAGCTCATCAAATCACGCTTCACACTATCATTATAACAAAACAAATTCATTCGTTTTTATTTTGATATTTTTCTTTGTTTTTAATAATATATGCTTATTTTTGCGAAACAGTCAAAAACAAGAACTAATAACTTTCATTTTTAAATCTAAGATTCGAGAGTTTTATGAAAAAAAGATTAACGCTTTTATTGGCCTGCCTACTAGTAGGAATAGGCTTGGTGATTGCTCAAACCCCTAAAAAGGTTACAGGTCTTGTTATTTCGGAAGAAGACAATGAACCTGTTGTTGGAGCATCTGTATTAGTAAAAGGTACAACAATTGGAACAACAACAAATGTTGATGGCAAGTTCACAATTGATCAAGTACCAAGTTCATCAAGAACTTATTCATAATTCTAATAATTCCTCTCTATTTATCAGATCATTTTATCATATTTGCTTCTCTGAGTTACTCTTACCATAGACATATACAATCTCCGACAAACAGAGAGATAACAAAATGGGGAAAGACAATTTCGGGATTACTTCTTTTCTTTATTTTATAATCGTTTCCACGCACCCGTTTTTGAAAAAAAGATAGAAAGAACTGGAATACATCCATTGCACTTCACCATTCGATTCTGAGATTGTTTGTGGTTTGCCAAAAGCCAGCAGGCATTCATCTTCCGTCATCCCCTTTACCGGTTTGCCGATATTTATTTCATTCCAGTGGGTGATAGGAGAAAGTTGGTTGGTACTGACAAAATCAAACAGCTTGTTCAACATCTGCGATTCTATTTGCACAAAGTCATCCATGGTTTCCTTGTGAGAAGGCTTCTTCTCGGGTTGTAGTTTTTCTATCGGAGTGATTTTCTTCATTATAACCACCGATGATTCTATCTGAATATTGGAAAGATAATAGACCAGCTTCCCATCTTTTACCTGAAATTGTGCCTTACAATAGTACGTATTCTTTTGTTTGGCATCCGCTTGGGAAGTAAGCACCAGGTTACAACTAAAACTCTTGGCAGGAACGCTCACTTCTGTTATTCCGTCACGCTGTGCAGGGCAAACATTTTTAATAGTCCACAACAGAGCATTAGCATAAATACTTTCATCGTTCATCGAACTGAAAGGAATAAATCCGTTGACTACATATTTGCTGCCGTCCGCACTGAGCGGATAAGTATTCTTTTGTTCAGTAAAAGTTTGTGCAATCAAAGAGGGCAGTAGTCCACCCAATAAAAATACAATTACCCAAAGTCTCAGTCTTGTTATCATACGCCGCTATTTTTAAGAAAACAGCATTCACGTCTTTTCCATCAAAAGAAAAAGAGCGCAAATGCTGAAATTTATATGATTAAAATATGTGTCTCAATTAGAAAGCAATACCCAGACGGATCATAAAGTTACTAGTCTTAATTCCATCAAGATCGGAAAATACGTCAATGAATCCACGCTGATAAGTAAAATCCAGATTGAAACGGTCATACCACAGTCCTACGCCAATATTCATACCGGCATCGAAATGATTGTAATCCACTTCAAGATAATCTGCAAAATCTCCCCAGCTAATGCTTTCACCACTTTCTTTCATTTTGCTGGTATAGTCATAACTGGCAAAAACACCCAGGTGCGGATCGATGCTAAGATTGTCCGCTACTCCAATTTTCCATCCGAAAGTGAACGGCGAGTATTGAATATTGTGTGCGATACATTTCATTTCATCGGCTTTAAACCCACGGGAACCGAGGCCAAATTCCATTCCCCAATAAGCTCCGGCACCGCCCATAGGCTTTTGATAGCCGAATGTAGCATTATAGCCAATGTTTGAATCCGCTTCAACTCCGTCACCGTTGAGGTTCATGATGTTCAGGCCTGCACGCAGGAACCATTGTGTGTTACTCGCTTGCTTTTGAGTCTTGACGATTGCACTTCTGGATGATACAATCTGTGCCTGTGTTCCTACGCACAACAAAAGCGCAGCAACAATTGATAATACTTTTTTCATTATTGTCTATGTTTTTTTGGTTATTAATTCTTGTTCTTTATGACAGGTGCTATCTTGGTTCTATCATCGGCACCCGAAAGTTTCTGGATACGTATCCATTCGTAATCTTCTGTCGTGGCAGTATGCCAGTTGGTGAACACGCCCGGATAACCTACGACCGTAACCGTATATCCTCCCGACTTTTCATCATCCTCTATTTTAAAAGTGGCTCCCATGATTACATCACAATCGTTCTTGATAGTGGACAAATAAGTTCCCCATGCACGGATGTTATCAAGCTCACCTTTCATGGCAACTTCCACCTCTTCCCTGCTCAGTGTCCATACATCCTTTATCCGTCCTTTCTCTTCAATAATTTTCACCTCAACAACTGTAGGCTTTACACAAACTTCGGTTACTGCATCTCCGGCACGTGCCTGCGCGTCACGAAACTTAAAGACAGTCTTTTGCGCATACGTCCCAATGACACAACCGAAAACCAGCATCATAATTAGAATCAGCTTTTTCATATTCTTTTGTGATTTTATGTTAATATGCCGCAAAGGTATGCGAAAGGAGTATACCAGCAGGAGAAATCATAGTTCCGGATAGGATACAGAAATGTATCTTATTTGGATACACATGAAGAAGTACCGATACGGATATTATCGGATAAATCGCGGAAGAAGTCATGATCGAGTATGCACGAAATGCGCCAAAGGAGGTGGATGTCGATATTTTCTTTCTTGAATATCTTGTATATATTGGGACGTGTACAGCATAACTGTCCGGCGAACCAGGTAACTGTGCGTCCCTGTTCGTGAAGCGTACGTTCGATAAGCTGTCCCGCATGAATCATGCCCAATCTTCCTATGAGTGTCCCCCTGACTCCCACCGGGTAAACGGATAACTGTAAAATGAAAGGAATATATAAAAAAAGCGTGGGAATCTTACCTTCGTTCGTTCCATGTTCAAGGCCTTCGCAATGCCCACCACCGAGAACGAACAACGCAGAAAGCCCACGCCGATATGTACAACACCCGTAACCTCCCTTTGTTTTCTCAAAAAGAGGCACGGATGTATATAAATACACATCAGGAGGACGTCTTAGTTGCTATTC
>ENA-ORRZ01002235-ORRZ01002235.1-human-gut-metagenome-genome-assembly--contig:-NODE-2235-length-10024-cov-2.240546_pt1 | contig 10024 bp, 9 predicted proteins | sample MGYA00242185_ERZ509152 | MGnify/ENA primary metagenome ERZ509152 (study PRJEB26280, sample SAMEA2338668) | human gut metagenome | biome: human gut; feature: human-associated habitat; material: faeces... | reverse complement strand
TGATAAATCTTCACGCTTCCAGCCCGTTCCGATTCTTAACGGATCAAGCTCCGGCGCAAGTTTTCTCATTTCCTGACTCTTCAGACATTTCATGATATTTCCTTCTTTCTTTGTGGGGTGTTACTCGTTATTGAGCAAATGATATCTTTTATTGGAACTGTTTTTTCAATTTTGTTCATTCTCTGCATTTCGAATGCACCGCACCTTTAGGCTGCGTACCTGCATCTTCCTACTACGCAAAGAATGAAATTACAAGTGCTACAAGGAATCCGGTCACACCGACTAAGGTCTCCATGATGGTCCAGGTTTTCAGGGTCATCTTCTCGTCGATTCCCACGAGGGATCTTACCAGCCAGAAACCGGAATCATTGAAGTGGGAACATACGGTGGAGCCGCCCGCTACTGCCGCTACGGTACATGCCAGATATAACGGAGACAGCTCGCTGATTCCCGGAAGTGCCGCAACGATACCTGCCGCCATGGTCATGGCAACCGTCGCGGAACCGACACTGATACGGACAAGGACTGCGATGATAAATGCAAGGACAACGATCGGAAGATTCATGGATGCAACCGCGTTTCCGATCACGTTTCCAAGTCCGGAGTACTGAAGCACATAGCGGAGCACGCCGCCGCAGGCGGTAACGAGAAGGATAAGACCGGTCGGCTCCAAGGACTTTGTCATAACCTTCTCAAGCTCTTTCATCGTGTAGCCATGCTTTAAACCGAGACCGAACATAGCAGCCAGAGTCGCGAGCAGCAGTGCTACGAACGGCTCACCTAAGAACTCGAAGACCGGAGCAACACCGGCTAATGCCGGAACGACGCCGCAGATGGAGTCCAGAATGATGAGCACCAACGGGATCAGGATGATCCCAACGATCAGCCAGAAGCTCGGAAGCTTGGACTCATCGATCTCTTCCTGATTTGCCACACTCTCCGGCACCGGAACATAAAATTTCTTACCACAGATGGATCCCCAGACCGGACCGGCTACGATCATCGCGAAGATTCCGCAGAAGATTCCGACTAAGATGACCCAGCCAAGATCTACATTTAACATCGTTGCTACGAGAACCGGTCCCGGTGTCGGCGGAATGAACGCATGTCCAACCGCAAGTCCTGCAAGGAGCGGGATCACATAGTGAAGAGAGGAACGCTTTGTCTTCTTTGCAAGGGAGAATGCTAACGGGATCAGAATGATCAGTCCTGCATCGAAGAATACCGGCATTGCGATCACGAGACCTGTGATTCCAAGCGCCCACGCGGCCTTCTCGTCACCGAATTTCTTTACCATCGTGACGGCGATCGTCTGTGCGCCGCCCGAGACCTCCAGGATCGCGCCGAACATGGATCCTAAGCCTACAAGCAGGGCGATTCCTTTTAACGTGTTTCCAATTCCATCATTGACTGCCGCGATAATATCTTTCGTCGGCATTCCCGCAAGAAGTCCAATGCTGATCGCTCCGATCAGGATCGCGATCATTGCCTGCACATTGAATTTGATGATCAGGACGAGCAGGATCACAAGACCGATCATTGCTGCCAGGACAAGGCGGGTCGGGTTGAGTACAACTCCTTCAGACATAGTGGATTTACCTCCCAGTGTATTTGTTTTGGTTGTTCCGCGCAAAGATCCGTATCATTCCCCGAACCGGACTGCTCTGCGCTTCATGGTTTCATTCCGGAAAAACAGTTCATGTTTTGGCTTTCCTGTTTTCCGTTTTTCATCAGACATGTCAAGCCGTTTGGCAAGCTTTTTGATATATTTGTCTGATGTCTTATGTCTATGTGCCTAATCTAACATTTTTCTATGGTATTTGCAATACTTGTCTGATGTATTTTATCTTTTCTCTTTTTCGCACAAAAAAAGCAGGGGAAAATTGTGCATTATTTTTCCCTGCTCGCTGCATTCTTATTCCATTTGAATGGCTTCTGACATTTTACTCTCCTACTGCTCTTTCTCCTCTTTTGTCTCGCCCTGCGCCTCATAAGCCGTCCGGCGTCTCAAAAGCTCCTGCCTGTTATACGTCAGATGCATCACCATGGCACACCGCGCCCCGGTGGAATCATGATTTGCGATGGCTCCCGTGATGGCCCGGTGGGTCGTGATCGTCTCTGTCCGCAGTGAGCGCCTCGTCAGGTTCACGAAGGTATTGATTCCCGAATTGATGATCGGGATCAGGGATTCCATGACCTGATTCTTGCTGCACCGGGCGATCCAGGTGTGGAACTCGATGTCCTTCGGCATATGATCCTTGTCCGCCAGATATAGTTCCTCCGTCTCCTTACACAGCTGCTTTAAGGTCGCGATATCCTCGTCCGTCGCGTAAACTGCCGCCTTAGCGGCAATCTCCGGCTCTAAGATCAGACGGACGTCAAAGAGATCCAGTGCCAGCTTAAACCTGTCATGGAGCTTTGCATTAAGCCTTAACGGATCGTCCTCTGCAGGCGTCAGACTGCTGACATACGTTCCCGCGCCTCTCCGCACCTGCAGAACTCCTTTCGTCACCAGACCTTTTACCGCCTCGCGGATCGTGCTTCGTCCCACCTCAAACATCTCCGCAAGTTCAAACTCGTTCGGAAGCCGGTCTCCCACCTCCAACGGTTTCTCTTTTATATACTCTAAGATCCGGTCCTCGATCTGGCTGCCCAGAAGTTTCCGGTCATCTTTTTTCTTCGCCTCCATAGTTTCCCCCATGTTCTGTTACAAGTTGTCTGATGTCTTCATTATACGGAAGATCGCATATGCTGGCAAGCTGATTTTTCCAAATGACCGCAAATACTAAAAAATCCCGCACACAGTCCGGATATTATCCGGAATCTGTATGCGGGATCAAAATCATCAGATGAAATGCGCTTTACAGCTCATCCTTCACATATCCGGCCACATTATAGGCATGGTCGGAGATACGTTCCAGATTGCTCAGGATATCTAAGAACACAACGCCGGCGGACGGGTTGCACTCGTTCTTGGAAAGACGCTCGATGTGCTTGTCGCGCATCTCCTCCTCGAGAGTATCCACACGGTCTTCCAGCTTGCTGACCTGACGGATATCCTCCATTCCGCCATCCTGACGGGCAGCGACTGCATGGTCCACAGCTCCGATGGCCGCGCTCGAAATCTCTTTGAGATCCTCGATCCCGGTCTCTGAGAAAGCGAGTCCATGTTCCTTCAGGTACTGTGCCGCCTCCGCAAGGTTTTCCGCATGATCACCCACACGTTCTAAATCGCTGATGCTGTAGAAAAGGTTGCTGACCTGAACTTTCTGTTTCTCGTTTAAGGACAGGTTGTTGACCTTAATGAGATATTCGGTAAGCTTCTTATTTAAAATATCGATCTCTGTCTCGTTCTTAAAGACCTCATCGAGACATTCATATTTGTTTTCCAGAAGGACGCTTGTTGCAAGCTTTAAGTTTGCAAGGGCCATCTTACCCATATGAACGACCTCCATCACACCGACTTCAAGGGCAAAGGTCGGGGATTTGAAGATACGTTCGTCGAGAACTGGAAGTTCGTCCTCCTTTGTCTCCTTCTGCTCCTCTTCCTCGCCTGTCTCACGGACGATCAGACCGGAGAACGCAACGAGCTGTTTCGCGAACGGGAATAAGAGCAGGGTGTTCGTCACGTTAAAGAATGTATGGAACACCGAGATCTGGAAGGAATTGATACTGCTCTGGGCAATATCCGGACGCATCATGGAAATGATATACATACCGATTCCGAATACGATCGCACCGAAGCTGTTGAAGGTCAGATGGATCACAGACGCGCGCTTCGCGTTGCGGCTTGTACCGGCACTGGATAAAAGCGCAGTCAGGCAGGATCCGATATTCTGTCCAAGGGTAATATAAATTGCGGCATTTGCGGATACCACTCCGCTCATCGCCAGAGTCTGTAAGATACCGACAGAAGCGGTGGAGCTCTGGATGATCGCAGTTACAAGGGCACCTACAAGAATACCGAGAATCGGGTTTCTTCCGAGTACCGCAAACGCCTTCGCAAAGATCGGGGCATCCGTATACGGTGCTACCGAACCTGACATGAAGGTCAGGCCCACAAACAGGAGGCCGACACCGATACAGATCTCACCTGCCAGACTCTCCTTTTTCTTCTTGGAAAACATCAAAAAGGCTGCACCGATGGCAACTACGAGCGGTGCGAAAAACGACGGCTGCAAAACCTTCATCGCATCCCCCAGAGAGTTTAAGGAAACCATCCATGCGGTGATCGTTGTACCGATATTCGCGCCCATGATGACCCCGACCGCCTGGGTCAGATTCAAAATTCCGGCGTTTACGAAACCAACCACCATGACGGTTGTGGCTCCGCTGCTGTGCAGGATCGCGGTGATCAGAGCGCCAAGACCGACCGCCAGAAGTCTGTTGTCCGTCACCATTCTCAGGAACTTGTTCAGCTTACTTCCCGCCGACTTCTGCATGCCGTCACCCATGATGCTCATACCGTAAAGGAACATGCCCAGACCGCCGAGGAAACTGAAGATACTTTCCAGATATCCGATATTCATAATGCCTTCTCCATTCTCTTTTGTCGCTGCCTGTTGTCTTAACGCGGCGGCGTGGCAAACGCGCAGTTTCGATCCGCTTCTGCAAAATTTGCCTTCGTATTCCATCATATCATAGAGCACACGTTTTTTTCAATTATAAATATAATATTTGTAAATTTTAGGTAAAGAATACAAAATGACTTTCGAATTTTTAGTGAATGTCCCGTTACTTCTTCAGAATCTTTATCGCTTTCTTTACATCCTTATGGAAGTCCTCCCATTTCTCCGGATAATCTACAAAATATTTCGGGCAGATCTTTCCCGTCACGTCGTAGTGGCGGATCACGTCATCCGGCTTCAGATCAAATTCCACACAGAGGTACGCGCATAGGTTTACAAGTGTCTGATATGTACTGTCATAAAATTTTCCGGTCTCATCCGGGTGGCAGCACTCGATGGAGATCGTGTCGCTATTGCGGTTGTTGGATGCGTAGGCCACCTCATTTAACGGAATACACTGGACGACCTCACCCTCCAGACCGATCACGAAATGGCTGCTGACAGAGGTAGTCTTCGAACTAGTCTGGTCCTTTAATCCTTCAAAATAATTCCGGTTTTCCAGCGCGGTACTGCAGGGGTTTGCGACATAGTGTACCACGATGCCGTTTACTTTCTCAAGCGGGATCTGCGGCCGTGAGTACTCATTCGGGGTCAGCAAATTTACATTCACATACTCCGGAACCGCCACATCCGCCGGATCTACCTGTTTCCGCCCCGTAAGTTTCTTTGTCACGAGCACAGCCGTGATGATCACGGCGATCCCGATCACCGCAGTCAGTCCGCCTACGATCATTCGGCGGGTCCGCTCCTGTTTTCTTCGTCTTCTCCGGTTTTCCTCCCGCCGGATCCTTCGCTCTTCGATCTCATCTCTGTATGGCATTGTTCTTTCCTTTCTTCTATATATAGAATTATGATGTAACGATTCCGCAGGTCTATGCACTTACTGGGCTGACCGTAAGAAAATCTATGCTGGAAGGCAAAAATCCCAATTTGAAATGGATTTTTGCGCGTAACCGCGAGGGCACTGAACCGTTACGTTATAAAAGCGTAAAAAGGTTCTTCTCAAATTCAATCAGCCCGTCTTTTTTCATTCTGGAGAGTTCTGCGGACAGAGCGCTCCTGTCCACCGCGAGATAATCCGCGAGCTGCTGGCGGTTAAAGGGGATCCCGAAGGTCTTTTTCTTCTGTTTTTCCGACTCAAAGAATAGGTACGCCATCACCTTTTCCCGGATGGACCTCTGTCCCATGTGGTCGATCTTCCGCGTCAGCATGAGATTTTTCTTCGCCATGATATAGAGAAGGTTGTGGATCAGGCGGTTGTGATGCGAACATGCCGGTGTGCAGACATTTAAGATCCTTCCGAGGTCTAAAAATAAGATCCGGCTCTTTTCTGCCGCCACTACATTGACCATCAAAACTTCCCCCGGCATACAGGCGTAAGCTTCACCGAAAAGCTCACCGGTTTCCCCATGTCCCAGAACCTGACGGTTTCCCCAGAAATCGTCCCGGGAGATCTCGACTCTTCCTGAGAGGATGAATCCCATAGAGCGGATCTCCGTTCCGGCGAGGAAAATAATATCACCTTTTTCGTATTTCTTTTCTACTGCGGAGAGACATTTTAAGATACTCTCCTTTTCTTCAGGGTGGATTCCGGCAAAGAGCATGGAATCCGGAATTTCTTCTTTGTGGATCATAGTTTTCCTTTCTTTCACCTGACACGGGCGGCCATTTACACTTTCCTGTTTCCTTCATCCATAACGGGCAGTCTTTTGTACTTTCCTGTTTTCATATCTGAATGTACCACATTGCGGATTTTTCGTTGGAAATACAACATACTTTTTGTCATCATTGTAGTATATTGACGATACAAAAGTCAATACATGACACTTACAAAATCTGCCACGATCCGCTTTTTCCGGATGCATGGCAGCAAATACACCGTAATGGAAATCACTGAGACAATATTTACACGCTTTGAAAGGGGAACTTAAATTGAAAAGAACGATCGTAAAAATTGATGAAGAAAAATGCAACGGCTGCGGAGCATGCGCAGCAGCCTGTCAGGAGGGCGCAATCGCAATGATCAACGGAAAGGCGAAGCTGATCCGCGACGATTACTGTGACGGTCTTGGGAACTGTCTTCCGGCCTGTCCGGCGGACGCCATCAGCTTTGAGGAACGCGAGGCTGCCGCTTATGACCATGAAGCGGTTCTGGCACACATGGCGGCAAGAAAAGCTGCTTCCCTCATACCGACAGAGGCACCGGCCCCGAAGCCGGAATTTACAGGATGTCCGGGAACCATGAGCCGCACGATCACACATCCCTCCGCGCCTGCATCTAACAGCGCAGCGATTCTGGGACACACTGCACCTGTCTCCATGGAGAGCAGACTCTCCCAGTGGCCGGTCCAGATCAAGCTCGTCTCGGTCCGCGCTCCGTACTTTGACGGTGCGAAGCTTCTCGTTGCCGCGGATTGCACCGCTTACGCATACGGAAACTTCCATAACGATTTCATAGATGGCCACGTAACACTCATCGGATGTCCGAAGCTGGATTCCGTAGACTATTCCGAGAAGCTTACAGAGATCATCCGCAATAATGATATCCAGAGCGTGACAGTTGTTCGCATGGAGGTTCCGTGCTGCGGAGGAATCGAGGCGGCTGTGAAGAACGCGCTGATGGCCAGCGGAAAGTTTATTCCGTGGCAGGTATACACGATCAGCACCGATGGACGGATCTTAAAATAAGATCCCGTCCAGTTCTTCTGGAAAGGATCTTTGCTTGTAACTATGAAGCTACCGAATAGACATTTTTATATTTAAGAAGGGAACTTATATGTCTCTCTCAACTACTACAAATACCTCCGGCCGCACCCCGGAGCAGGACGCTGTCATCTGCGCCCTCATCGGTCTCTCCCGCGCCGCGGAGGCAAAGGAGATTCCGGCCGGGACCGCTCCGGTCCTCTTCGCCTCATCCGTGACACCTGGAAATCCACTCTCCGCTTCTGCTTCCAGAGACCTTGTGGAGCAGATCCATAAGCAGAAAGCCATCATTGCCCCGGACTGCGCCGCCTGCCCGTCCCCCTGCGGACGGACTTCGGATTTTCTCCCGGAAGACTTAAATCGCACCGACGACGGCCTCTTCGAGGATCGGAACCGGCTGCTTGCAGAACTCAGCCAGCACGCGAAAGAGGAATGGAAGCGCATTCTCGCGGAGCAGGAAGATCTGGAGATCACACGACTCTTTATGGACTGCGTGTTCATGGCCGGATATGCCTACGAAAAGGAGCTGTTTGCGCCGTATTTTAAAAAATTGGCGGCACTGAACGACTGAGAAAAAAAGATTGATACAGGGAGCCTGTTTTCGCCCTCTGTATCAATCTTCTGCATTGATTTTTATGATTTTTTATAGAATCATAGAATCATCAGATAAACCACTCTGCCTCAGCCCGTCTCTGGTAATTCTGTTTTAACATTTCCACATGAGATAAGAATGCCTCATCATCAAAATACTTTGCGCCTGCCGGACATGCCTTGATGCAGGCATGGCACTTGATGCAGATTCCGGTGCAGGTATCCGGCGCGTCCTTCGGGATGGATCCCATCGGACAGACTGTCGCACAGATTCCGCACTTCGTGCATTTTTCCGGGTCTGTCTTCGGTTTCGCCTTTAAGAACACTGCAGGTTTTCCATCCGTTCCAAGCGGTGTATAGTAGGCAGTCACCGGATCATCGCCGCGGACCTCGATCTTTGCCGGGATCTCCGTCATATCAGCAACTTTCTTCGCGACCTTCTCACCAAATTCCGCAATCTTCGCGAGATCATCCGCATCCGGACGTCCTGTCGCAAGCTTATTGCTGAACACATGCTCTGTCGGAATTCCCGCAGCCGCGATCGTATGGAAGCCGTGAAGCTCCAGCTCGTTGCGAAGCTCGATCAGACCGTTGTCAAAGTTTCTGTTTCCGAATACCGATACCGGTACCGCCAGCGCGCCGTTTCCCTCAAAAGCGCTCTGCACATACGGCAGCATCTTATTCGGAATTCTTCCCGCGTAGACTGGTGTGCTGAAAAATACAAGATCCTCACTTTCAAAACTCGTAATACCTTCCCGGTTCTCCGGAAGTGTAAAATCAAATGTCTCCATCGGCACAGAAAGAACTTCCGCCGCCTTTTTCGCCATCGTTGTGATTACTTTTTTCGCGTTTCCTGTGGGGCTGAAATATACCGCCCAAACTTTTGTGATCTTCATAATACCATTGCCTCCTATACATCCCATTTCCAGAACTCCCCCGTTTATGAAACAGACAGGGAACTTCATATGGAATTTATATTTTTCTGCTATATCCAAGCTAATTATAGCCATAAATCACAACAAATTCAAGCGAAAGGCGGATTGAGTTCACGATGCTTTTATTTCATTAAAGAACTTTTATCTATTTTTTGCGTTGTTTTTTTTGAACATTTTTATCATTTTTTCTTTTCTCTGATGCAAATCCACTGAATTTTGAATTTTGTTCGTGCTATAGCCTGTTTTTTAATATATCTGCAAGACCCAAAGACCAAGTTTTTATATGAGAAAGATTCTCATTCTCATATTTTCTCATTTTATTGACATTCCCTTTTCCTGCAAATATACTGTCTTTGCTATAATTAGTTCACACTAACAGGAGGAAATACAAGTGAAGAAAAAGTTACTTCGCCAGACTGCAATCCCGGTACTTACTGCTGCCTGCGTTTTTTCACAGGTTGGCATGGCATTTTCTGCCATTTCCGGTTCAAACACAGGATACACCGCTCAGGCATATACTCAGGGAACCTGGAAGCAGGAAGCACAGGGATGGAAGCATTATGATGCAAATCAGAAGCCAAGTACCGGTTGGATCTATACAGAATCCGGCTGGTATTATATTGATCCGGCTACCGGATTCATGAAAACAGGATGGATTCAGGATGAAAAGGGAAGATGGTTTTACCTTGAGACTGCCGCTGATCAGGGCGGTGTAGAGGGCCGTTTACATACAGGCTGGCTGAAAGATCCGAGCGGAAACTGGTATTTCATGAATACCGTTCCGGGTTCTGATTTCGGTGCAATGCTCACCGGATGGCAGTGGATCGACAGCTCCTGCTATTACTTTGGAACAGATGCCGCAGCAAATATCGGCAAATTATACATGAACACTACAACTCCGGATGGCTATAAGGTAAATGCTGACGGCCGTTGGGTAAACGCTGACGGTTCTATCCGTCATGACCAGAAAGGTATCGCATCCGCTGTAAAAGCTGATGGAACTCCAATTGAAAAGGAATCCACCACAGACTCCAGCGATTCCGGAAGTGACTCCTCTTCTTCCGGCGGAAGCCACAGCTCCGGCAATGGCGGAAGCAGCAACAGCGGAAATGGATCCAGCAATAACGGCGGCAGCAGCAATGGCAGCAGCTCCGATAACAGCGGCTC
>ENA-ORRZ01002234-ORRZ01002234.1-human-gut-metagenome-genome-assembly--contig:-NODE-2234-length-10025-cov-2.223170_pt1 | contig 10025 bp, 7 predicted proteins | sample MGYA00242185_ERZ509152 | MGnify/ENA primary metagenome ERZ509152 (study PRJEB26280, sample SAMEA2338668) | human gut metagenome | biome: human gut; feature: human-associated habitat; material: faeces... | reverse complement strand
CAGCCCGTCAAATTCGAGTCCGTTATAATCATAATCCCAAGGTACACGGATCACTTCTACACCACGCTTCAACAAGCAACGGATAATATTGGTCTTTACACCGCAATCCACCAAAACAACCTTCTTACCCGTTCCCGCAAGGATGACAGCCAAATTGCGGGAAACAAACGTTTTTCCTTCTCCGGCCATGGTTGATGTAAACATCAACACTTTAGCACCTTTGTTCATGAAATCAAGATTAGTACGAAGCAAGCGAAAGGATTCAGTAATGCGATCGTTCTTGTTCTCTGAAACTACAATCTGTTCATCTTCTTGGTCTTCCTTGCGGGAAGGAATCTCACCCAACACAGGCAGGGTAGTCATATCCTCTACATCTTTACGTCCACGCACTCCTGTATTCCAAAATTCACGCAAACGGAAATAGATAAAAGGGATGACAAAGCCTATAATCAAAGCTGCAAGAAGAATCATCATCCGTTTGGGAGCTATAGGCAGACGACTACCAAAGGGAGCTTCCACTACACGGATATTAGCTTCGGTCACTGCTAGTTGCATAGCTGTTTCCTCACGTTTCTGAAGTAAATAAGTATAAAGGGTTTCCTTGATGGACTGCTGGCGCATCACATCCAATGCATACTTTTCCTGTTGAGGAATACTTTCAATACTCTGATTTACTTTGTTCTCTACTTTACGGGCGTTCTGAAGGCGGAGGCGGATGGTACGCATATAATTGTCGATACTGCCTGCAATAGTGCTACGCATAGCAGCCAAATTCTTATTCATATTCTCAACCACAGGATTGTTCTCTCCAGAATTACCCACCAAACGGTTGCGTTGCAGCATCATTTCATTATAGCTTTCTATCTGTGTCTGTACTCCAGCATCGCCGACTCCCGAGACATTCGGAATCAGATCAGCACTTTTAGTCTTATCGGTCAAATAATTCTTTATAAATTCGACTACACTCAGTTGTGCTTCCAACTGGATACTCTCTTCCTTTGCCTTGCTACCTTCCTGCAAATAGAGATTTGCATTAGTATTAAGATCCACAATGCGATGTTCCTGCTTGAATGTAGTCAACTGATTTTCCACTTCCCCCAATTCATGACTGATGATGACAATACGTTCGTCAATAAAACGGGCAGTATTGGAAGCAATACGATTTTTATCTTCTACAATGGTTTCGTTATAAACCAATAAAATGGTACTAAGAATAGCATCGGCACGGGCTATGTTCACATCTTGGCAGATAATGTTTACTAAGGTACTTTTCTGATCCATAGCAGAAGTTTGAATTCTGTTCATTACAGAATTGGTGGCGGTTTCAAGATCCGAGCGGGTTACTAGAATATCTCTTCCTATATATTGTTTGAAATATTCTGTTTTTTGCCCTACAATAATACGACCAACAGGGGTAGATATGGTATCATCAAAAGCAACAATCTCATTGTAATCTTTGCTCTCTCCCTCTATTTCCAAATGTGAAAGCCGACATTCCTTTTCGTTTATGGCAGAAACATTCAATTCTGTATATCCCGGATAAATATCAAGGAAACGTACTTCAAGAGGAAGCTCGCCAAAAAGATAATCACGACGCAAGCCATTACGGACAGAATAATCGACATCCAAATGCAGACGCTGCACCACATCATTCAGTATCTGATAAGAACGAAGGATATAAACTTCATTCTCCACACTGCTTCCACCCGGAATGCCATTCAGTTCGAGCATGGAAGATAGATCGTTCGATGTACTTTGATTATCGCCCTTTACCAACATGACGGCTGTACGCTGATAAACAGGAGAGATGGCAGAGAGATAGATCCATGCAGCAGCTACACAAAGCACTGCTGAGATGACAAACCAATACCAATTATTTAGAAACAATTCGACAATATCGCGAAGAGTAATTACATTTTCTTTGGGAGAGTCGCTAACTTTCTTGTTTTCCATTTTAATTTATCTACTGATAGCAATAATTATTGAAACTAATGAAGCAAGCATAGATACTAAAGTGGCAGTGGAGGTCAGTGTACTCATGGTAGCACTTCCTTTGACACGGATAGCACTATTGGGTTCTACATAGACCACATCATTCTGCTGCAAATAATAGCAGGGAGAATTCAGTACGTCATAACTTGAAGTCAAATCCACCTGATAAGTTTTTCGCTTATCTTCTTCTTCCCGAATAACCATTATGTTCTTACGCTTGCCACTGGGAAGCAGATCGCCTGCCATACCTAATGCTTCGAGTAGCGTGAGGCGCTCACCTGTTATTTTCTGAACACCGGGATTCTTTACTTCCCCTAACACCGTTACTTTGAAGCTCATAATCTTTACTGATACCATAGGATCTTTTATATAGCTCTGATTGATCAGTCGTTTCTCTATATCTTTTGCCAACTCTACGCGAGTCATACCGGATACTTGAATGGCACCGAAAATAGGAAACTCTATATTTCCATCTTTGTCTACTTGAAAATAGGACACACCGGACTGGGTGTTTGACTGGTTACTGGAACTATTACCACTGCCAATCAACGTATTATTATTAAAGGGTTCAATCAGTTCTTTATCTTTACTACTAATAGAAATGGCTAACTGATCATCAGGCTGGATTTTCAATTCAAAGTTCGCCTCCATCTGTTGTGGATTACCATTTAAATAGTCTGCTCCTTGTAAGTAAATCATCTTCTTTTGAGATACACAGGATGTACATATCAATAAAATAGACAAGATAAATCCGATACTTATTCTTTTCATTATTATAAATAGTTTATATGTAAGTAGATTCAAATTACCAAAAGAAATGCTGATAAGCTTTGTACCACTTCTTACCGGTTAACATTTCACGTTTGATGACGAAATAGCGAATTATAATATGCATCATAACCCAAAAGCCTAAATCCAATAAAAGCATGAATGTGGTATTGATATAGAAAGACAATACAAAATTAGAGATCACAAGAAACAAAGAAATCAATAGTAAGGTGATCATTACTGTACGTACCCTCATACCGGTTCGCAATAATCGGTGATGAATGTGATTTTTATCCGGATTAAAAGGATTGCGACCTTCACGAACACGGGAATAAAATACACGTATCACATCGAGCATTGGAATCAATAATGTAGAAAGCGTAACCATATTCAGATTCATGGCAAACGGATCCCATAAGGGTGTCTTTTGCCAAAAATGTAATAGTAAGAAACTCAGTACGTAACCCAATGTCAGACTGCCTGCATCTCCCATAAACAGTTTCTTTCCGGATACACTGAATACATTATAGTAATAGAAAGTCATTACCACTCCCAGCGTAGCGACTGCAAGGAGAGCATGGGTCCATTGATTTACCAAAACACAAACGATAATCAATAATCCCAAAGCAATACAACTTAAACCGGAAGCCAAGCCGTCAATTCCGTCAATCAAATTAATGGCATTGGTAATATATACTGTTAAAAAGACCGTTAGAGGCATACCCAAGTAGGCAGGAATCTCGTGGAGTCCCATCAAGCCGCCCAAGTCATTAATCCACAATCCCGAGATGGGAAAAAGGCAGGCTGCAAGAAACTGAACAACAAACTTATATCGGTAGCCAACTCCTACCAGATCATCTGCTACCCCAATGAGATATAATAGAGTAAGACCTACTACAAAAAATAAATATTGGATGAATAAACTGGATGCCCACAATATATCTACCGGATGATTCATAAAATAACGAACTCCGGTGATGGTACATAAGGATATCAAAATGACAGGTAAAAATGAAAGACCTCCTAAACGAGGAACAGGAGTCTTATGGACCTTACGATTATCCGGAATGTCGAATAAACGTTTTTTATAAGATATAAATAAAATGCGCGGAATAATTATTGTTGCTAGAAGTACAGACATAAAGAATACTCCCGCAATATATGCGTAAATCATCATAAATTTCCCCAATTAGTTATTGTTACAAGTTTAGAAATTATTCCATCTTAAAAGTTGGTCCTGAAGCTGATGCTTCAAGGAAGAAGACGGAAGGCTATTGAGCACACGATGTGAATGCACCAGTACGGATTTTCTCTTTTCTTCATCTTCCGGGTTTGCATACATACTCACACTATACCCCATCAATAGCGCAAGACACAAGGCGGCTTCCTGATCTGTCGTCATCACTTCTTCCTGGCGATCATACAATTTGTTTATCTGAGAATAGATATCATGGTTGATTCCAGAGATTTCATCCGGATAAACATAGCCTGTATCTATCGCACAAAAGAAGGTATGTACAGTTTGCTGCAAATCATCAATTAACTCTTGCAGCGTTGAATCTTTCATATCGTTTTTAGTAAAAGCCCTCACCCGGTGCGTTCTACATAGCCAATAGGCATATCAACACAAGCGCACCCCAGCATATCCAGACGGACAGCGACTTTGCTTTTCCCATCCAACGTGACAAGCTCACCAACCAGTCCCGTCAAAGGTCCTTTGATCACTCTGACTCTCTCACCACGAGCCAAAGGAGAACAATTCATCGATATGGCCTCATCCGAATAGTCGAGCATAAAGCGAAAACGCGCCATTTGTTCATCAGGAATTACAGCAGGCTTTCCCTCACCACGCAACACCATGTAGCGGCTTACAGTGGAGATGGTCAAAGCAGCCATCCGTTCCTTCTGATCAGCGTGGACGAATACCATCATCGGGAGAAGGACAGCCTCAACTAATTTACGGCGATCACTCCACAGATGGATTTCCTGCTGAACAGGAACAAAAGTCTCAATTCCCATTTTCCCCAAAAGTTCGGCTACTTTTTTTTCATGATGTATGCGGACATGAGCCACATACCAGCGTTTTGAGCATGCTACGCCCTCCCCTGTCCCATTTTTGGTTCCGAGGATGGCTACTTTCTCTTTTGTTAGAATCATAATATTTTACCCCATGTAAATCTGTTACTTCTTAGGCAACGGATTTAAATTTGACGCAAAGATAGACAAAAACACATGTATTAAACAAATAAAAACCTACTTTTTTTCGATTTAACCCTGAATTTGAAAAAAAATGTATCTGAACATGAAAAAGGCCTATTTTCATGCTTAGGAATTTATATGCCCAATTTTCCTAAGAATCTCTACTTTCTCTAAAGCCAAGATGCTCTCAACCCTCATTAGCCGATACTTTTCGACTTTTTCCTCCCGAATTGTTTTGAAGTGTACTTTTCCGTTACCTAAGAAGTAACGGAAAAACATGGGGTAAAAAAGTATGATTTTAACAAAAGAGAAATCACTAAATGCTGGGCCTATTTATGGGACAGGGGAAGGCGTAGCACACTCAAAACGCTGGTATGTTGCATTAGTTCGTATGCATCATGAAAAGAAGGTTTCCGAGTATTTGAACAAGGTGGGGATTGAGAATTTTGTACCTGTTCAAAAGGAAATCCATCAATGGAGTGACCGTCGTAAATTAGTTGAATCCGTTCTTCTTCCGATGATGGTTTTTGTACACGCTGATCCGAAAGAACGTATGGAAGTCCTGAACTTTACTACTGTGAGCCGCTATATGGTGATGCGCGGCGAAAGCAGTCCTGCCGTTATTCCTGACGACCAGATGGCACGTTTTCGTTTCATGCTTGATTATTCGGATGAAGCTGTCTGTATGAATAGCTCTCCTTTGGCGCGTGGTGAGAAAGTTCAAGTAATTAAAGGACCTCTGCAGGGGCTTGTGGGTGAGCTTGTCAATGTAGATGGTAAAAGTAAGATTGCTGTTCGACTGAACATGCTTGGTTGTGCCTGCGTAGACATGCCGATTGGTTATGTTGAGCCTATAGGTGAAAAAAACTAAGTGAGTGATGACGACTTCCTGTTTACAAGAAAAAATCGATAAACTTCAAAATACTGTTCATGCTCTGCTCCATAAAAGTAATTATATGGAGGGTGTGTATGTTGATGATCTTACACGACTGAATAACGAAATTCATGAACAGATCAATGATCTGTATCCTTGTCACGGTAAGACCGCTGAGCAGGAAGCTGCTTTGTGTTTGTCTCTTCTGATGGGATATAGTGTGTCTATGTATGCCAACTCGGAGGATGAGGCAAAGAAGAAGACTGTTCTGAGGCGTTCGCAAAAGATTCTGAAAAACCAATTGCCTTCACCACTAGAAATTCAGTTACACACAATCTACGATAAACTATTATCATAGTAAATCTACTTTTTTGAAAAAAGACTTTATAATTTATTGGGGTATTTAAATTATGAAACACGCATTTGACCGTTTTGTTCAATATTTGCAGAAAAATTATTTTAGTTATTGGATTGTATTAGGAATTGATACATTCATAGCTTTGATTTGTACCTGGGTGTCATTTATTGGCATTCATTATATAACGGAGACTTCTAAAGAAATCACTTCACTCTTCCATATTTTGGTGATTTCTGTGATCTCCAGTGTCTTAGGCTCCTTTTTATTCCATACATACCGTAATACGATTCGTTTTTCCCAGTTAAAGGAATTATGGAGACTTGCGGGAAGCGCACTGATAAAAGCTGTCTGTATCGCAATGGCTATCTGGCTTTTCCTGCCTCAGACGGGACTACATAATAGTCAGAAAATAGTCTTTGTTCTGTTTGATGGTATGCTTACTTTTATTGCCATGGTAGGCTTTCGCATTCAGCTGATTCTGGTTTATGAACTCCTGCTGAATATGCTGAATAAGACGAATATGCATATTCTGATCTATGGCATTGATGATAAGAGTGTGGCATTGAAAGTCCGGTTAATGAACAGCTCCCACTTTAAAGTCGTTGGCTTTTGCATCTACGGAACGGGCGACTCTATCCGACGTGTGGCTGATCTTCCCGTTTATTCATTTAAGGATGAAGAGTGCTTTAACAAGCTTATTCATAAGAAATGTATCGGCGGCATCCTGTTTGCCCGTTACGAGAATACCCGTGAAGAGGAAGACCGCCTGCTTCAGTATTGTAAAAGGAGTGGATTGAAAACATTGATTGCTCCGAGTATCAGTGAGGCTGACGAAAACGGAAGTTTCCATCAATGGGTACGTCCTATCAAGATTGAGGACTTGCTGGGTCGCTCAGAAATTCATATCAATATGGAGGAAGTAATGACCGAGTTTTGTGGCAAGGTTGTGTTGGTGACAGGAGCTGCCGGTAGTATTGGCAGTGAACTTTGTCGGCAACTGGCTCAGATGAACATCAAGAAACTGATCATGTTTGATTCCGCCGAATCTCCTCTGCATAATGTCCGTCTGGAATTTGAGAAGAATTATCCTGGTCTTGATTTTGTTCCTGTCATTGGAGATGTCCGTGTGAAAGAACGTCTACGTATGGTGTTCGAAACTTATCAGCCTCAGATAATCTTTCATGCCGCTGCTTATAAGCATGTTCCATTGATGGAGGAAAATCCCTGTGAAGCTGTATTGGTCAATGTTGTCGGTTCTCGCCAGGTTGCTGATATGGCAGTTGAATACGGAGCCGAGAAGATGATCATGGTTTCTACCGATAAGGCGGTGAATCCTACCAATGTCATGGGATGCTCGAAACGATTAGCCGAAATCTATGTACAGAGTCTGGGCTGTGCTATCCGTGAGGGAAAAGTAAAAGGCCATACCAAATTTATCACTACCCGCTTTGGTAACGTCTTGGGTAGTAACGGTTCTGTAATTCCCCGTTTTAAGGAACAGATCGAGAATGGCGGTCCTGTCACAGTGACTCACCCCGATATCATTCGTTTCTTTATGACTATTCCCGAAGCTTGTCGCTTGGTAATGGAAGCTGCTACGATGGGTGAAGGCAATGAGATTTTTGTCTTTGAAATGGGTAAGGCCGTGAAGATTGTTGATCTGGCCACCCGTATGATCGAATTGGCCGGTTATCGTCCCGGTGAAGATATTGAGATAGAGTTTACGGGCTTGCGTCCGGGTGAGAAGCTTTATGAAGAAGTCCTGAGCGATAAAGAGAATACGATTCCTACCGAGAATAAGAAAATTATGATAGCTAAGGTACGTCATTATGAGTATGCTGATATTCTTGAAACTTACGGAGAGTTTGAGAAGTTATCCCGTACGGTAAAGATCATGGACACAGTGAAACTAATGAAGAGAGTGGTACCTGAGTTTAAATCCAAGAACTCACCGAGATTTGAAGTTTTTGATAAATAGTCAGAATAATCTATAACACTAACATAAATCAACAATGGATACAAAAGATTTTAAGATTGCTGTTGCAGGTACCGGCTATGTTGGTCTTAGCATAGCAACGCTTTTGTCGCAACATCATCAGGTGACGGCAGTCGATGTGATTCCTGAGAAAGTAGATATGCTTAATCGTAAACAATCGCCTATTCAGGATGAGTATATAGAGAAATATTTGTCTGAAAAAGCATTGAACCTAACCGCTACGCTTGACGGTGCCAAGGCATATAGTGATGCTGATTTTGTGGTTATAGCAGCTCCTACTAACTATGATCCGGTGAAGAACTATTTTGACACTCATCATATAGAGGATGTCATAGACCTGGTTTTAAGTGTCAATCCTGATGCTGTAATGGTAATTAAGTCTACTATTCCTGTTGGGTATTGTCGGGGACTTTATATGAAGTATGCCCGTAAAGGAGTCAAGAAGCTTAATTTGCTTTTTTCTCCGGAGTTTCTTCGTGAGAGTATGGCCCTTTATGATAACTTATATCCAAGTCGTATCATTGTTGGTTATCCAAAGTTGATTGATAGCGAGCAGTTTGACGAGGAAAACGAAGCTATTAAGTCTGTTGCGGATATTCCTGCCCTAGAGAAAGCTGCACGTACTTTTGCCGCATTGCTTCAGGCAGGTGCAATCAAGAAAGATATTCCCACTCTTTTTATGGGTATAAAGGAGGCGGAAGCTGTTAAACTGTTTGCTAATACTTACCTTGCTTTGCGTGTCAGTTATTTTAATGAATTGGATACTTATGCCGAGATGAAAGGTTTGGATTCTCTGTCAATAATACAGGGTGTTGGTTTGGACCCTCGTATTGGTACACATTATAATAATCCATCCTTTGGTTATGGTGGTTATTGTTTGCCTAAAGACACGAAACAACTCTTGGCTAACTATCAGGATGTACCTCAGAACATGATGAGTGCTATTGTAGAAAGTAACCGTACAAGAAAAGATTTTATAGCTGACCAAGTTTTGTCTAAAGCTGGATATTATGATTATAGCGACCAAAATCACTATAATAAAACACAAGAGAAAGAATGTGTCATTGGAGTTTATCGTCTGACAATGAAGTCTAATTCTGATAACTTCCGTCAAAGTGCCATTCAAGGGATTATGAAGCGTATCAAGGCGAAGGGAGCTAATGTAATCATCTATGAGCCTACTTTGGCTGATGGTGAAACATTCTTTGGAAGCCTTATAGTAAACGATTTTGCTAGATTCAAGGAGTTGTCAAATGCTATTATCGCAAATCGTTTTGACGATTGTTTAAGTGATGTAGAGGATAAGGTTTATACAAGAGACATTTTCCGTTGCGATTAGAAATCTACAGTCTAATAGATGCAGTTGTCGTTTTCCTAACTTTTCTTGGCAATAAGTTGGGAAGGCTGTTTTCAAGTGACTACTTACTTATATTCATCTAATGACAGAATCAAAACAAGCAAATAGTAAAGTTTTAGCAAAGAATACATTATTCCTTTATATCCGAATGATGCTTATGATGCTTGTGGCATTATACACTAGTAGGGTGATTCTTCAGTATCTAGGTGTCGAAGATTATGGAATATACAATGCCGTAGGTGGAATTGTCGCAATGTTTGGTGTTATATCAGCTTCGCTTTCCACATCAATTAGTCGAAACCTTACTTTTGAGCTAGGTAAAGGTGATATGGAGAAACTTAAAAAGATTTTCTCTATGTCTCTGAATATCCAGCTAATTCTCATTGCTATCATATTTCTTCTTGGGGAGACTATAGCTGTTTGGTTTCTTAATGTAAAGATGGTGATACCCGAAACTAGGTTGGTGGCAGCAAACTGGATA
>ENA-ORRZ01002233-ORRZ01002233.1-human-gut-metagenome-genome-assembly--contig:-NODE-2233-length-10027-cov-5.602286_pt1 | contig 10027 bp, 10 predicted proteins | sample MGYA00242185_ERZ509152 | MGnify/ENA primary metagenome ERZ509152 (study PRJEB26280, sample SAMEA2338668) | human gut metagenome | biome: human gut; feature: human-associated habitat; material: faeces... | reverse complement strand
AACATACGATCATAGAAGTAGAAAGCAATGTTCTGTCAGAATTAGATACAGTGCAGGAACATGCAAACAACCGATCTGAGCGTATTGAGAACCGTTTGGTATGCCTGGAGCGCAATGGCAATAGTGCGCCCAATTGCGCACTTGCTTTGCGGACAGAAAAGTTGGAAGAGCGAGTAGAAGCTTTAGAACGAAAGGTATCATGAGGATAAGTTTATTTGCTGTCCTGTTTCTGATAAGCAATTCGGCTTGATCCATCTTCTGTCAGGATGGTTCCGCATTTTTTGAAATCCAGTTTAGCGAGAAGACTCTGCATGACGAGATTATCCTGATGGGTATCAATTTTCAGATTTTGACATTGTGAGAATGCCCAGTTTAAACAAAAAGAAGCTGCACCTTTTACTGTACCGTCAGAAGCGATTCTGTGAACAACTCCGTAAGGTGCGTCATTTAACCAGTTCCCGTCATAGATTGCGGTATAAGTGGCATCATTTTCAAATGCATAGTAAAAAACAGCAATAACGTGATTATTTTCTTCGCAGACATAGGCGCTGCCAACCCGGATATCATGTTTTATCATATCAACAGGAGGGTATGTGGTTCCCCATTGAGTCGGATTTCCATGAGACGCCATAAAAGAACGGGCATGTTCATAAATGTGAAGGATAGAATCTAAATCTTTTAAAGTAGCAATTCTGATTTTCATAAGTGCAATTTCCTTTCCTTGATATATTAGATTTTATTGTAAGTGATAAGAAGAAAAAATGCAAATTAAAGAAAAAAATAGGGCAGACTGTCCGAAAACTAAGTTAGGCAGTCATCCGCAAACATAAGATTGAATCACCCCCTAAGGGGACGTTTCATATAGATACAGTTGTACATTGAAAACTGAATGAAGCACACAGAAAACAAGACTTTCTATTAGAAAAAGCGTATAATGAAATTAATGAAGTAATCAAAGCTAAAAATATCGATCCTGATAAAGTGTTTGTTTCAGGATGTTCAGCTGGTGGTTACATGACAACAAGAATGTTGATTGCTTATCCAGATTTATTTGCTGCTGCAATGATCAACTGTCCTGCATTAGATGTAGCAGATGCTCGTGGTGCAACGCCAAGCCACGCTGCAGAAATGGCTGTACTTCCTATTACTACACTACAAGATCAATTAACAGAAAAAGAAGAATACCTACACGAGTTTATACGTTATACATTACAGCAGAAACGTACAGATTTAACATTGCTCTTTAATCGTAGATTAGGTATTCCTGCTCTACAATTTTTACATAAACAAAAAACACATTTACAAGAGCTTTCACAATCATTAACTAATGCTACAAAAGAACGATGCAATACTGAAAAGCATAGTTTAGCATTATTAGCTCAACAATTAGAATCTCTTAATCCATTACAAATGATGGTAAAAGGGTTTGCAAAGGTTGAACATAATGATAAACCTATAACGTCTGTTACTCAATTACATCCAAATGATGATATACGAGTTACACTTGCTGATGGTTATGTGAATGCTACGGTAAAGGAGGCGCACAAAGATGGCCGCATCACTAAAAAGTTATGAAAAGAAATATAAAGCCTTAGAGGATATCGTGAAGCAATTAGACGATGGTGATATGACCATCTCTGAACTCTTAACTCAATATAAAAAGGGCTTAACATTAGTAAAAGAATGTGCAGAAATGCTCGATTCGGTTGAAGATGAAGTTCAACAAATTATCGAAGAAGTCCGCATCAGCGAATAAGGAGATTCTATGTTCAAAGATTATTTAGCGTCTAGCAAACAACATATTGAACAATGGTTAGGTGAGGTATTAAGTAGCCCAAATCAAGAATTTAAACCTCTTTATGAATCCATGAGTTATAGCTTAATGCAAGGCGGCAAGCGAATTCGACCAATCTTATCTAAAGCTGTGTTAGAAATGCTTCATAAAGATCCAGCTGATTATAAGGAATTTCTATGCGCCATGGAGTGTATCCATACATATTCCTTAATACATGACGATTTACCAGCTATGGATAATGATGATTATCGCAGAGGTAATTTAACAAATCATAAAGTTTATGGTGAAGGTATGGCTATTCTAGCTGGTGATGGTTTATTAACTTATGCTTTTCAACTAATGACTGAGAATAAAACTGCTACACCTCAACAAAAAATAGAGGCCATTCAATGCGTAGCTACTGCAGCAGGCCCGGAAGGCATGGTTGGTGGTCAAGCATTCGATATGCTTAGTGAAGATAAGCATATACCACTAGAAGAATTAAAAGTTTTACACAGTGGAAAAACAGGTGCATTATTTAATGCATCTGTAGAATTAGGTCTTATTTTAGGCAATGCAGATACGACTACTCGAAAAGCGCTTATGGAATATGCTAATTGTTTAGGATTGTTATTCCAAATTACTGATGATATTCTAGATGTAACTGGTACAATTGAAGAATTAGGAAAAACTCCTGGCAGTGATATTCGCCAACACAAATCTACCTATGTATCCTTACTAGGTTTAGAGGAGGCTAAAAATCAAGCTTCTTTAGTTGGAAAACAGGCTCATAATGCTTTAAACTCCGTTTCTTATGATACATCTATATTATCTGCTCTAATTGATTATCTTTTAGAACGAACTAATTAATTGGTATTACCTGAAGAAGGTATAAATAATGATTGATATATTACCACAAATAGCACACAACTACATAGCACAAGCTGCATTTTGGGGTTGGTTTACTGCTCAGGCTATCAAATTCGTATGGCAACTGGTTCGACACGGCAAATTTCGTCCAGAACGGCTTGTAGGATCTGGAGGATTTCCCAGCTCTCATACATCTTTCGTAATCGCTACAACCACGGCCATCTACCTAAAAAATGGAGCATCTGATCTTTTTATACTATCTCTAGTATTCTCTATTGTAGTCATGTATGATGCATCAGGCGTACGATTAGAGGCTGGACGTCAAGCTCAAATTCTAAATCAAATTGTAGACTATTTTACAAAGAAAAATATACCTGTTGCCATCACTCGTAAAGAGGCCTTAAAAGAGTTATTAGGCCATACACCAATAGAGGTATTTGGGGGATTAATTCTTGGCATTCTTGTAGCATGTATTCAATTTTATTATATTTATAATGGTGTTATATGAGCAGTAAAGAACGTTTAGACATACTCCTCGTTAACCGAGGACTTTTTGAAAGTAGAGAAAAGGCAAAAGCGGCCATAATGGCTGGCCAAATCTTCATGGATACTACGCGTATTGATAAAGCAGGTACAAAAATTCCTGTAGATGCCAATATTGTAGTAAAGGGTAACACCTTACCTTATGTTAGTCGCGGTGGACTAAAGTTAGAAAAGGCTATTCAAACGTATCCTATCGATTTACAAGATGCCGTTATGGTCGATATAGGTGCCAGCACTGGTGGTTTTACAGATTGTGCTCTACAAAATGGTGCTGCTAAAGTATTTGCTATCGATGTAGGGTACAACCAACTAGCTTGGAAGTTACGTCAAGACCCACGTGTTATCAACATGGAAAAACAAAATATCCGCACTGTTACACCTGAGCAATTAGGTGAGCTAGTGGACTTTATTTCTATTGATGTTGCCTTTATCTCTTTAGATAAAGTATTACCTGTAGCTACCACATTATTGAAAGATACAGGATCACTTGTAGCTTTGATTAAGCCTCAATTTGAGGCGGGCAAAGAGAATGTAGGTAAAGGCGGTATTGTGCGAGATCCTGAAATCCATAAAGAAGTTTTACATCGTATCTTACACGTTGCTCATGATTGTGGATTATATATTCACGGCTTAACGTTCTCACCAATTAAAGGCATGGAAGGTAATATTGAGTTTTTAGGTTATTTTAAAAAGTACAAAGAAGGGGCTTTAGCTATTGATGATGCATTAATTGATACAGTAGTTGCAGAAGCCCATTCATTATAGGAGATTACTATGCGTATCGGATTCTTCCCAAACATGGGGAAAAGCAATATTATGGCAGTTCTAAAAATGGCTGCACATATTTGTAAAGATGAAGGTATCGAAGTATTTTTGCCAGATGATCTCGAATCAGATGCACCTGCACGAGTACTTAAGATTCCTGAAACTCATATTTTAAGTCGTCCAGAAATCTTTAAACAAATTGATATTGCCTTTAGTTTTGGTGGTGATGGTACCATCATCCATTTGGCAAGACAAATTTACCCATATAATGTACCTGTTTGTGGTATTAACCTTGGTGAACTCGGCTTTTTAAACCAAATTGAAGTTCATCAAATGCAAAGTCATATTAAACGTATTGCAAATGGTGATTATAATATAGAAAAACGTGGACATTTATATGCATATATTGACCGAAATAATGGTAATGAAGAAGAATTAGTACCTATCATTAATGAAATCGTTATTACCCGTGCTGAACCAGCAAAAATGGCACGTATTAACATGTCCATCAATAATCAACATACACAAATGTATCCTTCAGATGGCTTGATTATTTCCTCTGCAACCGGGTCTACGGGATATAATCTATCCGCAGGTGGCCCTATTATGAAGCCTGATAATAGATCCATTATTGTTACACCTGTTGCGCCACATCTGATTCAAGGTGTTTCACTTGTATTAGAAGAGCATGATACAATCCAAATCACAATGCCAGAACGTGAACCACAATTACATATCTGTATAGACGGTACATTTGACTATACATTTACCAATAAAGAAACACTACATATAAACTCTAATCCTGTATATTGTTTATTCGTACGTTTTAAAGATCAATGTTTCTTCGGTACATTATTTAAAAAACTAGCATCTCGTCGTGACGAGTTGTTGTAATACTAAAATCTCAAGTGAGGTGATTTTGTGATTAATATTAACAATGCTGTTCAGTTTCAACATTTAATCTGGGATCGAGTAATGAAACACGCTAATATAGTAGTAGATGCAACATGTGGTAATGGGCATGATTTACTATATTTAGCAGAACGAGCCAAAAAGGGCTGTCATCTATATGGCATCGATATTCAAATGAAAGCGATTAATAGCAGTCAAGAGTTATTGCAGTCAAATGACATAGCGCAAGATGTAAGTCTAACATTTATTCATGACTCCCATGATCGTGCATTAGCTAATCAATTAAAAGATGAAGTTATTGATTTAATGATCTTTAACCTAGGCTATTTACCAGGTGGTGATCATCAAGTTATAACTAAACCGCATCAAACTATTGATGCCATAAATGAAGGCTTAGAAAAATTATCGAAGTCTGGAGTTATCACAATTGTTGCTTACCCTGGAACAACAGAAGGGTTTGAAGAAATGCAGATGCTTAAATCATATTTATCAGATTTAGAACAGAAATTGTATAATGTATGTCATTGGCATCCAATGAATCAAATCAATAATCCACCTGAGTTATTTATATTGCAAAAACGATAAAACGAAATATATCTTTATTCATTATGAATAAAACTCATAAGAAATATGTAAAAGCCCCTTTATAGGGGCTTTTATTTATACATGTATAATCTTCTAATTTTAAATTATTAATTTCATATAAATAGATGAAGCCTATAGGATATGTGTTTATACGCTATCAGTATATAGAAAGTTTACAATATTTTAAATATTAATATAATATGCATAACTAGTATGAGACATGCAATTTATACCATATATTAATTATGAATATATGGTATAATAATATCAGAAAAGATACTATTCTCTTTTATGTGCAAGTTTTAAAAAAGGGAGTTTAAAATGAAACGCTATCGCTATAACAAAATCAAAGAAATCGTGCAGTCCAAGGCGATTGAAACTCAGGAGGAATTAGCAGCGGCCTTATTAGAAGAAGGCATTGAAGTAACGCAAGCTACAGTTTCTCGTGATATTAAGGAATTGATGTTAATCAAAATTCCTACAGGCGATGGACACTATCGATATGCATTATCTCCAGAAGAAAATGTAGTTCTATCTCGTAGTCGAATCAATCGATTATTCCAAGATTCTCTAATTAAGGTAGATCATAGCTTGAATCAAGTTGTATTACATACAATTCCTGGTTCAGCTCAATCCGTAGCATTTTCTATTGACCATGCAAAATGGTCTGAAATTATTGGTACATTAGCTGGTGATGATACAATTTTGTTAATTGCAAAATCTGAAGCTGAAGTTCCAGCAATTTTAGCTAAAATTCAAGATTTAATGAAGGACTAAATAGATGTTAACGCAAATGAGCATTCGCAACTTTGCGTTGATTGAGCAAATGAATATTTCATTTAATGATGGCATTACTATCTTTACCGGCGAAACTGGGGCAGGGAAATCCATTCTTATGGATGCCTTTAGTATCCTATTAGGAGAACGCGCAAGTAGCGAGTTTATTCGTCACGGTAAAGATAGTTTTGTTATTGATGGAATATTTGATATTGCTAATCACCAAAGTATTCAAGACTTATTAGAGTCTAAAAATATCATGATAGAAGAAGGCCAGTTAATTCTATCTAGATCCTTTAACCGTAATGGCAAATCTAGTATATTGGCTAATGATCAACCAATACCTTTAAAAGCTTTAAAGGAGATTGGTCAATACTTAGCAGATATTCACGGACAATATAGTAACCAACGTTTACTAGACGCTGATACACATCATGAATATTTAGATACTTTTAATAAAGAAGGAAAAGAAGCCTATAAAGCTTATACTGATGCGTATAAAATTTATAAGCAAGCAAAACAAGATGTAGATCATTTACAAGAAAATATGTCTGAGCGAGCCCGGGAACTTGATATGCTTAGATACCAAATCGACGAAATTGAAGATGCTGGTCTGAGTGTTGGTGAAGATGTAACTATTGCTGAAGAACTTAAGCGTCTAGACAGTTTTGAACATATCGATAAGGTATTAGGTTCTTGTTATGATGCCTTTTATAATGGACGTCAACCATTACTTGATACGATTAACTCGATTAAGGTAGAGGTTAATGATCTAGTAAAATATGACCGCGAGTTAAAAGAAGTCTCAGAAATGGTGGACTCTGCTTATTTCCAACTAGAAGAAGCTGCACAATCTTTAGATCGTTACAGGGATTCTATCAGCTACGATGAAGAGCGTTATAAGTATTGCCAAGATCGAGATACAACCATTTATGGGTTAAAGAAAAAATATGGTGAAACCGTAGAAGATATTCTGGCATACGAAGAAAAGGCGCAATCTCGTTTAGAAGAACTAGAAGGCCTTGTATTTGCTCAAGATGAATTAGAAACTCGTCTTGAAGAAGCAAAAAAGGTAGCAGAAGAAGCATTAACAGTTTTACACGAGGTACGTCAAAAAAATGCAAAAGAGATTGCTACGGCCTTACATCAAGAATTAGTGGATCTAGGGATGCCCAAAGGGGATATTCAATTTCATATTGAAGAGGGGACTGATTTATCCTCATTAGGTGCAAAGTCTATTGAAATGCTATTCTCTGCGAATAAAGGGGAACAGTTATTACCTCTACATAAAGTAGCATCTGGCGGTGAGTTAGCTCGCATTGCATTAGCTTTTAAATCAGTATTCCGCAGTGACGCTTTTAAAACGATGGTATTTGATGAAATTGACGTTGGTATCAGCGGTGATATAGCACTTAAGGTGGCAGAAAAAATACTTAATTTATCTAGAACAAATCAAGTATTTTGTATTACTCATTTGCCTCAAACTGCAAGTATTGCGAAACAACACTATCATCTATCTAAAATCGAGCAAGATGATCGTACAATCTCTACATTAGTAGTCTTAAATGAGGAAGAACGAGTAACACAAATTGCGTCTATGATGTCTGGTAAGGGAATGTCTGCTACAGCACTTGCGGCGGCGAAAGAACTTATTGACCATTTTAATTGACTAAAATCGCATAATTACTTATACTAATAGTATTAAATGAATATGTTGATAGAGGTGCGAGTATTAAGAGTAATCATGAGGAGTAGGCATGCATTGATCCATGATAAAAGGGATGCTTGCCGAAGTTCGGTGATTGCGACTCATCGTTCTGGTTGTCTATTTAATAAATGGACGACTGTCATCAATTTGAATTGGTGGAGTGCTATCATTGAGCTTTTAGTAACAGTTATAAGCTATATAAACTATAAGGCCAGTGGATGCATCCACTGGCTTTTTTGGAGGTATATATGATTCGAGTAATGGTAAATGGCGCTGGCGGCAAAATGGGTCGTGAAGTGGTCAAAGCAGTACATAACAATCCTGATTTAACATTAGTTGGTGGTATTGATCCAACTAAGGCAGGGGAAGATGTAGGCTCTGTAGCAGGAATCGAACAATTAGGTATTAAGATGAATGCCTCCATTGATGAGGTATTAGATACAAATAAACCTGATGTGATTGTAGATTTCACTAATCCTGCAGTTATTTATGAAAACGCGAAGAAAATGTTATCCGCTGGTATTCATGTAGTCATTGGTACTACAGGATTGACCGCAGAACAACGTGATGAACTTGATACAATAGGTCGTTCCAATCAAGCGAATTGCTTAGTGGCGCCAAACTTTTCTCTTGGGGCGGTAATGATGATGAAAGTGTCTGCAGAGCTCGCTCCATATTTTCCTAATGTAGAAATTATAGAATTACATCATAATCACAAATACGATGCGCCTTCTGGCACAGCTATTTTAACAGCTAAATTGATTAACGATGCTAAACAAGCTGCTAAGGTAACTGCTGATGAGGATTTGACTCGTGAAAGTTTACCAGGTGCTCGTGGTGCTAAGGTTGACGATGTAACAATTCATAGTGTACGCCTTCCAGGTTATGTGGCTCATCAAGAAGTATTATTTGGTGGTTATGATGAAACATTAACCATACGTCATGATAGCTTAAGCCGTTTATCTTTTATGCCAGGCGTGGTATTAGCATGTAAAAAAATTAGTTCTAAAACTGGCTTAACATACGGTTTAGAACATTATTTATAATATTTGTGCAAGGAGATGTATCAATGAAAAAACCTAATGTTGCAATTCTAGGTGCTACTGGTGCAGTAGGTGCTGAATTTATTACACTTATTGAAGAACGTAACTTTCCTTATGAAAACTTAAAACTATTAGCTTCCGCTCGTTCTGCAGGTACAGAACTTACTGTGAATGGTAAAACATATATTGTAGAAGAAGCAAAACCTGAATCTTTTGATAATATTGATATTGCTCTATTTGCAGGTGGCTCTATATCTAAGACATTAGCGCCAGAAGCCGCTAAACGCGGTGCTATTGTAATCGATAACTCTAGTGCATTCCGTATGGATCCTGAAGTTCCACTCGTAGTACCAGAAGTTAACCCAGAAGATATTTTGAAACATAAAGGTATCATTGCAAATCCTAACTGCTCTACAATTATCATGAGTTTAGGATTAAAACCTCTTCATGATATCTCTCCAATTAAACGTGTAGTTGTAAGTACATATCAAGCTGTATCTGGGGCAGGTAAAGAAGGTATTGAAGAACTTGAAAATCAAGTAAAACAATATACTGCAGGCGAAGAAATGACAGCAAATCTGTTACCAACCGGCTCTGCTCCTAAACACTATCCTGTAGCATTCAACTTATTGCCACAAATCGATGTATTCTTAGAGAACGATTACACTAAAGAAGAAATGAAGATGGTTTACGAAACACAAAAAATCCTTCATGACGAAACTATTCAAGTAGTTCCTACTACAGTGCGTGTTCCTGTATATCGTTCCCACTCTGAGTCTGTCTTGGTAGAAACAGCGGAACCTGTATCTGTAGAAGCTTTCAAGGCGGCATGTGAAAAATTCCCTGGTTTACAAGTTAAAGATAATCCTGCTGAACAAATTTACCCTATGCCATTGTATACATCTAATCAAAACGACTGTGAAATTGGTCGTATTCGTAAAGACTTATATAATGACAAAGGTATGAACTTCTGGATTGTAGGGGATCAAATTCGTAAAGGTGCAGCTCTTAACGCGTTGCAAATTGCTGAGTACTTGGTAGAAAAACAAG
>ENA-ORRZ01002223-ORRZ01002223.1-human-gut-metagenome-genome-assembly--contig:-NODE-2223-length-10068-cov-2.799461_pt1 | contig 10068 bp, 12 predicted proteins | sample MGYA00242185_ERZ509152 | MGnify/ENA primary metagenome ERZ509152 (study PRJEB26280, sample SAMEA2338668) | human gut metagenome | biome: human gut; feature: human-associated habitat; material: faeces... | reverse complement strand
TTTTAAAGAAATATTCAATCCGGAATATCATGCAGAAAGACTGGAAGAGCTGTTAAGTCTTTTGCTGGAGACAAAAATCCGTATTAAACAAATTTTGCCCAATGATTCCGTTCGTCTGGCAGATGAATATACCCTGCTCATTACAGATATTGTAATAGAGACCGAGGATGGAAGAATTGCAAATTTGGAAATACAGAAGATAGGTTATGCTTTTCCTGGCCAGAGGACAGCGTGCTACTCCGCAGATTTGTTGCTCAGACAATACAAGAGAGTGAAGGACAGGAAGAGGAGCGAAAATAAAAAGTTTAATTACAGGGATTTAAAGAAAGTATATACAATTGTTTTATTTGAGAAAAGTACAAGAGAATTTCATGAGATTCCAGATAAGTATCTCCATTATGGGGAGCACATCTATGATACGGGACTAAAGCTGGAAACACTTCAGAAAAGTGTATTGGTAGCTCTTGACATTTTTCGGAAAAATATAGAAAATAGGTCTATAGAAAACAAACTGGAGGCTTGGCTGTTTTTACTCAGCAGCGATGAGCCGGAAAGAATCATGGAACTTTTGGAAAAGTATCCTGAGTTTCGTGAAATATATGAAGAAGTGTACCAGATGTGCAGAAATGTGGAGGGTATTATGAGTTTATTTTCAAAAGAACTGGAGGAAATGGACCGGAACACAGTGAGTTATATGATTGAAGAGTTGGAGGCAGAAGTAAAGGCAGCGGAGGAAAGGGCAGAACAGGAGAAACAGGAGAGAAAAGCAGCGGAGGAAAGAGCAAAGAAGGAAATGGAAGAACGGGAAAGGCAAATTGCAGAGCTTCAGGAAAAAATTAAACGTTTAGAATCCAGGAAGGATGAACAACAGGCATGAAAAAAACTTGCAAAAAGGAGAATGGAAATATGAATTTTATCGTGGAAGAAAATGCCATTTATTATATGGATGAAAACCGGGAAAAAAACGCAGAGGTAACATTTCCGAAACTGGATGAGCATACCGTGGAGATTAATCATACCTTTGTTTCTCCCTCTCTCCGGGGAACCGGTATGGCAGGGAAACTGATGCAGGCTGCGGCAGAAGAAATTTCCAGACAGGGGAAGAAAGCAGTGCTTACCTGCTCGTATGCAAAAGGCTGGTTTGCGCGTCATAAGGAATTTCAGCACATCATACAGGAATAAAAGAACGTTTGGAAAAGGAAGACAGAAACTTATGAAACATGCAGCATTTTTGAAGCAGATTACAGATTTTGTTTTTGTGGAGAATGAACCGGAAAAAGCGGATATTATTTTCATCCCCGGCAGCGGCTTTCCGCAGCTTGCAGAAGAGGCGGCACAGCTTTATAAGAAAGGTTTTGCGCCTTATATTCTTCCGTCCGGGCGTTATAGTATTACACAGGGACACTTTGGTGGTGTACAGGAAAAAGAAGCGCTTTATCCGGGAAAGTACCATACGGAATGGGAATTTCTCAGCCGTGTTTTGGTAGAAAACGGGGTTCCCAAAGAAGCTGTTTTAAAGGAAGAAAAAGCCACGTATACCTATGAAAATGCGATTTATTCCAGAAAAGTAACAGACAAGGCTCGTCTGGAGATTCGGCAGGCCATTCTTTGCTGCAAGCCTTATCATGCCAGAAGAAGTCTTTTGTATTATCAGCTTTTGTACCCGGATACCCGTTTTCTGGTTTGTCCGGTAAAAGAAAGCAGTATCCGAAAGGACAACTGGTATCAGACTGAGCAGGGGACAAAGGTGGTTTTGGGAGAAATGGAACGCATTGGCATACAGTTTCATGAAATCATAGGGGAAATACGAAAAGAAGAGCCAATAGATAAATGAACCGGAAGACAGAGACGAATCCTCTGTTTTCCGGTTGAAAAGGCTTTAGGAGAGATGATTCTGGCTGCGGTATTTTCGGATACTTTGTAAAATGGTCTGCCGGGCTTTCTGTGCCAGTTCTTTTGAAAGATTTTCCATTCCCTGAAGAGGATAGGAAAGTCCCAGTTCTTTATACTTGATTTCTCCCATATTGTGATAAGGGAGCACTTCCAGACCTTTGACATTTTTATGCTCTGCAATGATTTTTCCGATGCCGTCCCATTCTTTTGGGGTATCGGTGTAGCCTTTGACCACTACATGACGGATAATTGCAGAAACCCCAGATTTGTCAGCAGCGTCGAGAAACTCCAGAACAGACTGCAGGGCTTGCCCGGTAAGGGTTTTATGGGTATCTGCCTGACTGTGTTTTAAATCCAGGAGAAGAAGGTCTGTAGAGGCAAAAAGCCGTCTGTACGCTTCGTCTTTTTCTTTCCGATAGAGAATTCCCGATGTATCCAGACAGGTATGAATCTTCCGTTTTTTTGCAGCGCAATGCGAAAATCCAGCTGCATAAGAGGTTCCCCCCCTGTAGCTGTGATACCACCCTTGGAATAGAAGCCTTTATTTTTTTCATAGATATCCAGAATCTCATCTACGGTCATTGTCTGGCCCTTTTTCGGTGCCCAGGTATCCGGATTGTGGCAGTACAGGCACCGCATAGGGCAGCCCTGGAAAAACACCACAAGGCGTATTCCGGGACCGTCTACCGTGCCAAAGGTTTCCAGAGAATGGATATAACCGGTTTCTTTACATTCCATCATGGAAAGTTCTGGAAATAACCTCGTCCTGCTGTTCTTTTGTCAGCTTATTGAAGTTTACCGCATATCCGGATACACGAACAGTCAGCTGAGGATATTTTTCCGGGTGTTCCTGTGCATCTAAAAGAGTTTCTTTTGTAAATACATTTACATTTAAGTGGTGGCCGCCTTTTTCGGCATAACCGTCTAATAAACCTACAAGGTTGTCAATCTGAGCGTCACTGATATTCATAATTTCTACCTCCGTTAAATTTTTTATGAAAAGTTTTTGTCTTCAGAGATTAATCAAGCTGTGCATTAGGTTCACAGCAGGCGCAATCCGGTTCCAGCTCGAAAGTAATGTCATCAAACAGGATAGCATCATCTTTTCCCAGCGCACCGGGGATAATGGAGAAGGTATTGGAAATACCGTCCTGTGCGTCCTTAAAAGGAAGCTTGGAAACAGAATTTAAAGAGGCCACAGCGCCGTGACGGTCTCTGTGGTGCATAGGGTTTGCACCCGGAGCAAAGGCCTGTCCCGCTTTTCTTCCATCCGGAGTAGAACCGGTTGCCTTTCCATATACCACATTGGAGGTAATGGTCAGGATAGAAGTTGTTGGAATTCCGTTTCGGTAAGTGTGATTTCCTTTGATATACTGCATAAACTGGTGCACGATATCGTATGCAATATCGTCTACACGGTCATCGTCGTTTCCGTATTTTGGGAAATCTCCTTCAATTTCGTAATCAATGGCAATACCGTTTTCGTCACGAATTGGTTTTACCTTGGCATACTTGATTGCGGAAAGAGAATCGGCAACAACGGAAAGTCCGGCAATTCCTGTGGCAAACCAACGGGTTACTTTTTTGTCGTGGAGAGCCATCTGCAGTCTTTCATAGCTGTATTTATCATGCATATAGTGGATGATATTTAAAGTGTTCACATATACGCAGGCCAGCCATTTCATCATATCCTGGAAACGTTCCATGACTTCCTCGTAGTCCAAATATTCGGAAGTGATGGGGCGGTATTTCGGTCCTACCTGTTTTTTGGAAATTTCGTCTACACCGCCGTTGATAGCGTAGAGCAGGCACTTGGCCAGGTTTGCTCTTGCACCGAAGAACTGCATTTCTTTTCCCACTTTCATGGAAGACACGCAGCAGGCAATTGCATAGTCATCTCCGTGTGTAACACGCATCAAGTCATCATTTTCATACTGGATGGAAGAAGATGCAATGGAAGTTTTTGCACAGAAACGTTTGAAGTTCTGCGGCAGTCTGGTGGACCAGAGTACGGTCAGGTTTGGTTCCGGCGCTGTGCCCAGATTTTCCAGTGTATGGAGATAACGGTAGGACATTTTGGTTACCATGTGGCGTCCGTCAATTCCCATACCGGCAATGGACTCGGTAACCCAGGTGGGGTCACCTGAGAAAAGGGCATTGTATTCCGGTGTTCTGGCAAATTTTACAAGACGCAGCTTCATGATAAAGTGATCAATAAACTCCTGAATCTGTTCTTCTGTGAAAGTGCCGTTTTTCAAGTCTCTTTCTGCATAAATATCCAGGAAAGTAGAAGTACGTCCAAGGGACATGGCAGCGCCGTTCTGCTCTTTGATGGCAGCCAGATAGCCGAAATACAGCCACTGGATTGCTTCCTGGACATTCTGTGCCGGACGGGAAATATCGTAGCCGTAAATATGGCCAAGCTCTTTTAATTCCTTTCCCTGTGTCTTCCCCATCTGCGCGATCTTCTTGTTATTGTAAGTTCTTCCAACTTCCTGTGCAGATGGATATACTGTCATCTTCATCTTGGGATTTGATGCGACTCTTGAAACCTGTCCACCTTCCTCATCCACTGCCATAAATAGTGGAATATAGGAGGCATCTTGAAGCTCATCCGTCATCTTCTTTGTCTGATCAGGTGTGTTGATATTCTTCGCAAACATGATCACTCCACCTGCTGGATACTTCTTCAATGTCTTCTTCATCTGACTCGTCACACTTGTCTGATTCTTGCTTTCTGTCTCATCTAATTGATAAACAGATACCATAAATAGTTGTCCGATCTTATTCTTTAAGGACATCTCCTTTGTGATATCTTTTGCCATTCCCTGCAGGGTTGTTTCATCCAGATCTTCTGTCTTGAGTTTCTTTGTTGTACTCTTCTTCCCGCATCCTGCTGTCATGACAAGCATCAATACAAGGACAAGGCTGATTAAACGTCTCTTCATTCTTTCGTGTCCTTTCCGTGCATGCTCTTTTCTTTCCATTATACCAGAAGCATTTGTTTGTATCAAATGCTGTTACGTCCTATTTCTGTGAATTACCCCTCCCATGCGGTACAGTAGTTCCTATGGAAGTGGCTTCTAACAGTCGTGACAGTTACCCATTCCTGACCAAAAGATTGGCTGTCCGTACCAATCAAGGCATATTCACTTATGCCGCTATCCCTTTGACGGGAATACCTTTCAGATTCAGTTTGTGGAATCCATACACATCAGGAGCAGAAAGAAACGTATAATCTCTGGTATCTTTCCAGATATCAGGGATCGCTTTCCGCATGATATTTGCTGCTGCGTGACAATCCGCATTTAAGATCATTCCGTTAGAACAACAGTATAAACCACGTTTGATCCTCTTTCCTGAAAACGAAGCATCCTTATCATCGACACCATAGGTTGGGATCCTGTCATTTGCGATCAGATCCGCTTTGGAAGTATAACTTTCTTCCTGCTCTATGATTCTGATGCCGGCATTCAGAGCTTTATATGTGATCATTGTCCGCAGGAGAGTGATCGGCATGGAGACAAAATTCTGGTTGTTGATCTTATTCATATTGGATCTCTGCTTCCAGAGCAGATTCACACCAAGGATCAGTGTTCCACACTGGTGTTCCATACAGAAGTCAATGATACTACGACTGATCTTGTGGCACTGGTCTTTCACAAAATTGGCATAATGAAAAGAAAGGTCTCTTAACCGCTTGGAAACAGCGTGTTTCTTTTCATGACCTTTTGTGATGATGGAGACATACTTTGCTCTCTGTTTATGAAACCATTGGATCTTGGATAAGACAGCTCCGCCTTTGTATATTGCGGATGAGTGATCATCACATACGATCGCTGCGAAGTTATCTGTTCCAAGATCAATGGCACATACATGAGATCCGGAAGGATCAAATGCAACATCTGGTTCTTCCAGTGTCAGACAGAGTAAAAAACGACCATAATACGGTTTGATCTTGACTTCTTTTAATACAGGATCCGAAGAAAGATTTGAAAAGTACAAGCGTTGCTTTTGCAAAGGCAGTTTTAAGGACATCCCGATATCGTCCCGATACAAGACAGCATCCTGGTTTGTGATGATCACAGTCGTCAGGTCACTTTTCTTATAGCGAGGCATCTTAGGCTTACCCAGATACTTTTCTGGATGCTTTTTATATTCTCTTAAAGAAGCAAGCCAGTTTTTGAAATCTGTGACTGACTGTTTGACCATCTGCTGTGCTGTCTGTCTTGGAAGTCCGGAAAAGAAATCTGCATTCTCTGTGACACGCATCATCTTTTCAAGGTGTGTATAAGAGATCACTCTGCGGACGTGCATGTTTGGATAAGATCGTTGTAATAACGCAACTTCTTGAAAGACTTCGACTTCGTTCTCTGTCCGATGTTCTTTGTCATAACCGGTAAAGATATTCCGCACACGAAAAAGAGCTGCATTGTACAACAGCTTGGACTTTCTGCACAGATCGTCAAAATATGGATATAACAGATCATCCGAAGAAATGATTCTTTGTGTCACACGGTATGCCATATGGTTGTCTCCTTTCTGATATGTTGAAAATATCGTACTTTTATAGTATAATTATACCAAACATATGTTTAGCTGTAAAGGAGATACATCATGCGAAAGAAAGATAATACAGATTATTATATAAACCGGCATAGTTGCTTTTTATTGCAATACCATATCGTGTTTGTTACAAAATACAGACATCCAGTCTTAACAGGCAAAGTAAAAGATGTTGTTTATGAACGTATCCACTATGTAGCAGATCAAAGAGGGTTTCACATCCTAGAGATCAATGGCGAATCGGATCATGTCCATATCCTGATGGAAGCTGATACAACAACTTCACCGGCGGAACTTGCAAATGTTTTAAAAACACAAACAGCACGAAAAGCACGAAAGTTGTATGGCGAAACCATTTTAAAAAAATATTACTGGAAACCTTATTTTTGGTCGGATAGTTATTTTATTTCATCTGTTAGTGAAAACAGTCTGCACACAATAAAACAGTATATTCGGAATCAGGGGAAACGTTAATGTGTCCGTCAGGACGCATTAACCCACGCCCATATTAAAATATGGACGTGGTACTCTGCTTAGATTTATAGAAGAAACATAAAATCTGTCTTGGATGTTCATAGTATGATTCCATGATCCTTGCCATCACTTTTCTCAAAATCTCTACGGAAAATGGATTAAAAAAATAGATACGGTCTATCTGTTCTGGGAGTTGAAATTCTTCTGCATGCGCTAATGAAAATGATACCCTCTCTTTCGATACGGCTTCTTTCTTATTTTCCATTACTTTCTCATAAATGCGTTCGTCATATTCAACTCCGAGGCAACGGCATCTTGTCTGGTAGGATAAGAAAAAATCTACCCTTCCTTTACCACAGCCATAATCTAAGAGCATATTGTTCTTCCTTATAAGTCCTGTATTTGCTAATCGTTGCAGTACAGAATATGGAGTTGGTTCGTATGGATAGCGGTATTGATCGGATTGAGAGTCGTCTCTGCCCATGGTTTTGATGTGCAATAGTTTGTCCCATTTGTTGTCTTGTGTATCGTTCATAAATTGATATTCCTGCCTTCCTGTTTCAATTATTGCAGCAATCTAAAAGACCCAGAAGTCCATGGTCCCTGAGTCTTTTAGAAAATACATTTTTAAATCCAATTGCAGTCTCCACCCGTGATAGCAAGGCTTAGTAAAGCATCCATCTTTTCGACTTCTTCTTCACCCTCGATTTTCTGAAGTAACTGCGCAGTATCTAAAATATTTTCCATATTTTCATCTGGTCCAATCTCATAGTCAATCTCTGCCTCACAGTCTGGACATGGTATCTTCTCCATCATCTGTAATGAGAGAAATCTATTCCCACATTTTTTGCATTCATAATATCCGCATTTTTTTGTTCCATCTGGTACATAATACATTGTTCCTATCTCCTTTTTTGCTTTATTATCACATATTATACATCTAATCTGGTCTGTTGTCTTAGTTTTTTTGTGAGATCACAAGCCCAATAAGGATTAATACAGTTCCAATGATAGAAATCACTGTTATTTTTTCATGTAAGATTAACACTGAAAGTATTACGGTTATAACAGGGGATACGTAAATATAGATACTTGTCTTGATTGCGCCAATCCATTTTGTCGAAAGATTCCATAACAAAAATTATAATACGTTCTCTCCCACTATTTCCACCGAATTTCTTGAAAAATAGAATATTCATGCTAAAATAAATGATTGAATTATGAAATCATTATAAATGAAACAATCGTCAAAGAAGGTAGTATTATGAAATCAAAACTTAAAAATTTTTCCTTACTTACAATCAGCACACTCATTATGGCTGTCGGAATTTACTTCTTTAAATTTACAAACAATTTCACATTTGGTGGTATCACAGGTATTGCCGTTTTAGTTGCAAAATTCCTTCCTATTTCTGCCAGTGATTTTTCTTTTGTTGTGAATATTTTATTGCTGATCATTGGATGGATCGTCTTAGGTAAAAGCTTTGCTGAAAAAACAGCTTACAGCACGATTCTTTTATCTGTAAGTTTATCTCTTTTAGAGCGAATTTATCCTATGAGTCATCCACTTACCAATGAGCCATTATTAGAGTTGATCTTTGCAATCTTATTGCCAGCGCTTGGTTCAGCAATCTTATTTAATATTGGAGCTTCTAGTGGTGGTACAGATGTTATCGCTATGATTCTTAAAAAATATACTAGTGTAGATATCGGAAAGGGCTTAATGATCTCTGATCTTATTTTTACTCTCGCAGGATTCCTAGTGTTTAACGTCAAAACAGGACTTTATTCTTTGCTTGGTCTGATCATGCGTTCTGCGTTGATCGACAACTTTATTGAAAGTTTTAACCGTTCTAAATACTTTCATGTTGTAACTTCCAATGCAACATGTATTTGTGATTTTATCCAAAATGATCTACAGCGCGGAGCAACCATTGTGAATGCGACCGGAGCCTTTACAGGGGATGACAAATATATTATCCTGACGGTTCTTAGTCCTTCACAGGCAGTGAAACTTCGAAACTTTATCAAAGAACATGATCCAAAAGCTTTTCTTTTAGTTTCTAATACAAGTGAGATTATCGGAAAAGGCTTCCATTCTGTCTAGGATGGACAGCCTTTTCTCTGCTTTCTTCTGGTACATAATACATTGTTCCTATCTCCTCGTATAATATCTTTTATTGGATTTATTTTACAAAATATTTTTCTTAAATTACCACATACTAAGAAACGAGGAGGTTTCAATGCATGAATAATAAGAAGAAACGAGAACTTACAAACGAAGAAATTGATGAAAATATCTTCGAAATGTGCAATATTTGTTCTACCACGGATTGTACTGGATTGATCCAGGTTGTTCCAAGAACAGAAGCCGAGCTTGAATCTTACGAAGAATTGTACCCCTTCCGACCACCGTTTTTACCTCGTGATGATGATTAAGTCGTCATCCATTTTCTCCTGTAACAAGATCTTATGGCCTGTTATGACTATAAGGTCTTGTTTCAATGTCCACTTTCTCTTCTAATTAGTCTGACAAAAAATATCATCTCTTATTGATTCTAACATAATTGTTTGTGGTGTAGCATCATAATTTTCATCCATCCAAGCTACAGACTCATCGTCCAAATAATCCATGAAATCAATATATGTATTCTCATCATCCATTTCAATCCATACACCAAAATATTCTCTTTAATAATATCAGTCATTTTTATTGGATTTATTTGGATATTTTAATTTTCATCACTTTACTATAAGCTCCAAAAGTTTTCTTTCCAGAAGCAGTCTTTTTATATGCTCTTACTTTTATATAATATGTTTTCTTTTTCTTTAACTTTTTAATTGTGCAATTTGTTTTTATTGTCATAACTGTAGATGCCTTTTTAAAGTTTTTATTGTTTGCATACACAATCTGATAACCATTTACATTTTTTATTTTATTTATTTGAACTATCACTTTTTTGCTTTTTTTATTTTTCAGCTTTTTAATAGATGCCTTTGCTATCTTCTTCTGCGTTGTCTTATTAGTTTTAGATGTTTTAGTTTTTTGTGTTGTTTTAAGACTGTTTGTATCATTTATTTTTGCCCTTACTGTGACATGCTTTGTTATCGCTGCTTCAGGGTAGCCATTATAAT
>ENA-ORRZ01002217-ORRZ01002217.1-human-gut-metagenome-genome-assembly--contig:-NODE-2217-length-10103-cov-2.245920_pt1 | contig 10103 bp, 9 predicted proteins | sample MGYA00242185_ERZ509152 | MGnify/ENA primary metagenome ERZ509152 (study PRJEB26280, sample SAMEA2338668) | human gut metagenome | biome: human gut; feature: human-associated habitat; material: faeces... | reverse complement strand
TTTACCTGTATCTGAAAAAGAAGGACCTGAGCCGGTACTACGGAATTTCTGTGGTCATAGCTTCGGCGGCGGCCTCAGCGGTCATCTATCTGCTGGGAACGGGGACCCGGTTCACGTCGGAATTTTATACTCTGGCTACGGTACTGGATACCTCCGGGGACACGGTGGAGGAGACCACCTTTTTAGATGTGCGGACGCCGGACAGCCGTCCCTTTTCCCTGCGGGTGCCTGCGGAGTATTCCATTACTCCCCTGACCAGATCCAGCCAGTATGAGGAGCAGCCGGTCCAGGCCTTTGACGGAAAACAGGCGGCAGATGTGAGGATCGCCCGGGAGGAGGATGCGGCAGTCCTTTCAGCCAGCCGGTCCAGGGCCTTCGATCCCAGGTATTTTAAGCTGGAATCCAGGGGAGAACGGACGTTTCCCGGAAGGATCGAAGGAGATCTGAGGCTGTTCGAGGGAAAGCTTTCCGGCTATATCAGAAATGGCTATGATTTTCCCCTGACCGACAGCGCCGTCTTCTTTTACGGACAGGTCTGCCCGCTGGGAGATCTGGAGCCCGGGGAGGTACGGGAGCTTAAAGAGGAGCCTGTGTTAAACTGGCCGGTGAACATGACCTATCTGGCTGCCCAGTGGCTGGTGGAGAGGGATTCGGCCGGGAAGGAGCTGGACGATGAAGAGCTTCTGCGGAATACGGACCGGCGGAGCCTTTACGGCTGGTATCTGGATCAGACCTACGGCGGCGCCTACGTTTCCGGCGCGCGGTTTTCTGCCCTGGGCCCGGAGCAGGGGCTCTGGGAGTGGGTCTCACCCGACGGCCAGGCGGCAGACGGCCAGGTCCTTTATACGCAGGAGCTGGAGATGACCACAGAAAAGGGCGGGAGCGTTTGGAGGAGCGGTCTTTATAATCCCCAGCAGGTGGTCTCCGGGAACATGGGATACGGCAGCGACGGCCTCTCCCTTTATGGAACAGAGCCAGTGACGGTGGAATACTTCCTGGGAACAGACCTGGACGTGGAAAAGGTGGCCTTCACCTTTATCTCTCCGGAATTTTTCAGCGGCGAGGATTTTTATTATATCCGGCCGTTTGAGGGCGAGGCTTGTTTTTACAATAATGAAACGAAGAATTACGACCCGGTAGACCTTTCCGGCGGCGGATTTACGGAAAGCGTGCTGGCGCCTTACCTGTCTGCGGAGAACAGCCTGGTGGTAAAATATACGGCGGAGGAAGGGGACACTTCGGGAGTTACCTCGATGCTGCCGGTGCCGGTGGTGACAGGGAGGAAACGCTGATGTTAAAGATCCATGGCTTAAAAAAGAAATTTGGGAATTTTGAAGCCCTGAGGGGATTGGATATGGAAGTGGAGGAGGGGGCCCTTTACGGCTTTGTGGGGCCCAACGGAGCCGGAAAGACCACAGCCATCAAGATCATGGCGGGGCTTTTAAAGCCGGACGAGGGATCGGTGGAGATCTGCGGAAAGGACGCTTTAAGGTTCCGGGAGGAGGCAAAGGATCAGTTTGGCTATGTGCCCGATGAGTTTGGCATGTATGACAATCTGAAGGTGCGGGAATATATGGAGTTTTTTGCCTCCTGCTACGGCCTCTCCGGCCTCATGGGAAGAAAGCGGTGCGAGGAGCTTTTAGACCAGGTGAAGCTTTCTGACCGGGCGGACTTTTTTGTGGACAGCCTTTCCCGGGGAATGAAGCAGAGACTCTGCCTGGCCAGGGCCCTGATCCACGATCCCGGTCTTCTGATCCTGGACGAGCCCACCTCAGGCATGGATCCCAGGACCCGGATGGAATTTAAGGAGATGTTAAAGGAGCTGTGCGCCGAGGGGAAGACCATTCTGGTCAGCTCCCACATCCTTTCGGAGCTGTCCCAGATGTGTACAGACATCGGGATCATCGACGCCGGAAAGATCGTCCTTTCCGGCAACATGGCGGAGATCCTCCAGAAGGTCAATGATTCCAACCCGCTGCTGATCCGGATCTGCGGCGAGAGCCGGACAGCCATCGGGATCTTAAAAAAGGATCCCAGGGTCCAGACCATCGCCATCCGGGACGAGGACATCATCGTCAATTTCCACGGAAACCGGCAGGCAGAGGCAGAGCTTTTATACAGCCTCATGGAGGCGGGGATCCCAGTCAGCGGATTCATCAGAGAGCAGGGAGACCTGGAAAGTATCTTTATGCAGATCACAAGCCATGATAAGGGAAAGGTGGTGCTCAGCAGTGAAGAGTAATCCCGTTTATAAAAGAGAGGTGACGGTCCGGGCACGGAGCTTCCGGATGCCCCTGATCATCCTGGTGTTCAACGGGATCCTGGCGGTGGTGGCGCTGCTAAATATGTATTCGGCAGTGGCCCAGGTGCGGATCTCAGCCTCCGTCCAGTATTCCAGCTTCCTTCAGCTTTACGCCTTTGTGGCGACCCTGGAATTCCTGCTTTTAATGTTTATCATGCCGGCGCTGACCTCCGGCAGCATCAGCGGAGAGCGGGAGCGGCAGACACTGGAGCTTCTGTTTACCACCAGGATGACGCCGAAGGATATTGTGATGGGAAAACTGTTTTCTGCTTTGAGCCAGCTGATGGTGCTGATCGTATCCAGCTTCCCCATCCTTTTGCTGACCTTTGTATACGGCAGTATGGATCTGATGGACCTGGCGTTTTTAATGGTATGTTTTCTGGTGACGGCGGTCTTCTGCGGCGGTATCGGGATTTTTTCTTCATCGCTGATGCGCCGGTCCACCTTTTCCAATGTGTGTACCTACGGGATCCTTCTGCTGGTGGTGGTGGGCACATATATGTTAAATATTTTTCTTCTTAATATGTCCCAGATGCAGATCGCAGAGGAGATCTACCAGCTGGGAGAGACGCGGCCAGCGGCTTCGTCCGGCAGCGCAGTCTACCTTCTTCTGCTGAACCCCCTGGCTACCTTTGGGGAGATCATGGAAAAGCAGGTGACGGGAGGGATCGCGGACCTGTCCATCCGCCGGTTCCTTGGAAACGGACCGGATAATTTTGTGATCCGTCACTGGATCCCGGTCAGCATACTGGTCCAGACCGTGTTTTCTGCCGGGCTGGTACGGGGAGCCGTGTATTTTTTAAATCCTCTGAAAAATGAGAAGAAATAGGAGGGCGCTATGTTTTATATCGGATGCCATTTATCCTGCTCCAAGGGCTTTACAGCCATGGAAAGGGATGCGGAACGGATCGGAGCCACCACGTTCCAGTTTTTCACAAGAAATCCCAGGGGCAGCAGCGTAAAGGCCCTGGACCTGGAGGATATCCGGGAATTTTTAAAGAGAAAGGAAGAAAAGGGGCTGGGGACCCTGGTGGCCCACGCGCCCTATACCTTAAACGCCTGCTCGGCCGATGAAAAGGTCCGGGAGTTTGCCAGGAATACCATGGCCGACGATCTGGCAAGACTGGAGCATACGCCTGGGAACGTTTACAATTTCCATCCGGGAAGCCATGTGAAGCAGGGTGTGGAGGTTGGAATCACCTATATCGCGGAGATGCTGAATGAGATCCTGAAGCCGGAGCTTCACACCACGGTGCTCCTGGAGACCATGGCGGGAAAGGGCAGCGAGGTCGGAAGAAGTTTTGAGGAGCTTCGGGAAATTCTTGACAGAGTTGAACTTTCTGATAAGATGGGTGTATGTATGGATACCTGTCATGTCTGGGATGCCGGATATGACATCGTGAATGATCTCGACGGAGTGCTGGCGGAATTTGACCGTGTTGTGGGGCTTGAACGCCTGAAAGCGGTCCATTTAAATGACAGCATGAACGTCCGGGGAGCCAGAAAGGACCGCCATGCGCGGATCGGGGAAGGCGAGATTGGCACGGAGGCGCTTGTGCGGGTGATCAACCATCCGGCTTTGAGGGATCTGCCGTTCTGTCTGGAGACTCCGAATGAGCTTCCGGGGTATGCGGCGGAGATCAGGTTCTTGAAAGATCATAGGATCGGATAATTTTCGGAAAAATCCGGACCGGCGGGCATAGGCGGCGAAAACTGCCGTCCAGGAATCCGACCGGTGAGTGATAAAAGGAGGAAACGGGATATGGGTATTTTAAAAGTTGGTGCCGGCGCGTTAAAGAGTGTGCTGGAAGACCAGTGGCGCGAGTATTTTTACTGCCCGTCCATGGAGGCGGACGTTCTTGTAAAGAAAGGTGAGAACCGGAAATCAAAGAGAAGCTACAACACAAAGGGCAGCGACAACCTGATTTCCAACGGCTCCATCATCGCAGTCAACGAGGGACAGTGCATGATGATCGTTGATCAGGGCGCTATCGTCGAGGTATGTGCGGAGGCCGGTGAGTTCGTATATGATACCTCCGCGGAGCCGAGCATTTTCTACGGAAACCTTGGAAAGAGCATCGGGGACAGCTTTAAGCAGTTTGGAAAGCGTTTCACCATGGGCGGCGACACGGCGAGGGACCAGAGAGTCTACTTCTTCAACACGAAGGAGATCGTCGGAAACAAGTACGGCACAGCGAACGCAGTCCCGTTCCGTGTTGTGGACCAGAATATCGGCCTCGACGTGGACATCGCGATCCGCTGCCACGGCGAATATTCCTACAGAATGGTGGATCCGATCCTCTTCTATAAGAACATCTGTGGAAATATCGAGGAAGATTACACGAGAGATAAGATCGATTCCCAGCTCCGCAGCGAGCTTCTGACAGCTCTGCAGCCGGCCTTCGCAAAAATCTCCGGGATGGGAGTCCGCTACAGCGCGCTTCCGGGTCATACGGTGGAGCTTGCGAACGCGCTCCGCGAGATCCTCTCCGACAGCTGGGATGATGTATATGGAATTACCGTGAGCAAGATCGGCGTGAGCTCCGTGAAGGCCTCCGAGGAAGACGAGGCGATGATCAAGGAGCTTCAGAGAAATGCCACATTCAGAAATCCTGGAATGGCGGCGGCGCACTTAGTCAGCGCGCAGGCTGAGGCGATGCAGAGCGCGGCGAAGAATACTTCCACAGGCCCGATGATGGCATTCGCGGGAATGAATATGGCGGCGCAGAACGGCGGATTCAACACCCAGGGGTTGTTTAACATGGCAGCCGGACAGGGACAGCAGGGAAATCCTGCTATGGCAGACCAGGCGCAGCAGGCATCCGGCGGTCCGGCGAAGATGGCACCGTTATCCGGATGGACCTGTTCCTGCGGACAGGAAGGAAATACCGGAAAATTCTGCTCCAACTGCGGAAAGAAGAAACCGGAGGAGAGCGGATCCTGGACCTGCAGCTGCGGTCAGGAGAATACGGGCAATTTCTGTTCCAACTGCGGAAAGAAACGCCCGGATGCCGTTTGGACCTGCTCCTGCGGACAGGAAAATAAAGGAAACTTCTGCGCGAACTGCGGAAAACCGAGACAGTAAAAAATGTAAGCTCCCTGGCTGCCTTTTAGGGCAGATGGGGAGCTTAAGCCAGATACAGGGGGAAAGAAAATGGCACTTGTAAGTTATAAATGCCCCAACTGCGGCGGCTCGGTGGTCTTTGATCCGAAGAAGCAGAAGTTCTGCTGTGAGTTCTGCATGTCGGAATTTACGAAGGAAGAGATGGAAGCCGCGGCGTTAAAATCTACGGAGACCAGCAGCGCACAGGAGAAAAGCGGTGCGGCAGATACAGCACAGAAGAATAATAACGCGGGCAGCGCGAAGCAGAACGAGGATGCCCTGATCTATATCTGCCCGAGCTGCGGCGCGGAGGTCGTGACGGACGCAACGACGGCGGCAACATTCTGTTACTACTGTCACAACCCGGTAGTGCTTTCAGGAAAGCTTTCCGGCGAATTCCTGCCGGACTATGTGATCCCCTTTGCCATGGACAAGAAGAAGGCAACGGGGATATTCCTTGACTGGATCAAGAAGAAAAAATATATCCCGGACGACTTCTTCTCGAAGGACCAGATCGAGAAGTTTTCTGGTGTGTACTTCCCGTACCTGATGTACAGCTGCAGGGTCGACGGAAGGATCCAGGCGGAAGGCGAGAAGAACCGGACCTGGGTGACGGGAAATATCCGCTATACGGAGCATAAAAAATACCGGATGGAACGTGCGGGACAGCTTGATGTAAAGAATGTCACGAGAAACGCGCTTAAGAAGAATAACAGCGCTCTCGTGGAAGGCGTCCTGCCTTTTGACATGGAAAAACTCCAGCCCTTTGATATGGGATACCTCTCCGGTTTTCAGGCGGAGAAGCGGGACATGGAGAAAGAGTCCCTGACCCCGGAGGTGGAGAGCGAGGTAAAACAGTATACGGTGGAGCAGCTGAAAGCCGACGTTATGGGGCAGTATTCCGCAGTGCGGGTGGACCAGAGCGACACAAATATCCGGGACGCGAGATGGCACTACGCCCTGCTCCCGGTGTGGATCCTGACCTACCGGGATAAGGCGGGAAAAGACGAGCTCTACTACTTTGCCATGAACGGGCAGACAGGGAAGATCTGTGGAAAGCTCCCGGTGGCGAAGGGAAAACTTGTGAAACTGTTCCTGGAGATCTTTGTGCCGGTTGCGGCGATTTTGATGATCGGGGGGTGGTTCCTGTAATGAAAATAAAGCAGATAAATGGAAAAACAGCAGGGAACAGCCTGGAGAACGGAAGAAAGTTAAGTGCGGTGGAAAGAGTTTTTCATGCTGCACGGACAGCAGCGAGAACTGTCTTTGCAGCGAGTGCTCTTGGAGTGCTTCTGGCAGGAACCGCCTTTGCGGCAGCTGGAGAAGATGCCTATCAGATGGCAGAGGGAACGGAGAGCTATGCGGATGTCTACGACATGGCGGATCTGTTTACCGATGAGGAAGAAAAACAGCTTTCTGAGCAGGCACAGGTCCTTTCAGATACTATGAAGATGGAAGCAGTCATCGTCACCACCGAGGAGAATTCCGACTCCGCCCAGGTGTTCGCGGACGGATTTTACATGGAAGGCGGTTTCGGAACCGGTTCCGACCAATCGGGAATCCTGTTTCTCATCGATATGGATAACAGGGAACTCTACATATCCACAAACGGACAGATGATCCGTTACATGACGGACAGCCGCATCAATGATGTTCTGGACGATGTTTATAATTACGCGGCAGATGCCGATTATTACGGGGCAGCGGCGGCGTTTCTGACGGATACGGAAAAGTGCTATTCCAACGGAATTTCAAGAGATCAGTACAACTATGACACGGAGACGGGAAAGATCAGTCGTTATCATCATCTCGAATGGTATGAGATCCTGATCGCCCTCGGCGTGGCGGCGGTCTGCGGGGGTACTGCGGTGGCATCGGTACTTCGAAGCTACGGTCTTCACGGGGAAGATAAGCGGATGGCCGCAAACTTTAAACTCTCTTACCGGAGAGACAGCCGGTTCACCATGGGGAATGTCCTGGCAGATGCATTGCTGACATCCTATATCACCCAGCAGGTGATCCAGACACAAAAGAATAACAGACCGGGGTCAGGCGGAGGAAGCTTTTCCGGCGGCGGAAGATCATCCACCCACAGCTATGGAGGAAGCAGCCACGGCGGCGGAGGAAGGAAGTTTTAAGTTATGGAGATCAAAAAGATCGGAATTATCGGACAGGGCGCTCTCGGCGTCATGTACGGAAATTATCTGAAAAAACGGATGGGAAATGAGAATGTCTTTTTTATCGCGGATGAGGGGCGCGTAAACCGCTACCGGAGCGCGGATAGGGTCTGCAACGGGGAAGCCTGTGGATTTTCCTACCGGTCTCCGACGGAGGTGGACCTGTTCGCGGGAACGATGCTTAAGATCGCGAAGAAAGAGGGATTTTCGCTTCCTGTGAACACGTTTTTATATGAGAAGCTGAAGGAATTAGAAGGCGCCGCGGATTGAGGGCGGTGAGTCAATGCTATCATTCGGACAAAGGAGACCAATAAACACATGACGATTATGGTAATAGACGGCCAGGGCGGAAAGATGGGCAAGGGCCTGGTGGAACAGTTAAAGAAGCTTTGCCCGGAAGATGAGATCCTGGCGATCGGAACGAACAGCATTGCCACAGCAGCAATGCTGAAATCGGGGGCGGATGCCGGCGCCACAGGGGAGAACCCGGCGGTAGTTACAAGCCGCACCGCCGACATCATCGTCGGTCCCATGGGAATCGTCATTGCCGATTCCCTCATGGGTGAGGTTACGCCCAAAATGGCCGTCGCTATCGGCCAGAGCCCAGCCAAAAAAGTTCTGATCCCCGTAAACCGCTGCCAGCACTTTGTTGTAGGCTGTAGGGATATTTCTATGGGGGAGTATGTGAAGCTTGCGGTGGAGGAAGTTTTGAAGATCCGCCGTGGGGAGATATAGGTTTCATGACATAATTCTCTGCCTGTCCGCATACACTGGGATGTATGTGGAAAGGAGAGTGTGCCATGAGGAAAAAAGAGCATTCGGGATCGGCAGCAGTGATCGGGGCACAGCTGGTGATCCTTTTTATTTTGACGGTTTCCCTGTGCGTTCGGAGCAGGAAAGCGGCGGCGAATACATATGCGGTGATGGAGAAGAGCGGTGAAGGCAGTCAGGCTGGGGAGTCTGGAAAAGCCGGGGAAGCGGGGGACAGCCAGAAGAAGTACATCCACTGGGTGGAATTTAATGTTCCGTCGGATGTGATGGAGAAGGCGTTCCGGCTGGACATGGGGACGGTGCAGGAAGAGGTGCATTTTAATTGGGTGGAACTGCTGGCATATCTCGGGGCGAAGTATGGCGGAGATTTTGAGCGGTTCCGGCAGGCGGATCTGGACGCAGTGGTGGAGAAACTGAAGTCCGGAGCGGCAATGGAGGAAATCGCAAAGGACATGAAATATTATGCTTATTACCGGGAGGCATATGGGGCGGTCCTGGATGGCATGGTTGGGTATTTTGAGCAGGAGAGCGGCAATAATAAGGTCTGGCTCAGAAAATATGGTCTGAAGGTGTTCTCACCGATCGCGAAAAATTTTCCCTACAGCGATTTTGACGATTTCGGAGCTTCCCGGTCCTACGGATTTAAGAGGAAGCACCTGGGTCATGACATGATGGGACAGGTGGGGACGCCGGTGATCGCGGTGGAATCCGGGTATGTGGAGGCTATGGGCTGGAACCAGTACGGCGGCTGGCGGATCGGAATACGGAGTTTTGATAAAAAGAGGTATTACTATTACGCCCATCTGCGCCAGAACTACCCGTATCAGTCGGATTTAAAAGAGGGCAGTATCGTGACGGCGGGCGATGTGATCGGATACCTCGGCAGGACCGGGTACAGCACCACGGAGAACACGAACAATATCACGACACCGCACCTTCACTTCGGGATCCAGCTCATTTTTGATGAGTCACAGAAAGAAGGAAATAACGAGATCTGGATTAACTGCTATGAGATCGTGAAATTCCTTCGGATGAACCAGAGTGAGGCGGTGAAGGTGGAAGGGACGAAAGAGTGGACGAGGGTCTATAATATGAAGGATCCTGTAATTCCGGAGGAAGTGGAACGAACACAGAATTTAGAACAGTCAGGGCAGAGCGGGAGTCCGGCGGTTGGAGAAGGTCAGGAGAACTGAAGATAAGAACAGAAAATTGGTTTAATTATACATAGATATAAAACATGGATAAAAATCTAAAAGTCTTCCCATAATAACCCAAGTAGAAAGTTCCGGCATTACTTTCCGGAACTTTTTCTTTCCCTTAAAAAAGGCTGGAAAAGAATTCAACAAAGAAACGAAAGGGTGAGATTCATGAAAGATCAGGTCTTTGGCGTCCTGCAGAGGATCGGGAGGTCGTTTATGCTGCCGATCGCACTGCTGCCTGTGGCGGGACTATTGCTTGGCATCGGCGGTTCCTTCTCGAATACCACGATGCTTGAAACGTACGGGCTCACGCGGATCATGGGACCGGGAACCTTCTGGAACACATTGTTCACGGTGATGAGACAGGCGGGGGATATCGTGTTCGCGAACCTTCCGATCCTGTTTGCCATGGGCATCGCCATCGGCATGGCAAAAAAGGAGAAGGAAGTGGCTGCGCTGGCGGCGGTTATCTCCTTTCTCGTCATGCATGCGGCCATCGGTGCGATGATCGCGGTAAACGGTGGGACGGCTGCCTTAAAAGAGGGGGCCGG
>ENA-ORRZ01002215-ORRZ01002215.1-human-gut-metagenome-genome-assembly--contig:-NODE-2215-length-10108-cov-2.752910_pt1 | contig 10108 bp, 9 predicted proteins | sample MGYA00242185_ERZ509152 | MGnify/ENA primary metagenome ERZ509152 (study PRJEB26280, sample SAMEA2338668) | human gut metagenome | biome: human gut; feature: human-associated habitat; material: faeces... | reverse complement strand
AGAGCACGCTGCTGCGGGAAATTCTGGCATTGCCGTACTTTTCTGATTCAGAACCATTTCCTGGATTTACAACCCAGGCGTTTCCGCGCGACCGTGTGGAATTGACAGATAATCTTACTGGTGAAACTGCGAGAATCGGATCCTACCATCCACATAAGTCCTTCGCTGTTCCAAATTTCTCTGCAGCTAATTTTGTACAAAAAGCTTGTGCTGCTGATTCTGCGAATCCTGATGCTCAACGATCCGGCAACCAAATGACACCGGATATGGATGGCTTCCTTGGTCTCGGCATCACTTCTATAACCCGCGCCATTGAGTCCGCTTCCCAATGGGCGGTAATCGACGAACTCGGCTATCTGGAAAGCTCCTGCCCGGAATTCTGCGATGCTGTTTTCCGTCTTTTTGACCAGAAACAGGTAATCGCTGTTCTCCGCAGCCAATCCATACCGTTTCTCGATGCACTGCGGGCACGGAACGACGTGTTCGTTTACGACCTGGATCATCCGCTTCTGCCCATCGGATGCGTGATTATGGCATCCGGGCTTGGAAAAAGGTTTGGCTCCAACAAACTTATGGCAGATTTCAATGGAAAGCCAATGATCTACCGGATCTTATCCGCCACCGACGGTGCACTTTTTGCTGCCCGGATCGTTGTGACGAGATCCAGGGAAGTTGAAGCATTTTGTCGAGAGCGAAAGATTCCGGTCCTTCTGCATGCAATGCCCTACAGAAATCACACGGTCCATCTTGGACTGTCTGCCTTATTGAAGGAATATCCGGAACTTGCGGGGTGTATGTTTGCGCTGGGGGATCAGCCGCTGTTAACAAGAGAGACACTTGAAGCTATGGTAATAACATTTTCGCAGTATTATCAAACTGCCTCTCCTATTTTCCGCCTGGCAGCTATCGCTGAGGATGATTCTATAATTCCTGGAAACCCAATTCTTTTCGGGAACCGATATTTTGAGGAGCTTCTCACACTCCCGGACAATCACGGCGGCAATGTTCTGCTGAAAAAATATCCCGACGTTGTCCGGTATTTCCCCGCAGGCGATCCTCTGGAACTCGCTGACGCGGACACCCCGGCAGAACTGGAGCAACTAAAAAAAGCGGAATTTAACCGGTAAGCGACACCTCGGTATCGCCCGGATAAATTCCGCTTTTTTATTAACCCTGCGCACAGATTTCTTATCAAAAAATTTTCAACGTATTTGATCAGGTCATTTTAACAATTTCAAGTATTTTATAATCGTTCAGCGCAAATTCCATCATTTTTTATCATTCGGAAGCACAATATTCAACAAAATCGCAACCATAGCCGCCGGAACAATTCCGGAACCGCCGAAGATCAGCTGGATCGCCTGCGGGGTCTGAGCTAAGATTGCCGTGTTCGCTCCCATTCCATAACCAACTCCAAGCGCTACAGAAACGATAGTCAGGTTCTTCGCTGTCATCTTCTCCTTTGTGATCAGCTGGATTCCGCTGATCACGATAGATGAGAACATCATAACGGCCGCGCCGCCGAGAACAGCCTGCGGCATAATAGAAACGATGGCGCCCAGCTTCGGAACAAGACCGCAGAGGATCAGGAATACCGCGCCTGTCGCGAGAGCGGTACGGTTCACTACTTTTGTCATCGTAACCAGTCCGACGTTCTGGCTGAAGGAGGTATTCGGAAGAATTCCAAACAGTGCCGCGAAAGAAGATCCGATACCGTCACAGATCACGCCGCCGGAAAGCTCCTTGTCTGTCGCCTCACGGTTCATTCCGCCTTCAATAACACCGGAGATATCTCCGACCGTCTCAACAGCTGTTACGATAAACATGATGAGGATCGGTGCGATGGCACGGGCATCAAACACCGGCTTCACCGGAAGAAATTCCGGAATGCTGATCCAGCTTGCCTGGGCGACTTTATCCCAGTTCAGTACCCACGCTTTCGTGTACTCGGCTCCGTCTGCCGTGATTCCCGTTGTCGGAAGAACCAGGCTCATAACAAATGCCGCAATATATCCCGCAATGATTCCGATGAGAATTGCGGAGTTGCTTGCCATTCCGTTGGTCCAGTGTTTCACAATAAGGATCACCACAAGGACAAAGATCGCCAGGAGAAGGTTCTCCATAGAGCCAAAGTCCTTCGCGCCGCTTCCTCCGCCGAAAGAATTGATTCCGACAGAGATCAGGGACAGTCCGATGGACAATACAACCGTTCCCGTTACAACTGCCGGGAAAAATTTACGCAGCGGCTTGATAAAGAATCCGAGAACACTCTCAAAAAGACCGCCGAGAATTGACGCTCCCATGATCGCGCCATAGGTGGCGAGTCCGCCGCCCATAGTGTCCGCCACACTCTTAAAAACTCCGATGAAACCGGAGCTGGTTCCCATGATGATCGGAACTTTACCTCCGATCGGACCGATCGCATAGAGCTGGACCAGAGTCACAACTCCCGCTACAAACATCGCGTTCTGTAAAAGACAGACCTGAAGATGGGCGAACTCCTCGCTTCCACTGATTCCGCATGCGCCGCAGATAATAAGAAGCGGGGTCAGGTTTCCGACAAACATCGCCAACACATGCTGGAGTCCAAGTGGAATCGCACGTTTCAACGGCATTTTTCCATAGAAATCATACATCGCCTGATCCGTTATCTTTTCTTTTCCCATACGTTTTTCTCCCCTGATGTAATTTTTTTCAGCTGCCTGTGTATGTACAGCCGTAATTTTCCACTGTCCCACCTGAATTCCGGCGCTATTGCCATCATCAGATTCACTTATTAACAGTGATTATTTTTTGTACCGTCATTATAAGCAAAAAAAGACAGCATGTAAATATGCTGTCGAAAATTTATATGTTCTTTTTTTGTTCTGGATCGTCAGTATCGGATGCCGCCGCTGCAGCATGCAGACTTTTCAGTTCGGAAATCCTTATCTATGTGGAGTAACGAGATCAGGACTCTTCCTCCTCATTGGCTTCTTCCATGGTGATGACAGCCTGGGATCTTTCATCCGTATAATGGATCCGCAGGACTGCCTGAGGCCAGTTGAGCTGAATGTGGGCGGTCTTGTTCTGCTCGGCTCCGGCTTTTTCGATAAGTTCAATGAGCTCTTTCAGAACCTCACGGGTCAGGTAGCCGCCGCGCCAGTGGAATGTGAGTGTTTTATTCTTCTTTGCAGTCTGCAGGGAGCGCTTGTAAACTTCCTCCGTCTTTGTGAAGGAAAGTTTTTTCTCCTTATAGTAAAAATGGTCGCCGTCCGTACAGGCCGGGGCGGGGGCGATCAACGGCTCATGGTCGCGGAAGACCGCTTTGTCGTCCAAGTTGAAGTAGTCGTAGCGGATCTCACCGCCGGTCTCAACGCATTTTCCAAGGCTGTTGTCGAAGGTGGCATCCAGGTGATAGCAGGTCTTACCGATCTTCACGATATTCCATGTATGGCGGTACTTGATCCCTTTTTCCGGATTGTTTCCGCATAAGGCGATCATACACCAGATTCCAAGCGCGTCGCAGAGGATCTTGACCGACTTTGCGATTCCCTCGCAGACGCCGACACCATGACCCAGCGGTCCGATAATTTCATGGGAATAGGGCTTTTTCAGTTTATCGTAGTGGATATTCTCACAGATAAAATCGTGGATATACTTTTCCTTTTCCAGCTCCGGGAGCTTTGCCGCCGGTCTTGCGAGCTTTTCCACCCGAGCATTCATGGCTTTCTGGTGGTCTTTGATCTTGCTCTTCTCAAAAAGGTATTCCGGGATGAAGATCAGATTCGGGGAGTCCGCGAAATACCGGTATTTAAAGCTGGACACCCAGAAAATCTCCGGTTGGTCAAGGCGGAGCTCAAAAAAAATATCGCTTAAGGCGTGACCGTCGATCCGGGGGATCTGGAAAGAGTCAGCAAGGCTTAATAGTCCCTGCTGCATGGCACGGTAAACAGCCTGCCGCTCTTTGTCCATGTGATTATAATAAAATGGTTCCATGATAGTTGTGATCCTTTCAAAGCTCTAAAGATTTACCCGACTCAGTATAACGTATTTGTAAATGCTTTTCCAGATAAATTCTGCGGAAAAACATTGACTGTACAATCGTTGTAAGGTTTAATATTTTTGTGCGCCAGTGCGTCAACGCAGAATTGGCTCGTGCGTCCGCGCAAAGCGAAAGAAGACCGCCCATCCCCAGCACAACGCTGACAACAGGCGGTCTCCGCACATTCAGAGATTCAATTTATTCCCCCGCACTCTCCAGCAGCTGCCCGATCTTCGAAACAAACAGATCGAACGCAACATCGTTCTTTCCGCTGTTGATAACGATATCGGCGAGAGCCCTCGTGGGCTCTACATACATGTAGTGCATGGGTTTTACGGTTGTTAAGTACTGGGTGATGATTCCCTTCAGGTCGCGGCCGCGCTCCTCTACGTCGCGGACGATGCGGCGGAGGATACGCTCGTCAGCGTCGGCTTCCACATAGACTTTGATGTCCAGGAGGTTGCGGATCCGCTCGTCGGCGAGAAGCAGGATGCCCTCGACGAGGATGATCGGTCTCGGCTCGATCCTGATGATCTCGCTGGATCGGTTGTGCTGGCTGTAGTCGTAGACCGGACACTCGATGGTCTTTCCGGCTTTCAGCTCCTTTAGGTGCTCCACCAAAAGATCTGTCTCCAGGGAATCCGGATGGTCATAGTTGACCTTCACACGCTACTCAAACGGGATCCCGTCCTGTCTGCGGTAATAGTTGTCGTGGTAGATCACGACAACATCATCCCCGAAGTACTGCCTGAGCCTGTTCGTAAATGTCGATTTTCCTGAGCCAGATCCCCCGGCAATTCCGATAATAATAGTTTCCATATCGATTACCTCGTAAGACCGAATTCTTCCGGCATGAATCTCGGGCAGATATTCTCTGTCGTGCAGATCACCGTTGCCGCAAGTCTTGTGCCGATTCCGCATGCCTCCTGCAGCGTCTTGCCGTAGGTAAGTCCGATGCAGACGCCGGAAAAGAACGCGTCCCCGGCTCCCGTCGTGTCCACGATATCGATCTTACGTCCCGGATAAATTCCGGTGTGCCCGTCCGAATCAACAAAGACAGCTCCGTCTCCTCCCATGGTGACCACCATGCGGGAGATCTTGGCGGAACGGATCCTGTCCGGAAGAATTGCCGCTAACTCTGCCGGAGTCATATGGTCATAGTCTTCCGAGAACAAAATTCCCGCCTCCTGCTGATTGCACACAAAACATGCGGTTCTGCGGATAAAATCTCTTCTCTCCACAGCGATCGTCATATTAGATACAAGCGCATAGACCTCTTTGTGATACTTTTCCGCATACATGAAGGTCTTTTTCACGATCTCCTTGTCTGTATCGATCTCGATCGCAATGCTGTCCGCATCCTTAAAGATCTCGTCCCCGTGCTCATCTAAGATCTGCTCGATGGGCTTGTGATCCGGTCTCTTTGAGATGGATGCCACCACATCTCCCTCATGATCAAAGACGGCCAGCCATGTTCCCATGCCGTCCTTGACCTTCTTCATATACTTCGTCTCGACTTTATGGCGTTTCAGCTTCTGGATCACATCGTCTCCCATGGCGTTGTCATCCACCGCACTGATAAATGTCGGTTTCAGCTCAATATTCGCGATGTTCTCCGCCACGTTCCTCGCAACGCCGCCGTGGATCTGGACCACAGTTCCGGCGTTTCTTCCCTGCGGAATATAAGGGGACAGGGAATACCCCTTAATATCTATAAACACATCTCCGATTACAACAATTCCCATCGTAATTCTCCTTTATCTCTGGCCTTTATCATACTGGAGCATTTGGGATATGCTCCTTTGTGGTGTAATCTTAACACAAGTTAAAATGCGTGGCAAGAGTCAGTTCTGTCATGATCTTCTCTCTTGAGGTCATAGCCGAAAAAGATCCTGACCGGAGGCATTGCTGCTTCCAGGCAGGATCTTTCTTCTATATAAAATAAGATTCCGTGTAACTGTTCAGTACCCTCACAGTTACTTGTTCTCAATATCCATGATCATATCAACACGTCTCTGATGACGTCCGCCCTCGAAGCTTGCGCCAAGCCACTCGTCGACGATCATCTTTGCTAGTTCGCTTCCAACGACGCGTGCACCAAACGCGAGGATGTTGGAGTTGTTGTGCATTCTGGAAAGCTTTGCTGTGTACGGCTCGCTGCAGACGCATGCGCGGATGCCTTTTACCTTGTTTGCTGCCAGGGAGATACCAACGCCTGTTCCGCAGATAGCGATTCCAAGGTCTGCCTCGCCGTCAGCGACAGCGCGGCCGACTTTCTCACCGTATACCGGGTAGTCGCAGCTCTCTGTGGAGTCGGTTCCGAGGTTTAATACTTCGTAGCCTTTGCCCTCAAGATGCTCTTTGATGATGTTCTTCAGCTCTACTGCCGAATGGTCGTTTGCGATTGCGATTTTCATTTCTTTCTTCTCCTATGATTGTGATAGTGTAACCGGTACATGTCACCAGTTTACATAATATTTTGAATCCGTCCAGAAAACTGTCCGGCTTCATGCGAATATTTAATTATCGCCGTCATCCGCATTCTCAACCTGAAAGAATATCTGGATCAGGTCGAGTCTGGATGTCATGGACACTAAGAGCATGTCCATAGCGGTAATAGCTGCCATGGATTCCACCACAACGACCGCTCTCGGAACAACCACCGGGTCGTGGCGTCCGTGGATCACGAGATCGATATTCTCGCCGTCCTTTGTGACGGTCTCCTGGGACTTCGCGATAGACGGCGTTGGCTTGAAGGCCGCCCGGAATACCACATCGCTCCCGTCGCTGATTCCTCCGAGAACGCCGCCAGCATGGTTCGTCTCCTTTACGATCTTGTCCCCGTCCATTCGGAACTCATCGTTATTCTCAGATCCGCATGCCTTTGTTGCGGCAAAACCGTCACCGATCTCAAAGCCCTTGACGGCACCGATGGAGAGGATTGCCTTTGCAAGGTTCGCGTCCAGCTTCTCAAATACCGGCTCGCCGAGGCCTACCGGAAGACCGGAGATCACGCACTCGACGACACCGCCGACGGAATCACATTCCGCGATCTTCTGGTCAAGATAATCCTCCGCTGCCTTTGCTGCCTCCGCATCCGGAAGACAGAAGCGGTTATTCTGGATCTCAGCGAGATCCATCCGCTCCGGGGAGACTTCCACCGGTCCGATGGACTTCGCGTATGCGGTCACGGAGATATTCAACTGTTTTAAGAACTTCTCTGCGATGGCACCGGCTGCGACGCGTCCGATGGTCTCCCGGGCGGAGGAACGTCCGCCGCCGCGGTAATCGCGGAACCCGTATTTTTCCTCAAAGGTATAATCCGCATGACCCGGGCGGAAACAGGAAGCAATATTGGAGTAATCCCTGGATCTCTGGTCCGTGTTCCGGACGATCATGGAGATCGGCGTTCCTGTAGTCTTTCCCTCGAAGACACCGGAGAGGATCTCGACCTCATCGCCCTCTTTTCTTTGGGTCGTAAAGCGGCTCTGGCCCGGTTTTCTGCGGTCTAAAAGCTTCTGGATATCGGATTCGTCCAATGGAAGACCTGCCGGACAGCCGTCAACGACAACACCGATGGCTTTCCCGTGGGATTCTCCCCAGGTCGTTACTTTAAATATTGTGCCGATGGTAGAACCTGCTGCCATGTTATGTTAATCTCCAATCTTTACAATTTCACAGCAGTTTGGCTCGTTGACCGTAATGCTGCGGTCACTCATGACGAGAAGACCTTTTTCATAGTCGATCTTAAAGAAGGAAATGCTTCCCTCGTGGTTGATGGATGCCAGATGCTTTCCGTCCGGGAAGATCGCGATGTCCTTCGGGTAATCACCGCTGATCGGGAGGCAGAAGCGCAGTGTCAGCATGCCGGTCTCATCATCGCGGTCGTACATGGATACCGTGTTGTCTCCGGCGTTGCTGCAGAATAAGTGCTTCTCATCCGGTGAGAGATGCATCGCGCAGGCCGCGGTCAGCTGGTTCGGCTTGCTTCCTGTGGAAGGAATCGTCTGGATCTTCTCCACGATCGGAACGCGCTCACCCTCTTTATAAGAATAAACCTCGATCATATTTTTCAGCTCATAGAGAACATAGAAGAAACGTCCGTCAGAGCTGAACATAAAGTATTTCGGAGCGGATTCCAGCTCGCAGCGGATCGTGTCCACAAGAGTGATCTTTCCGTCCTTGTGGTCGAAACGATAGACCTTGATCTGGTCGATCCCGAGGTCCGCCACCATTAAGAAACGCTCGTCCGGAGTCAGGCGGCTGCAGCTCACATGCGGGCGGAAGCTGCGCTCCGCAACGGATCCGAGGCCCTTGTGGAAAACGCCGTCGGCGATCTGTCCCACGGAGCCGTCCTTATTCAGGCTCAGGACCGTGGTCTTGCCGTCATGGTAGCCTGACACAAACACGTATTTATCTTCCATATCAGTACACAGGTGGCAGCCCCTCATGCCGCGGATGGGAGCGCTGTTCAGTCTTGCAAGGCTTCCGTTCTGCAGGATCCGGAAGGATACAACCCCCTCATCCGCAATGGAGTACAAGGTTTTCCCATCGCTGGAAGCAATGACATAGGAGGAGTTGTCCACTTCCATCTCACACCTCTCCCTAAATGTTCCGTTTTCCACATCCACGTCAAACACTGTGATTCCCTTTGCTTTTCCGGTGTAGGAATAGGATCCTACATATGCCATATATTTGCCGCTCATACCTGTCTGTACCTCCCTGATTTACGTCGGTTTTTATTTCAATTTAGACTAAAAACATCATATCATAAAATTGTGAATTTGTTAACTGGAAGTTTGTGAAATTATCCCCCCTGATTCCCCTTAAAACTTATCTGCCAAATCTTTCAAAAAGGTATTGACATACCACTGATTTAATGTATAATGAAATTCGCGCTTGTTTATTATTACTAAACTTTTTGCTTATTTTTATAGTCAGTTAGTATTTGTAAACTTTTTGTTCAGAAACGCGAGACAGGGAGGAGCTCCATGGAAATCGGAAGTAAACTAAAGGAACTGCGGGTGTTAAAGGGTCTGACCCAGGAAGAACTGGCTGACCGGGCCGAGCTTTCCAAGGGATTCATTTCCCAGCTGGAACGTGACCTCACGTCTCCGTCCATAGCCACCCTGATGGATATCCTGCAATGCCTGGGCACCACCATCGGTGAATTCTTCAATGAAACGCCGGATGAACAGGTAGTATTTGGTAAACAGGATTATTTTGAGAAAATTGATACAGACTTAAATAATGAAATCAAATGGATTATCCCCAATGCCCAGAAGAATGTGATGGAGCCCATCCTCCTCACCTTAGAGGCCGGAGGCTCCACCTATCCTGATAATCCCCATGAAGGGGAGGAATTCGGGTATGTGCTCCAGGGCAGTATATCCATCCACATAGGCAGCAAGACATACAAGGCAAAGAAAGGGGAGTCCTTCTACTTCACGCCGGATAAGAAACATTACCTGACAAGCAGGAACGGGGCCCTTCTTCTGTGGGTGAGCTCGCCGCCAAGTTTTTAATCACATTAAGATAAAGGAGAATTTGATTATCATGAGCCAGCCTTTCATTGATTTACAGCACATATCAAAAAGTTTTGACGGAGAGCTGGTCCTGGACGACCTGAACCTTTCCATCAGGGAGAACAGCTTCGTCACCTTGCTTGGCCCCAGCGGCTGCGGCAAGACCACTACCCTGCGTATATTAGGCGGCTTCACCACCCCTGACACAGGAAAGGTAATCGTCGGCGGACAGGACATTTCCATGATTCCACCTAACAAACGCCCGCTGAATACCGTATTCCAGAAGTATGCGCTGTTTCCCCACATGAACATCGCGGAAAATATTGCCTTCGGCTTAAAGATCAAGAACAAGCCAAAGTCCTACATTGATGACAAAATCAAATATGCCCTGAAATTAGTGAACCTGCCCGGATATGAGAAACGGACCGTGGACTCCTTATCCGGCGGCCAGCAGCAGCGTATTGCCATTGCCCGGGCCATTGTGAATGAACCCAGGGTGCTGCTTCTTGACGAACCCCTCGGGGCCCTGGATTTAAAGCTGCGCCAGGATATGCAGTAT
>ENA-ORRZ01002213-ORRZ01002213.1-human-gut-metagenome-genome-assembly--contig:-NODE-2213-length-10115-cov-4.250497_pt1 | contig 10115 bp, 10 predicted proteins | sample MGYA00242185_ERZ509152 | MGnify/ENA primary metagenome ERZ509152 (study PRJEB26280, sample SAMEA2338668) | human gut metagenome | biome: human gut; feature: human-associated habitat; material: faeces... | reverse complement strand
AAGAACGATTTGCGTCTCAAAGCGAAATTGTTGATGCCTTAAAAAACCAAGGATTTCAAAACATTAACCAGTCTAAAGTTTCACGCATGCTAAGTAAATTTGGCGCAGTTCGTGCGAGAAATACGAAAATGGAAATGGTGTATTGCTTACCAAGCGAATTAAGTGTACCCGCCACCAGCAGCCCATTAAAAAATTTGGTTTTGGATATTGATCACAATGATTTCGTTATCGTCATTAAAACCTCTCCAGGTGCGGCACAGTTGATTGCTCGCTTATTGGATTCCATTGGTAAACCTGAAGGCATTTTAGGCACGATTGCAGGAGATGACACCATTTTTATGACGCCAACAAAAGGCACAACAATTAAATCGCTTTTAGAACAAATTCAAACACTCTTTGAAAGCAATCTATAATGAATATCTTAGTGACCGGTGGAACCGGATTTGTTGGGAAACCCTTAGTTGAATCACTACTTTCACGTGGCGATAGCGTTACCGTATTAACTCGCTCTATTGAAATAGCCCAAGCTGTTTTTTCTGAAAAAACACCGCAATTTTTGACCGCACTTTACACTTTAAGATGAATTAAAGAATCTCTAATAACTTCGCAAAGTCATCAAACACCCAATCTGGGTTTGATTCAGCAATCGGAATGTTGTAGTTGTATCCGTAAGTTAATCCCACAGCCGGGCAACCTGCTGAATGTGCCGCGAGAATATCATTTCGAGAGTCACCTACAAACAATACTTGGCGGGGTTCTACGCCAAATTTACCGCATAAATAATATAATGGGCCTGGATGTGGTTTAATCGCGGGTAATGATTGTCCTCCAAGCATTTCACTGAATAAATGATCGATGCCAAATGCCGCCAATACTGGCTGAACATGGCGAGTGGGTTTGTTCGTTACCACGGCTAAGGTATAACCACGAGCTTTCAAAGTTTCCAATGTTTCTTTCACATTTGGATATAAACGACTCACATTGCAAAGGTTCTCCGCGTAATACACGTTAAAACGCTCTTTCACTTGCTCCATTTCTGCATCTGAAAAGTCTTTACCTGTTTGCTCTTTTGCCCATTCTAAAGCTCGTGCAATCAATACGGGTGCGCCATTGCCGATCCAAGTTAAAACCTGTGCTTCTGATGCTGGTGCAAAACCAAAATCCGCTAATGCTGAATTCACAGATAATGCTAAATCCGGCAAGCTATTCACGAGCGTACCGTCTAAATCAAAACCGATAACTTTAAATTGAGTCTTCATGATTACTACCATCTATTTACCTGAAGCTAACTGCGCGCGCATTTGATCAATGATTTGTTTATAATCTGGTTTACCAAAAATCGCTGAACCTGCTACAAACATATCTGCACCGGCTGCGGCGATTTCTGCAATATTATCCACTTTTACCCCACCATCAACTTCTAAACGGATATCTAAACCGCTTTCATCAATCAGACGACGTGCCTGTTGTAATTTTTTCAATGTTGAAGGTAAAAAAGATTGACCACCAAATCCTGGATTCACGGACATTAACAAAATCACATCCACCTTATCTAATACATAATCCAAATAACTTAATGGCGTCGCTGGATTAAACACTAAACCAGATTTACAACCGTGATCACGAATGAGCTGTAAAGAGCGGTCAATATGTTCACTGGCTTCAGGATGAAATGTAATGTAATCCGCACCAGCTTTGGCAAAATCAGGAATGATACGATCGACGGGTTTCACCATTAAATGCACATCAATAGGTGCTTTAATGCCATAATCACGCAAAGCTTTGCACACAGCTGGGCCAAAGGTTAAATTCGGCACATAGTGATTATCCATTACATCAAAATGAATCACATCCGCACCGGCATTCAACACGTTTTGCACATCATCACCAAGACGAGCAAGATCTGCAGAAAGGATAGAAGGGGATATAATTGGTTTCATATTCATCATTCTTAAAATAATAGCACAAAATTAACAAAAAAACATCAGGGCTCCCCCTCAATAACAATTTATTTGGCAGAAATTCTTTTTCTGCTATTTCAAATTCATAATTATAATCAACGGGATCGGCTCATATCCCAAAAGGATAATGCACTATCTGTTATTACACAGCCTTCATCTTAAATGCTTCAGTCAGATGGAATCCACGTAAAAGTTCATCTGTCTTCAGTCTCTTTTTACCTGGCAACTGCAACGAAAGGACATTTACAAATCCATCCGGCACAGCCACTCTCAAAAAGTTTTTTCCATCAGTAACAATGCTTCCGGGAGCCAACGTATGCACCTTTGGCAACTTCTCACTCTCAAAGATTTTCACGACAACCGCTTCCCCTTCCGGATTCACCAACTCACTCCATGCAGCCGGATAAGGCGAAAGCCCACGAATAAAATCATAAACCCGTTTCACCGGCTGATTCCAGTCAATTCGGCAAGTCTCTTTAAAAATCTTCGGAGCCGGACGAAGTTCGCCTGCCACTGCCATTTCTTCCTGAGGAATTGATTTCACCTTTCCCTCCAGAATAGCGTCTACAGTTTCTATAACCAACCGACCGCCCAAATGCATCAACTTGTCATGCACAATCTCTACATTGTCCGTATCGGCAATGGGAATACGTACTTGCTGGATTACTTCCCCCGTATCTATTTCATGTTTCAGGAAAAAAGTAGTAATACCTGTTTCGGTGTCTCCGTTGATCACTGCCCAGTTTATAGGCGCTGCTCCACGGTATTGCGGAAGCAGAGAAGCATGGAGATTAAAAGTTCCCAGACGTGGCATATTCCATACCACTTCCGGCAACATACGAAAAGCTACAACAATCTGTAGATCGGCTTTCCACTCACGTAACGCCTGAATGAATTCTTCATCTTTCAGTTTTTCCGGTTGCAGCAAAGGCAGTTGATGATCCAGTGCATATTGCTTTACCGGAGAATACTGAATTTTATGTCCGCGACCGGCAGGTTTATCGGGCATCGTAATCACTCCAACCACATTATAACCGCCTTCAACCAGACATTGCAGGGCTTCCACGGCAAAGTCCGGAGTCCCCATATATACAATTCTTAAATCTTCTTTCTTCATAATTTATAAGTTATGAGTTTCACACTGCAGATTACGAAAGTAACGAATTGCCTGCAAAGCACACTATCCGTTACATACAGCCATCGCCGTTCCGTCAATCTTCCGAGAAATGTACCAATACCTGGCGATATGAATTAAATATCTTAGATTTGGATACAAATCCCAGGTATTTGCCCTCTTCATTGACCACAGGTAAGTTCCATGCTTTTGTATCGTCAAAAGTCTGCATCACCTGTTCCATGCTATCTGTATCATACAGACGGGCAGGGACCGAGGTCATCAGTTTACTAACGGTAAAACGATGATAAAGTTCCTGACGGAACATGATGTTCCTGATATCGTCCAGTAGCACGACGCCCAGCAAGCCCCCGTCTTTATCCGTCACAGGAAACATATTACGATGCGAAGTTGAAATCGCCTTCACCAATTCACCCAGATCCATTTCCGGACGCACGCTGACAAAGTCAGTTTCAACCACATTTTCAACTTTCATCAGTGTCAATACAGCTTTATCCTTGTGATGGGTCAGCAACTGTCCCTTTTTAGCCAAACGCATAGAGTAGATACTATGAGGTTCAAACACGATGATTGTCAGATACGAACTGACCGAAACAATCATCAGAGGCAGGAAGAGGTCATATCCGCCCGTTAGCTCGGCAATCAGGAATACTCCAGTCAGAGGTGCATGCATGACTCCACTCATAACCCCTGCCATTCCCATCAACGCAAAGTTCTTTTCGGGCAAAGTAGAGGTAAAGTCAAAATCATTGCTAAAGTGCGAAAACACAAAACCGGCAATACATCCCAGATACAGCGAAGGTGCAAAAATACCGCCACATCCGCCTCCACCGTTGGTCGCACTCGACGCAAAGACTTTCAACAGAATGATCAGCACCAAATAGACCAGCAACAGATTACCGTATCCATAAAACAACGAGTTATTCAGTACCGTATCCCAGTCGGCATTGCTCACGCCGTTCAACAATAGTTCGATCGTATCGTAACCTTCACCATACAAGGGTGGAAAGAGGAAGATGAGCACACTCAGCATCACACCTCCCAATGCCAACTTCTTATACGGATTGGAGAGTTTGCCAAATACTCCTTCCACAGAGTTCATAGCGCGAGTGAAATAAAGCGATACCAATCCGCAAAAGATTCCCAAAAGAATCACATAAGGAATACGCTCCAATTCAAAAGGCTGATCCAGATGGAATTTAAACATAGCCTCCTGTCCGGTCGTAATATACGAAACAGTGCCAGCCGTGACAGCCGAAATCAGCAATGGTAATAAAGACGACATGGTAAGGTCGATCATCAGTACTTCAAGCGTAAACACCAGTCCGGCAATAGGCGCTTTAAAAATACCTCCGATGGCACCCGCCGCTCCACAGCCTACCAGCAACATCAGTGTACGGTGCTCCATCTTGAACATACTTCCCAAATTCGACCCGATTGCCGATCCGGTCAACACAATAGGTGCCTCGGCTCCTACCGATCCGCCGAAACCGATGGTAATGGCACTGGCAATGGTCGACGACCAGATATTATGTCTTTTGATACGCCCCTGCCTCCTCGAAATTGCATAAAGAATCTTCGTAACTCCATGGCTGATATCATCCTTTACGATATTGCGTACAAACCATCCTGCCAGAAAAATACCGACCACCGGATAAACCAGATACAGGTAGTTGGCCTCCGTCGTATTAAAGTTATCTGTCAGGAAATTCTGTATCGTATGAATAAAGAATTTTAGGAGCAGTGCAGCAATGGCAGTAAAAATACCGACCAGAAAACTTAAAATGAGAATAAACTGCTTTTCTTTGATTTTATTCTCGCGCCAGATAATAAAGCGCTGTAATAAACTTATCTTTTCTTTTTCCATCATTCGCGAATAATCTTGATCACTCCACCTTTATCCAGTTTAATGATACTCGATGGTTTAGGACGACTCATATCATCTTGTCGAAAATTGACAATGTAATCCACCGACGATTTTATTTCTTCGCTGATTTCATTAAAATTGGCTGCTCCCGGTTGTCCGCTGACATTGGCAGATGTCGAGACAATCGCTTTGCGAAACTGCTGGCACAAACGACGGGAAAACGCCTCGTTTGTCACCCGGATGCCTACGCTTCCATCCTCTGCAAGCAGATTTGAAGCCAGGTTGCGGGCACCGGAATAAATGATAGTTAATGGCTTATCGGCAACCTCAATCAAATCCCAAGCTACCGAAGGAACATCCTGCACATAGAATTCCACTTTCACCGGCGAGTCTACCAATACCAGCATCGCCTTGCTGTCAGCACGTCGTTTTATCTCATACACCCGGCGCACAGCGTCTTCATTGGTAGCATCACAGCCAATTCCCCAAACCGTATCGGTGGGATAGAGAATCACCCCGCCTTCGCTCATCACTTGACAAGCTTTTTTAATGTCTTCTATCATTTCTTGATCTATTTCTTGTGAGAATAACGTGCAAAAATACTAATTTTGCCCAATAATAACAAAGGTTAAGAGAAAACAAATGGAAGAAATCGAATTTCATCACAGTTTACCTATACAACTACGATTCAACGACGTAGACAAATTCGGACACGTCAACAACACCGTCTATTTTTCATTTTACGATCTCGGCAAAACAGAATATTTCGCTTCTGTATGCCCGGGAGTCGACTGGGAAAAAGACGGCATTGTAGTCGTACACATTGAAGCCGACTTTCTGGCACAGATTTTTTCATCGGACCACATCGCCGTACAAACCGCAGTTTGCGAAATCGGAACCAAAAGCTTTCATCTGCTGCAACGGGTCATCGACACCGAAACAATGGAAGTGAAATGCATCTGTCGTTCGGTCATGGTGACATTCGATCTGGAAAGACACGAATCCAAGCCACTGACCGAAGAATGGATAGAGGCAATCTGCCGGTTCGAAGGGAGAGACTTAAGAAAGAAAAAATAAATAATCCTCCGTAGATACCTTTTTTCTACGGAGGATTTTGTTTTTCTCCTTAATATAAGAATTCCCTATTCACGTTCCCCGACACACTCGCGTCAAACCAGGAAAGATTGGATTGATCAAGCACCCATTTCTCATAATTAGGATATGCTTTCGTAATGATAACTCTTTCCTTGGGATAATTCCACGCCGGTGAAGAGTCTTCCTTCCGCGGGAAATCAAGAGCCCATGGATATCGGTTATCCATACGATAATAAACTTCAGCCCCAGGATCCGATCTGTCATTTTCTGTCCCGAAGAGTGAAGTGTCGGCATGTTTTGTCGGCTTATAATCTACCAGATGTATTTCTCTTTGACGGCTGTTGACAAAAATAAACGGATTAAACTTCTGAGTTAACAAGCTGCTGACAGGAGTCTTCAGTCGTACGGTTACTTCAACCGGAATAGCGGAAACTCCGACCGCCGCACCCTCCGTATTCACATATCCTTCAGTCGTACCGAAAGCAGTATTAACATCATTCCAGACAATAAAAGTAGCCCGGTCATTACCCTCTTCAAGCGTAGCACCTTCCGACTTTGCTTTGTCGATATTGTCAGCCGAAAGCGGCAGTTCGATGCCTACACCGATATGCGTCCATGAAGCTGCTCCCTTTGCAATCGGCGTGAAAGTCAACTTTAGAGCAGTAATCATATTATTATCCCCTTTCTCCAACTCATAACTGTAATTCATCACAAAATCGTTGAAGTCATAGTCCCCCATCTTAGGCCACTGGTCTTCAAAGGCCAATGTACCGTAAACAGCCTCCGATGGAGTAAATTCATCGATCACCGGAATGTCTTCTTCCGGTTTGATGGCAGATACCGGTGATGCGGTAAGCTTTATCATCACATCATTAAAATCATAATCAGCTTTCGGATCATCATAAGGGCGAATATCGAAGCCCATAATGCAACAGTTATAATCGGGCACATTTCGAATCACCGCATTCGTCCTTTTCGTTGCATTCAAAGATGGGGTAGAATAATAAAAGCCATTAACATCTCCATTCGGGAAGGTCTGATTCTTGAACTTATAGGAACTTTTTGAATTCACTCCTCCATTGGCAGCATTTACATTAGCTATATTCAATCCGTCACGTGCCATAGCAAAACCGATACGTGCACCTTTCGGGAATACCTTACTATATTGTTTTCCGTCCCAATACAACAATTGTACTTTTAAACCCGAAGGACACTTTTGCTGATGAGTATTCGGAAGTAACAAAGTCATACGATGTCCCTGTATATCTTCACGTCTGCCAAGCTCCCCTTCCTGGTAGCTATAATAAGCCAACACATTGTAGACGGTCGCATTATTTACATAAAATCCACCATCACCGACATACGTAGCCCACACTTCCGCTCCCAATTCATCAGTCACCACCAGATCAGAGCTCTTTTTCAAATCCACATCCTGCACATTCTTCTGTTCCGGATACCAACTATTCATTAAATTTAGAAACTTAGCAGATAATTCCTCTTTCGTAACAAGTGGAGAAGCATTCAAAAGTGGTATACCGTCTTTTCCAATCTCCGAATCAGTATAAGGGCTATACAATTCATAAAGATTGCTTAGTTTCTGGTCGACAGGAACATCCAATCCTGTTTCACTCCGGGTAGCAACCATACGGGTAGTAGCAGTCTTGATTTGAAAGGCTGTTGCAGTCAAGTTGCACGTCATCGAAGGTTGCACATCCATCTCCTGCACTCCGGGATAACCGGCTGTCAACGAAGCGACATACAACTTATCACTGTTTGCCGGAACAGAAATAGTAGCATCAATCTGCCCATTCCCATCTGTATAGCCCATATAGAGAGGCTTACCGGAAATAATCCCGTCTTCTTCATAAGGCTGTTGAAGATACACTCCAACCCCTATCCCCTCAGCAGCTTTTCCATCTGCCCGGGTAACAGATATATGAATCTGTTTATCGGCTCTCAAAGCGAATTTGAACGATAGGTCCAACTCTTCCGTTTCACCAGGATCCTCCCCCGACGGTTCATACAAATCTTTCTCATTTACACATGCTACACAGCAAAGTGCTATCAGCAGTGCATACTTCAGCAATGATACATTTCTCTTCATAAGACGATGTTTGTCTGTTTGTGTAAGGTTACTATATTCAGTAAATTAACAACCTAACTTGAATACAAAAATAACAAAAAAACAGAAACTTACAAAATCTAATCATCTTAATGTAGATTTTATTCTTTTTATATCAATTTATGTAGCCATGTGAAGCTTACAGTCAGTCTACGATCCAACTATCAATATTCCTTGTTTTCGAGCTAAAATTCACTCCTGCCTTTATCAGTTGGCGGGAATCATTGGCAAACGGAGCGGCATATCCCTTTTCTTCTATCTGTTTCAAAGCCTCTTCCGCACTCCCGTCAAATTTGAACTCCATCACATGCTACCCCGCATTTTTCATCCTCTAAACTGAAGATTTAGAGGTTTTCAAATGAGAATCTATATAAAAGTAATTATCATCTCGCAAACTTTCAAAGTTCTGTATCCCAATCGGGTAAAGTTTAGCCATAGCGTATTCCTATTAATGGCTTCACTCACAAATATACAAGATTATTCCTAATTACCGATTCCGTAAACCATATAATAAAATGCCGCTATCCATTCTTTCAAACAGACAACGGCATTTATTATTTCAACCGAAATGATCGGCTGACCGTCAAAGTAATCCCTGACCTCCTATTACCCCGGCAATAGCACTTGCCACAGCAATGATTACTTTCAAAAAGATGTTCCAATTATTTTTCCTCATATTCTAATCCTATAGAACCGCTAACTACGCAGTCGGATCATCTACTATGTCTCCATCACCACCTCCGGAACCATTATTGCCCGAAGCACCGATTCCACTCGCTTTCTGGAACTCAACACCCTGAAACAAAGCCCGGGTAGTACCGATAGCCGCAGGACGAGTATATTCAGGAGTAAAATGACAAAGAAGGGCTGCCACCTGATTCGGGTTCACCTCTTCCTCTTTGTCCACTCCCCTTCCCCGTGTACGCGCTTTCATCGTAAAAGTACCCAATCCGTCCAGACGTACCGTCTTACTGTCCAGCAATGCACTACGCATCGCTGTCATCAAGTTACGAACCACATTATGCACATCACCCGGAGTCAACGACGATTTTTCCGCAATCATTTCAGCCAGTTGCTGAGTAGATACCACCTTGCCTACCTTCACCAAGTTCAAGTGCCATTTCTTATCACCGGACTTAGTTGCCATAGTCGATTTTACTGCTTTATAAAATAATGCCATATTCCTGCATCTCCTTTTTTTAATGTTATTACTACTGATTTTATCCACATTGCGTTGATCAACATTGCAAAGGTGAACATTTGCAGGAAGATGACAAAAGAAAACAGGGCATCCGGATCAAGTTATGCAGAATAAGTTATAATCATCACATTATCAGTGCTATTACTTATTTTTTCTTATACATCTACTTCACATACTCTGCTATTGTCCGATTATTCATATTATACCCGTTTAACGAAATGTCCCCGGTTTTATACCTGACATGGCATAAAACCGGGGACGAAACAAAAATCTATACCCATTAGGGCATATCTCTTTTTTACTTCGTAAATCTCCGATAAGCCTCTTCCAGTTTTTTATCGTACTGATTGTGAGCATATCCGGGACCATTATATCTTTTGGCAAAACCGGTCCAGTCTTTCCGCTCCAGATTGGGCCGTAATTCAGCAAATTTAATGAACCTAGCAAATGCCTCCAGTTGCTTATCTTCTCCGGTACACATATATGAGTAATTAATTTGATTTATGTAAATAGAAGAATCTCTTCATAAATAGGAAGTATAATAGTCCCAACACCAAGATGCTCCCTAATAAATACCCATATCCATACTCCCGTAACAGCAAATATCCTACTAGAACTACGGTTTGCACCGACATATAGGTCAATGCCACTGCCACGTGTGGTATCTTCAGTTCATTGGCCATGATCTGATACAAATGTTTCCGGTGAGGCAAACCAATATTTTCATGTAGCAA
>ENA-ORRZ01002212-ORRZ01002212.1-human-gut-metagenome-genome-assembly--contig:-NODE-2212-length-10117-cov-7.557146_pt1 | contig 10117 bp, 7 predicted proteins | sample MGYA00242185_ERZ509152 | MGnify/ENA primary metagenome ERZ509152 (study PRJEB26280, sample SAMEA2338668) | human gut metagenome | biome: human gut; feature: human-associated habitat; material: faeces... | reverse complement strand
AGGCTATCCGTGGAAAGAAAACTGACAAGAAAGATGCCAAATGGATTGCTGACCTGTTTAAGCATGATCTTGTTGCCGGAAGCTTTATGCCACCTGCTGACATTCGCCAGCTTCGTGACCTTATGCGCTACCGTTTCAAACTGACCTGCTTCAAATCAAGCGAAAAGAATCGTTTGCAGAACTGTCTCACGGTTTCCAATATCCAGTTGGGAAACGTTGTCTCGGACACCTTCGGCAAATCTGCTCAGGCGATACTGGATAAGATTTTGGAAAATCCCGCAGATACTTCCTTTGACCTTGAACCTCTTGTTTTCAAAAGTTTGAAGAAGAAACTTCCTGAACTCCGTGACGCCATTGACGGTTATATCACTCCGGAACAGGCTGGCAAACTCAAGGTGATCAAAGCTCACTATGAAAACCTTGAATCCCGGAAAGCAGAGCTTGAAGAACTCATTCTTGCGCTCGCCGCTCCCTATCAGCAGGAACTTACCATTCTTCAAACTGCTCCTGGTATCAGCAGTCCTTTCACTGCCATCGGAATCATTTCCGAAATCGGTACCAATATGGAGGCTTTTCCTTCGGCGAAACACTTATGCTCATGGGCTGGTCTTACCCCAACCAACAATGAAAGTGCAGGGAAGAAAAAATCTGTCCGGGTTTCCAAGGCCGGATGCTATATCAAACCGCTTTTAGTACAGTGCGCAAACGCTGTCGTAAAAAGCACTAAGCATCCTGAAATGCGTAACCGTTATCTCCGTCTCAAAAAGCGTCGCGGTCACAAGAAAGCAATCATTGCAATAGCAAGAATGCTTCTTACCGCATTATACCACATGTTGAAGAACGGGGAAAACTATAATGCAGAACTTTATCAGAAATCCGATTTACTTCCAGTTGATCGTGAGATTACCGTAGAGCAGGCACTCATGATCGCCAGAAACCAAGGTTATAAGATCAAGTCAGCAACTGCATAACCTTAACATACACAATATTCAATTTTTAAAGCAGCCACCGAAAGATGGCTTGTTTGTGATGCGATTAAGGGAATGGATACCCTCTACTTCTCATTTTCAATCTTTTTCTTCCTTTCTTGAGATAGACATAGATAAGAGAGATAGTTATTATTTCGGGAGATAGATTTACTCTATTCCGTCTTACTTGCTTCTGTTTTCCGGACTTCAAGACTTCTGATTTTCGGAAGTCATAGAAATTTCTTCAGATAAATGATGCTTGCCTTGCCCTGTCCCTGACGCTTCCGCTCAATGAGATCGGCGGCGGACAGCTCTGCAAAAAGCCGGCATATTTTTTCGTGACCGAAGCCCAGTAGCTCCTGTGCCTGCTGAACGGTAAAGAACTGGTAGACCCGACCTTGCCGGTCGATCCAGCCGTTCTTGAGGGACAGGCTCATCCGATCCAATAAAAGGCCGTACAGCATTTTGGAATCAGTGGAGAGTGCCTTGTATTTTTCTTCTGTGAACAGCGCCTTTGGCACACGGTAAAAGGCAAGCTGTTTGGCGTCATTTTGATTAAAGTAATTGTTCAGCTTGATTCCTCCTTTTTTGGTAGTGATTGGGTGCGTGTTTTGGCATTTTTCTCCTCTGTACGCCTCGCAAAATTTACAAAGGTAAAGCTACCCTCAGAACACACACCGCTTGTTTTGGAATGGAAAAGGTGCGTTATTTGCCCCTTTTGCATTTGCTTTTTTGAGCGTAGTAGGTAGAGCGTTTGGATAAGTATCTGGGACAGACCAGCACCTCAGCCCGAAAACTCTGCTTACAGTCGTTCACGCAGCTACGGCAAAGGGAATTGTAGGTGCGGTGGCCTGTTTTCGGGTGCAGGAAGAACGCCCATTCTTCCCGCAGGCGTTTTGATAATCTCGGCATTAGAAATACCTCCTTCTAAAAATTCATATCCATAGCAGATATGTAAAAGCCGTTCTATCCGTGATCGTTCCTGCCCCCACTCAGGCGGCGTTGCTTTGCTCCGGCTGATCACACAGCCATCGTGGCAAAGTCATATCCCTCACGGACGGTCATTCAGTTTTCAAAGTACAGGTTTGAGGGGAATATTTTGTCCCTCAATGGGTAGCCAAGCGGGTACGGCCTTTCTTACGAACCCCCTCACTTGTTTTGACTGGGATACACCATTTGCACACCCTGTTTTCTCAATAAAAAGCAGGTAAAACAGAAAAAACGCCGTAAAAACCCTGAAATATAAGGCTTTTACGGCGTGAATAATTTTTTAAAAATATTTTTTATAAATTGAAAAACCAGCTGAAAACAGCTATAATTATAGAAAAGGTCTACTTATGATATGATGATTATGGCGAGATGGTGATAAAATGAATGTTCAGATTCAAGATATTGAAAACGAATTACATTACACAGAAGAACAAGTGTATTTCCTCAGTGGTGTTCCCGGTATGGGTAAGACAAGGACAGCACTGGAGTATTGCAACAGACACCCGGATAGTCTGTATTTTTCCTTTCAGCATTTGGATGCCGCTTTTGCTCCGGTAATTTTCTCAAACCGCTATCCTGAAATCTTTGGCAGCTGTAATGACGGGCAAAGTTTTTTCTCTGCCCTCAAAACCTACGCAAAAGAAAAATGCCCCACGATCTTTTTTGACCGTGTGGGCAATGTAAAAGAGCAGGACTCATTTTATGCAGAGCTGCAAAAATTTCTCGAAGCAAACCCTTCCTGCAAGATAATATTTGTCGGCAGACCTTGGGACAGTATTCCATTGTCCTACACCTCTATTGAAGCAGAGACAATGACAATGCCAAAGCTTGCTGATCTCTATTCCCTCAAGGATGAAACGGCGGCAGAAATATTTTTGCTGACAGCAGGACTGCCGGAGCTTCTTTCTACTTATGACTTGGAAAAATCCTTTGAAGAAAATGTTCGGGCGATGCTGCATAAAGATTCTGTGTTCTATCGTCTTGCTGCTGACTGGATGGCAGAGAGCTTTCGCACACCGGAAAGCTACAACACACTGCTTTATGGAATGGCACAGGGAAAGAACCGAATCAATGAGCTGTCTGCTTTCAGTGGCTACCCCAAAAATAAATGTGACAAGTACATTAAGGCTCTGATGGAACACGGCCTTGTCTGCAGGGAAGATGGCAAAAACGGACACAGCAAATATTATCCTGCGAACAGTTATCTTTGCTTATGGTACGGTACGCTGTTCACAGCTGTCCCAAATGTGGACGGCAGCTTCGGAGAAGAAACCGTCTGTGCCTTTTTGGACTACTTCCGCCGAACCGTGCTGAAAGATTTTTACCGGCAGCTCTGTGTCCACTGGATCAAGAATAACTCGAATCACGATACACATTGCTACATCGACGTAGATGACCCTTCTAACTATGATATTGAAATCGGCGGTGTCTGTTTTGATTTTGCTTTTACTTCAGACACAGGCTACTATGCATACTTTGATTCGCTATTAGGTGAGGGACTGACCGGCAGACTTTGGGAGAAAATCGATCAGGTTACTACCAGGCAGCGACCGTTTTACAAAAGCGAATATTATCTGCTCACCGTGAACCGAGTGCCGGACAGCTTTTGGAACCTTAGTAAGCAATATGACAATGTACATATCGTCCAGAGGAAGAGTCTTTTTGCAGAATTCAAGAAAGATTACAATCGAATTGCCATCCGAAATTTGTGCCGGGCTTTGTGAGGCAGAAGCGATAAAAAACATTTTGTATCATCTAAGCGAGCATCCCCTTTGGATAGCCATAGCTGCCAAAGGGGGGATTTTTAGGGCTGGCCCTAAGACCCAAATCAAAAAATATTTCCTTACAAACAGAAAAAGCGTGTGCCGGAAAGTTCCGACACACGCTGATTTTTTTATATGCTTTTCTTAGGGAGGTTTTAGGAGCCAGCTCCTAACGATTTTACTGTTTTACGACTTTTGGGAGTATAAACAGTCTGCTCGCTAAGATGATGCAGATCATTTCTACCCAATTTGAATGTTAATCTGAATCGGAAAAATCTCAAAAATTTATATCCTTAAAAACAAAAAGCGCCGGTTTGAATACAGCCAATCAAGAAGAATGTGAAGGATTTGCAGATCATATTTATTGACTTTTGTCATGCAAAACAATATAATAGTATGTAAGCTAACTAACTTACATAAAGGAGGCGATATAGTGGATATTGAATCAAAAAAGAATTTGCAGATAGAAAGCAGCGATTTAGTTGATCTGGAAAATTCTTCGTTTGATTTCGGCGGATATTTGCGTTCCATCCGACAAGCAAAAGAAATATCTATCAGACAACTTGCAAAAGCTATTGGTATAACGCCTACATACTTGAGTGATATTGAAAAAGGAAATAATAAGCCTCCGGATAAGGCACTACTTGAAGCAATTATCAAAGAACTTCACATTGAAGAAAACAAAACAGTTGTAAGTAACTTGTTTGATCTCGCAGCTAAAGAACGGAATGATATCCCGGCAGATATTAAGGATTACATTATAAATAACCACGATTTACTTGTGATGATTCGTTCGATAAAAGACAACCCTGAAAAACAAAATATTTGGAATGAATTATCACGCAGTATAGGATAATGGAGGAAATAAGATGGCACAGTTAAGAAAAGAAGATTTATGGACTATGGCGGATAAACTCCGTAATAATATGGACTCGGCAGAATATAAACACGTTTGTTTGGGCCTTATTTTCCTGAAATATATTTCTGACAGCTTTGAAAAAGCATATCAGGAAATCGCACTGGATGAATATGCTGATCCCGAAGATAGAGACGAGTATTTAGCAAAGAATGTTTTCTGGGTACCTCAGGAAGCAAGATGGGAAGCAATTAAAAACAAAGCGAAGGATCCTACCATCGGTCAGGTGATTGATAATGCAATGTATCTGATTGAAAAAGAAAACTCCTCGCTTCGTGGTGTACTTCCTAAAGATTTTGCCAGAGCGTCTTTGGATAAACAGTCCCTTGGCGAATTAGTTGATTTGTTATCCGATTTGGAAATTGGAAACGATAACAATAAAGATACACTGGGCGAAGTGTATGAGTATTTTCTCGGAAAATTTGCCCGTGCCGAAGGAAAACTGGGCGGCGAATTCTACACTCCCCGTAGTGTTGTTGAACTTATTGTCGCTATGATTGAGCCTCACGATGGCCGTGTATATGACCCTTGCTGCGGTTCCGGCGGTATGTTTGTTCAAAGCGAAAAGTTCGTAGAAGACCGACAGGGGCGCATTGACGGTCAGCTGGCTGTTTATGGTCAGGAGTCCAACTACAACACCTGGAAGCTTTGCAAAATGAATCTTGCTATTCGTGGCATTGACGCAAATCTTGGCCAGCAGAACGCTGACTCTTTTCACAATGACCAGCACAAGAGTCTGAAGGCAGATTATATAATGGCCAACCCGCCGTTTAACATCAGTGACTGGGGCGGAGAACGTCTGATTGATGATCCTCGTTGGGGCAAATATGGCATTCCCCCTACGGGAAACGCAAACTATGCTTGGATTTTGCACATGCTGTATCATCTGGCGCCCAGCGGAACGGCAGGCTTTGTTCTTGCTAATGGTTCTCTGTCTTCTTCTACAATCAGCGAATATAACATTCGTAAGAACCTGATTGAAGATGATAAAATTGACTGTATCGTAACGCTGCCTGGCGGATTGTTCTCCACCACATCTATTCCAGTTTGTCTGTGGTTTATTACACGTAATAAGCTCAAAAACGGTCATCGTGATCGTCACGGAGAAATCCTTTTTATCGATGCAAGAAATATGGAAACAGAGCCTTACGAGGATAGCCGCACACAGCGTCAGCTGACAAAATATACCATAGACGACATTACTTCTGCTTATCATTCGTTCCGCAACCATGGCCAGAAAGCTGTAAAAGAAGATGGAACAGAAATCACTTATGAAGATAAACAGGGTTTTTGGAAAGTTGCAACTTTAGAAGAAATTAGAGAAAAGGATTATAACTTAACGCCTGCAAGCTATGTTGGTATTGCACAGCGTGAAGTGGATGAAGTACCGTTCAATATTAAAATGTCTAATCTTACGAGCAAATTATACAATTTAATGAAAGAGTCTAGTGAGATTGACATTGAAATTAAATGTAAACTGAAGGAGATTGGTTATGGAGAGGATGAAGCCAAAGATGAATAATTGTGTGCCTTTAATCTCTCTTTCAAAGATTATTTCTGGTGGTACGCCCTCCAAAAGAATTCCTGAATATTGGAATGGGGATATTCCATGGATAAGTGCAAAAACAATGAAAGTAGACCGTGTCAGCACATCAGACTTATTTATCTCAGAAGAAGGATTATGTGCAGGGAGCAAACTTGCTCCAATCGGAAGCATTCTAATATTAACTCGAGGAAGTGAACTATTTAATAGAATACCAATTTGTTATGTTGAAAAAGAAGTTGCATTCAACCAGGATGTAAAGTGCATTATACCTAATGAATCAGTCGTTGGGGAATTCCTCTATTACGCACTTCTAAGCAAGAAGACAGAGTTGCTTAATAAAATTGGTGTTACAGGAATTGGCGCTGGCAAGCTAGATACAGATGACTTAAAAAATTTAAAAATACCTATTTGTAGTAAAGGCAAACAGCTGCAGCTTATAAAGTTTATAAGGCAATTTGACATAAAAATTTCTTGCAACACCGATGAGATAGAGACGATGAACGCTCTTCTTTTCAGCATATATACAGAGCTTTTTAAAGAACCGGAAGATATTACAAAAGCCACCATTCCCGGGTGGAGATTATCCAATGTTTTCCATGAGGTTATAGAAAACTGCAATAAAAATAGGGATGAAAAACCACTTCCTGTTCTTTCTGTCGTAAAAGAGGGTGAATTCAAAGCTTCTGAAGAGGTGTTTACAAAGCAGGTTTACAGTAAGAGCACAAAAAACTATAAGATGGTTTGCCGTAATCAGGTTGCGTATAACCCTGCAAGAGCTAACATCGGCTCTATTGCGATGCTCAAGGAGTTTGATATAGGATTGGTGAGCCCTGTTTATACGGTTTTTAAAGTAAAAGAGGATATTACTCCAACCTACTTCTATTACTATATGAAACAGCCAATGTTTCTTGAAATGATTAAACATCACGCTATCGGTACAACGAGACAGAACTTCCCCTTTGAGGCGTTTAAGATGTTTCCGATTGTGGTTCCTCCGATGGAGTTACAGCTAAAGTTTGAAGAAATTGCCAAGCCTATTGAGCAAAAGATTGCCAAGCTAAAAGAAGAAAATGAGGTTCTGGCAGAAATTAGGGATACTCTCCTGCCAAAGTTAATGAGCGGAGAGCTGCCAGTGGAAGTAGGTGAAGCAAATGGATAACACAAATAATATCGGAGTAATTCACTCAGTACAGGATTTCATCCAAGAGATCAAACTTCTTAATATGGGAATCGATACAGAACACCAGCTATTTTATCGTGGCCAAAATGATTTGGATTTTAATTTAGCTCCAAGTATTTTTCGAGATGGACGTCTGGATTATGAGAATAAAATCTTTACAGACATCATTGTAAATTGCCCGGAAGAGTTTGCTCTCTATAAGACACCTTTTGAAAAATTAACCAAAATGCAGCACTACGAATTGCCAACTAGGCTTCTAGACATTACTTCTAATCCTTTGGTTGCTCTGTATTTTGCTTGTCAGCCTCGGAAAGTTACTGTTCCATTCAAAGATATTATCAAAAAAGATGAACAGTGGTTTCGAGATAATACCAATTATGAAGAGCTAATTAGTCGTTTAGAAGAATGCGGTCAATCAGAGGATAAAGATGGAGAAGTTTTTATTTGGATTGATTCGCCTCTTTCTCCGGATGATCCTAAAGTAAATGTCCTTGCAGAATTGGCTCATAGTTGCAAAAAAGGCATTCAGCTTTCCGATTATACAAAGGAGATCAACCGATTCACAATTGCCGATTTAACTGAAGACGAAGTACAATCAGTACTTAAGGATTTTACATATCTTACAGTGACATCCAGTTTAGATAACAACAGAATAAAACGGCAGTCTGGAGCATTTGTCCTATTTGGAATGGTCTATGATGAGTATGCTAGTGACTTGTTTATCAACAAAAACATGCCATTTCATATCAAGAAAAAGAATATTGAGCTAACAATTAATGCTAGAAATACATTAATCGAAAAACTCAAAATCCAAATTGCGGAAGGAAAAGATCAAGATATCGACGAAGATATGAAGGAGTATATTGTAAAACAAAACATATTATCTTCTCCGAAGCAACATTCATATGTTATTCCAAAAGAAAGAAAGTATTACATACTTTCAGAATTGGATAAGCTTGGAATAAATCAAAAAACACTATTTCCAGAGATTGACCATCAGGCAAAATATATTGTAGGAACACTTGCGGAAAAGAAAGTCGAAATTGATGAACTTGAAAAGCTTGAAGAAAAAGTTCAAGCAATCGCCTATGCAAAGGGACAAACTGCAGCTGATCAGGTGGATGAAATCAAGCAGAAAAAAGAACTTAGTAAAACCATACGCACTACTGTTACAAAGCCTGAGACTGTAATAGAAAAAGCTTGTGCAGTTTTAGGCGTGGGAAAAGAAAAAATGAAGGAAATTACTACAGATTTCCTAAAAACTTCAGATTTGTTCTCATCTCCAGACTGGTTTGGATTTGATTCCCAAAAGGCTACTTACCGATTGATTATGAAAAAATACTTTTTGAATATGGGTGCTTCTCAAGATAATGCAGAAATTGCCGCCCAGCAGATTGTCGATAAATTAGCTGAGTTGCAATATATTAAAGATGTTAAAGGCAGGTGAATGATATGTCCAATTTCATAGAAAATGACTTGGAACAGGCCGCGTTGGAATGGTTTCAGGATATCGGATACCAGACTTTGTACGGTCCTGACATTTCTCCCGGAGGAAGTTTTGCGGAAAGAGAAAGCTTTGGGGATGTTGTACTGTATGATCGCCTGCACAGTGCACTTAAAAGGATCAACAAAGATTTTTCAAGTGAAACAATTACAGAGCTTGTAAAAAAGATTACTCGTCAGCAGAGTATGTCTATTGTCCAGAATAATATAGCTTTTCAGAAAATACTTACCGATGGATTGGATGTAGAAGTTCACTTAAAAGATGGCAGTGTTAAGACTGAAAAGGCGTATGTTTTCGATAGTAAAGATATTGAAAACAATGAATTTTTGGCTGTTAACCAATATACAGTAATCGAAAACGGGAAAGAGAGACGGCCGGACATTGTCGTATTCTTAAATGGTCTGCCTGTTGTTGTTATTGAACTTAAGAATGCAGCCAATGAAGAAGTAGATATTGTTGATGGATTTAATCAGTTGCAGACGTACAAACAAGATATTCCGTCTTTGTTTTACTATAATGCATTTATGATTACCAGCGATGGAATCAACGCAAAAGTAGGAACCATCACTTCCGATTTGGATCGGTTTATGTTCTGGCGTACAATCGATGGAAAAGAAGAGTCTTCTCAGTCACTCCCACAGCTTCAGGTGATGTTGTATGGAATGATGGATAAGAAAAGATTTTTGAATATTATTTCAAAATACAGTTTTTATGTCCATGAAGAAGATAAGTCTTTTAAGATTTTAGCAGGTTACCATCAGTTTTTTGCTGTAGCAAAAGCCCTATACACCACACAGATGGCGGCATCAGAAAACGGCAACAGAAAAGCTGGTGTCATCTGGCACACACAAGGCAGCGGTAAAAGCTATTCCATGCTGATGTACACTCGGCAACTTGTTCTTGAATTAAATAATCCTACAATCGTTGTTATTACAGATAGAAACGATTTGGATGATCAGCTTTTTACAACATTTTCTAAAAGTGCAGATTATCTGCGTCAAACACCTAAACAGGCAAACACAAGAAAGCAGCTCAGAGAACTGTTAAGCGTTCAGGCAGGCGGCATTGTATTTACCACAATCCAGAAATTCTCTCCTGACGAAAGTGATCAATCGATGGAAGCGTTGACCGAAAGGCGCAATGTCGTTGTTATTGCAGACGAAGCACACCGAAGCCAATATGGTCTGGAAGCTAAGGAAAAAGACGGAAAAGCTTCTTATGGATTTGCAAAACATATGAGAGACGCTCTT
>ENA-ORRZ01002209-ORRZ01002209.1-human-gut-metagenome-genome-assembly--contig:-NODE-2209-length-10138-cov-2.568581_pt1 | contig 10138 bp, 4 predicted proteins | sample MGYA00242185_ERZ509152 | MGnify/ENA primary metagenome ERZ509152 (study PRJEB26280, sample SAMEA2338668) | human gut metagenome | biome: human gut; feature: human-associated habitat; material: faeces... | reverse complement strand
CTTCGCAACGGTTCGCCGCCACGCCTTGGTTGACCAATTGCTCGACCGCTGTCCAGTCGGATACTACAAAGCCTTTGTAGTTCCATTTGTGGCGTAGCACCTCGGTCAGTGTGTAATGGTTGTTGGTGGCAGGTGTGCCGCTGATGTCGTTGAAGCCGCTCATCAGCGTGGCGACTCCTGCCCGCACGCCTTCTTCGAAAGGCGGCAAATAGGTATTCCACAACGTGAGACGTGAGATTTCGCTGTACACATAATCCAGTCCGGCTTCCGAGGCCCCGTAGCCCACATAATGTTTTAGACAGGCTGCCACATTGCGAAGATCGGTCAGGTCATCACCTTGATAGCCTTTGACAGCTGCCGCTGCATACACGCCTGTGGCATACGGATCCTCACCGTACCCTTCGGAAACCCGTCCCCAACGAGGATCGCGAGCCACGTCGAGCATCGGGGAGAATGTCCAGTCTACACCTGAGGCACGCGATTCGCAGGCGGCTACGGAACATGACTCCTTGACCAATTCCGGATTCCACGAGCAGGACTGTGCCAGCGGTATGGGAAATACGGTACGGAAGCCATGTATCACGTCGTAGCCAAAAATAACGGGAATCCCTAGACGTGACTCTGTCATGGCGCGCTGTTGGAGGGAATTCCGTAAAGCCGGGTCTTGGTCGAAGTAAATGACGGAACCTATTTCGGCAGGAATCTCTTTCACTTCTCCTTGGTTGTTTTCGTTGTTGTTCAGTCCCAACGTATATTGGTTGAGCTGCAATACTTTTTCTTCCAAAGTCATGCGTCCCAACAGGTCATCCACCCGCTGTTCCAAAGGAACGTCCGGATTCTTATAGGGCGGTGTTTGCTCTTTCTCACCCTTGGCTTGCATGGCGGCAGGCCAGCAAAGGCCGACTACAAGAAAACAGAGGTTGGAGATCCATAAACGGTAATTCATATTTTTGTTCATACGTTATAGTGATAAATGTTTGTAGTTGACTGTTTTATATCCACCCATTGACGGACAGGGGAGCCTTGAGCGTCAAGGCGATGACGGGCAACGGACCTGCACTTTCGCGGGAGAAATCTACGGTGAGACGTCGTGCCTGTTGAGTGAATTGTACCGTTTGTCCGGTGGAAAGCACTTGTGCTGAACGCACACTGCAACCTTCGGGCAGGTCGAAGCTGACGCTGTGCACTTGTTTGTCGCGGATATGAAGGTAGAGTTTGTTTTCCCGGTACGTACATCCCCATGTGTCGGTCTGCTTGAAAGGACCGCCTTGGGTACCATATACGGCCTCATGATTACGATTGATCCACTCCGTCAGTTCGTAGAGCTGATCGGCCTGTTCTTCAGACATCGTTCCATCGGGTTTGGGACCAATGTTCACCAACAAGTTGCCTCCTCCGCATAGGGTGCGGTTGAACATCGTGAGCAGTTCGTCCGCACTTAGCATTGGAGCATTGGGTTCGTAAGCATATACGGGATACGTAATACTGGTACAAGCCTCCCAAGGAAAGGTGGGTGCGTCGGTAGTCTTGGCTTCCATTGAGAAGTAGTCTCCTGAAGCACCATTGTTCAGGAACGCTTCTTCACCTTTTTCGTTCCTGGTGAGAGACAGGCGGGTGGAAAGGATATGTTTGTCGAGCGAGTGGATGAACCGGTATAATTTCTTTCCTTCCTCAGGTGTCCACAACGGATCGAGCCAGAAACCGTCGAACCATAGCAGGTCGGGGCGGTAACGGGTGATTAGTTCCTCGGTCTGGTTATGCACGAAGTGCAGGAAGTCTTCCCGTCCGAGGCGCGGTATCGGAATTTCTTCGCCTACACCGGGCATGGCTTTCCACCCGCAATAGTCAATATCAGCTATGGAATAATAAATGCCGAACAGCAAACCACGGCGACGGCATTCGTCACCTAACTCCCGCAGGATATCGCGTTTGAAAGAGATGCGGTCTGTGTCGAATGCGGAATATTTGCTGGGCCAGATACAAAAGCCGTCGTGATGCTTGGAAATGACCACCATATATTTGCAACCTGCACGGACGGCTACATCGACAATGTTCTGGGCGTCGAATTTATATGGATTCCATTGCAGGGTAATGGAGTCGGCAATGCTTTTGGGAGTGGTTTTGCCAATGTTCCAGGAATCCCCCGTGGCCGGTGAGTGGCAAGCCATCCAATGGACGAAAAGTCCTAACTTGGCATCTTGAAAACGGCGGAGCTGCCGAAAGTCGGTATCAGGATTGACAAGTACCGCTTGTGTACGGTCAAAGTCGATACCTACGTTCTCCCAATGCCGCATAAAACGGTTCAATGCTGTAAGAAAACGTGTGTAGTCCTTGTTTTCGGTACCGTACCAACCGGTATCGGCATAAGCAGCGATGCGGGGGTAAGTTTTGCTTTCAAGCGTCCGCTCATCGGGTACGAACTCGCACCACATCTGGCAGCCTAAGCCGATGATACGGGTAGCTTGCTCAGGCGTCAGACCTTTGGGGATGGGGTTGAAGAAGTAAGCCTGCTCCAAAGGGATATCTTCGTAACTGTAGTCGAGGTAAGTGTAAATATTGTGGCAGTTCACCACATCATATCCCTTAACAACCGTTTCTTTGACCAGCGCGGGATCTCCATGCCAAAACTGTACTACAGTGCCGGGATCCAAAGTCTGGGCTTGCTTGCCGGTTTCTTCCTGTTGGTAGTGGTTGACTTGTGCGCCCGTCACTTCATTCCAACCCATCATGCGACGGCCTTTTGAGGCCAGGAGATTGGAGATGTGGTTGGTGAAATGCACCTGCAAAGCGGCGGGACTTTCCAGGTGATGTTCTTTCATATAGGTTTGTATTTCGGGCGATTCCTTCCATTGGTTGTAGCGTACCTCGTCACCACCGATATGTATGACAGGTGAAGGGAAAAGTGCGATAACTTCATCGATCACGTCTTCGAAGAATTGCATAACTCGGGGAGAGGCCACATTGAACACGTCGTACTGCACACCGAACTTGCAAGCCACTTTCACTTCCTTGCCGCTTGTCCCCAACCAGGGGTAGGCAGCTATGGCTGCAGTAGCATGGCCGGGCATCTCGATTTCAGGTACAATATTGATGTGCCGTTCAGTGGCATAAGCTACTATTTCGCGTATATCATCCTGAGTGTAAAAGCCTCCATGAGGAATACCATCAAACACATTGCTCTCAAAATGGTTTATCTCGGTTGAGTCACGGAAAGCACCTACTTCTGTCAGCCGGGGATATTTTTTTATTTCGATGCGCCAACCTTGATCATCGGTCAGGTGCCAGTGGAAAGTATTCATTTTCAGCTCTGACATGCGGTCTAGTATGCGTTTCACCACCTCCTTGCCCTTGAAATAGCGTCCTTCGTCGAGCATGTAGGCACGCCATGTAAAGGCAGGCCAGTCTGTCACAGTGACCTTTTGTGCCGTTAGATGCCCGCTACATAGCGACAACATCTGCCTTAGCGACTGTATGCCGTAGAGGATGCCTGCCGGAGTTTTAGCTCGGATGCGGATGTTTTTACTTCCGATATCAATGATATAGCCTTCGGGCTTGTCCGGTAGGGTGGCGGCATCAAGTTGTAGTACAATGTCACCTTTCCTCTTATCCTGCATGGACCGACATTTGATGCCGAAGTCCGTTTGTAAGAATCCGGTCAAAAACCGGGCCTCTCCTGCCAGCAAGGAGGGATAGACCACGGAGGGATTGACCGACAATATCAACCGTTCTTTGGTATATTCCACCGCTTGTGGCGCAGGCAGGATATGATAATTTACCTTTTCCGCCTGCACTGTCAGGCTGAGAAGACAAAATAGAGGGATAATTAATCGTTTCATAATTGAGATCTTGTTTTTATATTAACAGGTCTTTCTTATATCTGGACATTCAGTTCGATCCGGAAGAACGAATAGGGGGGGATGTCCAGCGTAAAACTTTTGCTGTCTATGGAAATTTCTTGAGAAGAAACGCGGCAATGGTTATTATCTATGTTGTCCGAATAAACATGATGAACGATCGCCTTCGAATAGTTTTTCGTACCATCCAGCATCACGATGGCACGTTGCTGCTTTTCATGTTTGTTAATTCCGCATATCCAAACGGTCTGTTGGTCGGTAGCACAGTGCGTTACAACTTGGCTATCCGAACAGTTACTTTGGATTTGTGCATTCCCTAATACAACATTATACAGTTTCATGATATGATATAACGGAGTGACCTCGTAGGTGTGCTGGTCGAACAACGAGGGAAACTGCCCCTCTTTTACCTGCCAGATAAGAGGCCAGATACTTGCCATCTGCAAATCCGAACGAAGGAATTGCTGAAACATTTCAGTTTGCATCAGGGCTTGTTTGTAGTCTGACATGACATCCACCTGACTGGGACCAATGTTCCATTCCAAGCACACCATTCCGATATTCGGGTTAATGCTGTTCTTGATATAAGGAGTTAGGGAATTGATCTCTTCGGTGTAGGTCATACCGGTATCCGGGTTACGCATGGGAGTTTGTGCCGTCCATCCTTTCCATTCGGAGATATCCCATGCATGGTAATAATGGAAGTCGATAAAGTCGAAACAGTCTCCTGCTAAATCGATAAGTTTCTTCTGGTTCCCGACGGTGGCCCCTCCAATCAAGTTGACAATGAGTTTGATGTTCGGATTGACGGCTTTCAGAGATTGGGAGAAACGTCTGATGATACCGGCATATTCCTCTACTGTGATTTGGGTGTAGGAACCCCAGTGATCTACTTCTCCGTCCAAATACCAATATTTGACATTGTATCCCATTGTCGTGCAGTAATTCATCCAGTCTATGGCTTCCTGCAGGGAGTCGTCTAACCGATTGTTGACAACCCCGCTCTGGATGTTAATGCCCATCATTGGTTCTGCATTGGTTTTTCTACAGAGAGCGATAAATTCATCTGTATCCATATTCTCTGTAATTTTGGAAATCTCATCCATGTTAATACCATGTTCTGGATTCCAAAGATCCTTATAACCCGGACATCCGGGATACCTCCAATGCAAATATGCAGTTTCTGCCCCGCCAGGATAGCGCAGGATACCGGTTCTGATGTCTTTTAGCGCATCGGTGAGTCTGCTGTTAGTCCACAATTGGTCCTTATCATGATAGTAACTCATATTGAAGCCACTCATGTAGACCGATAGATCTTTCTCCGTTTTATCCGGGTAAACGAAAATCTGTGCTTTGTAAGGATAAGGCTGTGAATCATCCGTTTTACTGTTTTGTGAATCGTCACAGGAAGCAAATAACGGAGAATTAAAAAACAATAATAAGTATAGCATGGTCGCCTTCATAAATCTATTACATTTATGGATAAAGGTTAACGAATAACCTGTGTTTGAAAAAACGGTTGAAGTCTTGCCTCTTTTCAAGGGAAATAAAGTTACCATAGGTTTTGTTTTTTAGATTTTACGACTGCAATATTACAAGAATGTTACCGAAGCGAAGAATACAAAAGAGACAAAGAAAGATATAAAAAAAACCAAGAGTGCATTGGAATACATCTTGGTTTTTTTGTGTTAGTCTTTGTTCTTTTTGTGTTAATGGCTTTCTGCCATATACTGGGTAGGGGTCATCTTAAACTCAGCCATGAAACATTTGGAGAAGTAGGACGCATTGGAAAAGCCAACCTTATACATAACTTCGGAAATAGACAGCTTCTTTTGAGACAGCAGCATAGCGGCTTTCTTCATCCTGATTTGGCGAATATACTCCACTGGAGTAAAGCCGGTAATCTGTTTAAGCCGGCGATAAAGCCGTTTCTTATCTGTCTTGGAGAGTTCGGAAAGCATAGATACACCGAATTCCGTATTCTCTAATTGTTCCTCAATAAGGACGGTGATGCGCGACAGGAAAATTTCGTCACTGTCACGGTCAACAACTTTTGTCTCCGTTGGCTGGGTAAGGTGTTCTACGCGTATTTTCTTTTCCAGAGAACGACGGGCTTGCAACAACTGTTGGAGGCGTAACTTCAGATTACCGACATCGAACGGTTTGGGCATAAAAATGTCTATACCAGTTTCGATGCTTTTTTGTTCACTCTCTTTATCACTATCTATAGCCAACATCAACAAAGGGATGGGGGCGGTAGGTTGGTAGTGTTTCAGTTGTTTGGCATATTTAATACTGTTCATGGTTCCTGTTTCTGACAGGTCAATAAGGATGAGGTCCGGCAGCTGTTGCCGGGCTATTTCTAAGCCATCCTTTCCATTGAGTGCCGTAAGACAGGTGTAATCATAGGTAAATGTACTTGTTAAGAAAGATAGTTCCTCCGTATTGTCACACACAATAAGCAGAATAGGAGCATTTTCGTTACCGGTAGCAACTGGAGAAGCAGTTTTCTTGATGGGCAGAATACATGCACACTCGTTTGCTACGGGCAGAGTAATGTGGATGCTGTTCTCTCCGTTTCCGTCTCTTTTCCGGTTATTGCACAGCACTTTGATGCTTCCTCCGTGTAGTTCGATGTATTTCTTGATTATGTACAAACCATTCATCCGTTTGTTTTTCCGTCTCTTTGAATTGTGTGAAAACAGCCTTGCAAGACCAGATGTATATCCTCTTTCTAACAAACCACTTCCTTTATCCAAAAATTGTAAGTTCACTTCATTTCCGTGCCTTGACAGAGAGAGTTCTAAGATACCTCCATGCTGGTCGGCATGCTTGCCAATATCGGACAGAAGGGTCAGCAACACGCTTTCCAATTTTAAGGTGTCTGCTTCCAACCATATTTGTTCAGGAGTACAAGTGAAAGAAACTTGTATTTCTTTTTCTTTAAAAGATGAGGCGAAACATTCCAGCATGGATTTTGTCAGTGCACATAGTTCCACTTGCGATTTATTGACTTTGTTTTCCTCTTCGTAATCCATCTGCTTAATATCCAATACTCTTCTAATCAGCGTGTTGAGACGGAGTGCATTTTTATAAATCAGCTCCAGCCGGTATCTCTGTCCTTCATTTCGGGTTTCTTCAAGAAGATTGGCTGTGGGTGTGATGATAAGGTTCAGTGGTGTTTTAAGTTCTCTGGAGATGTGTAGAAAGAAGTCTATTTTCATGTTTGACAGGTCCAAATCTCTTTCCACTTCCTCATACTTCCGCTTAAGACGCAGACGTATGTTTTTGACTGCAAAAAATAACAAGACACCTACTGCCAGTGAATAAAGTGCATAGGCCGTGGCAGAGGCATACCAAGGAGGTAGTATTTGGATGAGGAAACGTGTGTGTGAAGAAAGGGCAGAGTCAGGCGAATTTCCACTTCTTATGTCCAACACATACTTACCGGGAGGAAGATTGGCAAATGTAACCATGTTTTGGGCAGAAGGCAGTTTGTTCCAGTTCTCTTGATTGTTGAGTCGGTAGTAGATATTACTGTATTCCGCTGTGTAAGTCAGGTCTGCGATTTCGATACCTATATTCCTTTGAGAATAGTCTAAGGTGATATGATCCTGATGGCGTACGCTCACTCCCTTGTAGCTTTTCCCCGGAACGAGCTTTTTATTATCTACGTAGACACCCATGATCCGGATGGGTGCAGGAGATTTTTTTTCTTTCTGGTGAAGGGCATAGAGCGGAAAACTGATGAGAATATCATTCCCTCCCCAAGTTACTTGGTTTCGTTCAGCATCGTATAGGCCGGTTTCGTAATTATTTTGGGGGAGATTGAAGTGTTTTATAGCTAAAGTATTTCTGTCCATATATGTAATACCCTCTGTGGATGAGAATCCCAGTAGATTTTCTGCCATTGCAAAAGAATAGATTTGCCCTTCGGAATTGGCCAAGGCATACAGATGTTCGCTTTTATGTGTAGTAAGGTTGAATCTGTACAAGCTATTATAGTTACAGAACCAAATATATTCATTCCCATCATAAATCATTTTGGCAGGATGACAATCTATTTGTGTAAACGTTTCTGTTTTAATATCTATTTTTATCAAGCCGTAGTCAGTATTTGCCCAAATATTATTGTTTTTATCAGAGATTAGTTGATAAACGTTGTCAGTGAAGGAAGTTTCCCCAGAGAAGTTTTGTTCGGCAATGTATTCCGTAGCAGCACCTTGCTTCAGTAACTTGGCTTTATCTACAACAAACAGGCCGCCTATATAGGTGGCAATCCACAGTCGGCCTTTGCAGTCTTCCAAAATATTGTAAGCCCAACGAGCACTTCTTTTTCCGGTCTTATCAATGACGGTATAGAATACAAACTGCTGATTTTCCGAGTCATACCTGGCGATTCCTCTGTCCGTAACTATCCAGATATCATTTGAAGAGTCCTCATAAATTTGCCAAATCTGATTATGTTTGAGGGGATATGTCTTACTTCCGGTGTGATACCAACGAGTTTCACCGTTTGAGGTGTTAAGTATCAATCCGTTTTTCCCTCCAAACCAATAGTTACCCTGGCTGTCTTTGTAAATAGCGCAGAACTGATTCCCGGAATTGTTATCAGTTAGTTCGGAGATATGCGTCATTTTGTAGATGGGATTGTATTGGGCCAGTGATATACCGTTCCCGGTCCCCAACCATGTATTGTTGTTTTTATCGATGTAACAACATCTGACAAGGCTGTTACATAACGACCGGTTATTTCCAGAAGAGTGCGTATAATGACTCACTTTCCGATCTGTTTTGTTGTAAATATATAGTCCATTGATGGTTCCCAGTAATAAGTTGCTTCTTCCGTCCGATTCAAGGCTTTCTATAGGTGTTGCCACCGGCAAAGGAAAGGCATCCATATAATCGGTGGTCTTAGAATGGCAGAATAAGTTAGTTTCTGTCCCCACCCAAATACAGTTTTTTTCTTTGTCCCACAGGAGAGAGGTGACCATAGCCTGGTCTTTGGACGAAGGGAACGGAATATCTTTGAAAGTATCATTGGCGAGATCATAAACACTCAGTCCTATATACGAACCGACGTACAGTTTGTCGTTGGTGGCTTCAAAGACATGGATGATTCTACGCGCTTCTTTCTTCTCCGGAGAAAGCTCGCACAGGGTATGGCGGTCGAAGTCATAGTGGCAGATAGTACCGTCCTGAGTCCCTATCCACAATTTCCTATTGAATAAAATCAAGGCTGTAACAGCCTTGATAGTCTCCATTCCCGGAAACAAAGTTTCATATTGTTCTGTAAGCAGGTTAAACAATAACAGACCTTGATTAGTACCTATGCAAAGGTAGTGCTCTAATTGAAGAATGGCAGTTACATTGTAGGATGCCGCCTCTTCTTCAGTTACTAATTTATGGATATTATATCCATCATAATAATATACTCCTTTCTTGGTTCCTATCCAAGTCAGCCCTTGTTCATCCTGAAACAAGGTATTGATTGAATTAGCATCAGGGGGAAGCTGAATATTGGTGAAGGTATGGTAGTTGTTGTCGGACAAAAAATCCTTATTCATTGCTTGGGAATGATTTGCAAATATAGCCAAAAACAGCCATATAGTTGATTGCACAACGGAGATAATGCTCCGCAGTCGGGTTCCGTGCGTCTTATCACGTGTGTTTTCGTTTACCTGAAGCATTGCCATAGTCGGGATTCACATTAGAAATAAATTGATTTTAGGCAAAGATACGAATTTTGTGTTAATTTGTGTAATCTGTGGCGCATATACAAGATTTCTTTCATGAATCCTTGTGAGATAAATCTTAAGTTCTTCAAACAGACTTCTTAATTCTAACAATTATTTATTGGGTAATAGTATTTTTTATTATCCGATTCAGTCAAACGACAGCTTAATATAGACTTCTTGTTTCTTGATACTCCAATATTCAGAATAGATCTTTACTCCAACAACTATTTAGCTTGCTTCTGATTTATGCGTACTTTCAAATAAATATTAGTCGGTCTCTTACTTTTGAGTTGATGGAGGTCAAAATTAGCTTTTACAATTTCATTAATAAAGACTTGTTGTGTCATACCTTATTCTCTAAATCAGTTCTTTAGGGATTGAATATGAGACAATATGTACTCTACAAACAAACTGACAAGCCTCCTAGGAATACCCAAATAAATATTAGGTAGTTTGGGACAAATCACGTAAATTTGCTGGCTCAAATTGAAATAACAGTATAAATCACTATAAATAAAAACTTTATCACTATGGAGTACAATTTCA
>ENA-ORRZ01002207-ORRZ01002207.1-human-gut-metagenome-genome-assembly--contig:-NODE-2207-length-10143-cov-5.584655_pt1 | contig 10143 bp, 14 predicted proteins | sample MGYA00242185_ERZ509152 | MGnify/ENA primary metagenome ERZ509152 (study PRJEB26280, sample SAMEA2338668) | human gut metagenome | biome: human gut; feature: human-associated habitat; material: faeces... | reverse complement strand
CCTTTTTTGGCTTCACTATCTAATACGGAACTTTTAGAAATTTGCCAAAAATAGGCACAAAAAAAGCAGCAAATCTTTTTCGGATTTACTGCTTTTTTTGCCGCCACATGACGGTGGCTATTTAGTCTTTAATACAACCAACCATTAGCTTTATACACTGGAGTTTATATTCTACTTTCCAAAGCTTAAAATTTCATGGTTGCTATCAGCTAAAATGATAAATCTTTTATCTGTTTTATTTTTATATTTGTGAGCAGCTGTTGCACCAGAATTTTCAGTAATCGTATAATTAGAAGGATTGCCAAGGGCATCTTGCCTACAATCATCTGCTGCAATCAAATAGTCATACATATTATTTACACCAACTTCACTATGGTGTTTCCCAAAATGATAATCTAAAGAATCTGTTCTTGATGAAAAACTTCCAGCTCCCCAACCCAGAGTAGCAAGTTTTTCATTTGTATAATCTAATTCTGCATGTCCTGTCTTAAAGTCATTTCCACTTCCATCGGTAATACTAATTGAAACATCATATTCCATGTGGCACTTTGTTTGTGGAACATTCCATGTAAAATCTTTTCCAACTATTGGTGGAACAGAACTCGTTTGAGCTGATAGTTCTCCATAATCGGTTGCTGTTCCACTAACAGTAACACTATCTATACTATCGACTCCTAAGTTACCAACATGAACAACTAATTTATTGTAATACGCCTTTACATCTATCTTGATACCATTAGGAACTCTTGTTGTAGGTGTACTGTCTTCTGTATAAGTTACCTCTGGCCAAAAACGTGAATCTACTGGTTTCTCATTTGCAGCAAAAGCTGTGATATTAAATGATACTACCATTACAACAACCAAAAAGAAACTTGTAAAATGTTTAATGAATTTTTTCATATCTATTCCTCTCATAATAGCTCAAAGTTATGGTATCATATTCCGCAGATAGTAAAACATTTTTCTGTTTTGAAACATACTTGAACCCAGTTATCAATTTCAGTAATAATTTTAAAACTAGATGGAAAATCCTTTTTTGCTACTTGCTTCACATTCTTCCATTCGCTTGGAATTACTGTTGTGACTCCAAAATAAGAGAAATGCTTCAAACAAGTATTAAAAATTTTTTCCAACTCCATCTGCTGGAATACATCTTCTGGAATATAAAGAGAATCCTCCAACCAATGTGTCCCAGAAAAATTCCCTTTCATAAACTCGAATACATCGTGCTCTGTAAGTTCGTTCTTTGTTAGTATATTCAATGGAATCACTTTCTTTCTGAATCATTCTTTTATGAAAATTATACAATAAATCACTGTAAAAATCAATTCTTTTCTATCTGTTATCAGTTTATTTTATTTTCATATTTTTATTTTTCAGAATAGCGGGCTACTGTCTAAAAATTATGTATGTTACTTTACCGCACATGAGCATTCGCACCAGGGTTATCGTTGCCGTAGCCTTCCAAAAGGTTGATTGCACCCCAGATACCAAGACCGGCTCCAAGTGCCACTACAAGAACCTGAAGAACACCAACTGCGCTATTAAAAAATTCCATACAGTTTTTCCTCCTGTAAATTGAAATTGGCTTTTGAAATGAAAAAAGCCCTCCATACTACCGGCACATAACCAGTCGGAGAGCAAGTACATAAAACGAATTCCGATACAATCATATCTATCACCACCACCTTTCAAAGATTGATCTATCAGCTGTTTGCATCTGAACGATTCAAAAGACCGTCTCTTGCCTGAGCAATTTTTTGGATACGGCTGCTAAGCTGTGCAATCGTAGCATTGATTTCCAGCTGATTGTCTGCATAGTAGTAGCCATCCAGGTCACTGCAAATCGGTTCACCCTTACAGCGAAGGGAATTAACAATCCTTCGGATTTCAGTTCCTTTCACATGAAAAACGGCCTCAAGTGTTTTACTTGAGACCGGATTGACAGCTCCTCTGAAATTCTTTGCCAGATATTCGCAGAAAGCTTCTTCAATATTAAGTTTTTTAGCCTTATCCATCGTTACCTCCTTAATCAGCGTCTACCACTACAAATTCATCACCTGCCTTTAATCTCAGCCTATGACTGAGGAACTTCTCGATGTCAAACGCATTCTTCTTGTCGTAATCTGAAGTGTACTTATAGTTTGGGTGCTGTGTCAGATCGTATTTATCTGACTTAAAAGGTCTGACACCTCGCAACTGCAAAATGCATTTACTGCCATCTAACACGGATAGTTCATCTACTGTGGCAAGGTCCTTTCCGAGTTTCTGATAATTCATACCGTAGGAAGGACTATTGCCTCTGGTGTTCGATGTGTTATACGTGTCGATTGTTTCTTTACCCAGTGCCTGATTTAGCTCTTTCAGTGTCGTAGGCTCAGAACCGCCAAGGAAAATACGGGAATCCATATTACCGATGATTGTATCGGCATTGTCCTTGTAAATTGCCTTTAGCTGAGACTGTGCCTGAAGAACCAGACATGCCGATATTTCACGGCTTCGGATAGTAGCGACCAGTTTTTCCAGGTTTGGAATCTGTCCGATGTTTGCAGCTTCATCAATCAGGCAGCGTACATGAACCGGCAATCTTCCTCCATACACATCATCCGCCTTTTCACACAGTAGATTGAACAGCTGGGTGTATATCATGGAGATTAGGAAATTAAATGTTGCATCTGTGTCTGACATAATCAAAAACAATGCCGTTTTCTTATCGCCCAGGGTATCCAGTTGCAATTCATCGTAGGCAGTTACGTCCCTAACTTCCTGAATATCAAAGGGAGCCAGTCTTGCACCGCAGGAAATAAGGATCGACTTGGCTGTTTTGCCGGCAGCCAACTTATATTTTTTATACTGGCGTACCGCAAAGTGGTTTGGCTTTTTCTTTTCCAACGCTTCAAACATCAAATCCACTGGATTTTGAAATTCCTCATCATCCTCACGCACTTCCATTGCATTAAGAAATTCAATCAGAGTAGAGAAATTCTGTTCCTCTACCGGGGCTTCATAATGGATATATCCAATGAGTGCACAATACAGAAGCGTTTCCGCTTTTGTCCAGAACTCGTCACCGGCTTTTCCATCGCCTTTTGTGTTAGCAATCAATGTCGTTACCAACTTTAGAATATCCTTTTCTGAGTGAATATAGGCAAACGGGTTATAGTGCATCGACTTCTTGAAATTGATGGTATTAAAGATTTTAATGTCATAATCGTGCTTCAAAAGCGCATTGCCACATTCAATTACAATACTGCCTTTCGGATCTGTGACCACGTAGCTGCTGTGCATTTGAAGCAGATTGGGCTTAAGCCAAAACCTTGTTTTACCGGAACCAGAACCACCAATAATCAAAACATTCTTGTTTCTGGCATTGGCTGGATTTTTCGGTCGATTTGACATCATCAATCGCTCTGTTTTTGTGAGAATGATATTATCCTCAAATTTTGGTGCCATAAACGGCTCGATGTCCTTTGTCGTTCCCCATCTGGCAGAACCATATTCCTCATTGTGTCGATATTTTTTTGCATTTTTCCCTTTCAGATAGACTGCAAGGCGAAGTCCTGCGCCACAAATGATACCGACCATCAGATCCATCGAGTGAAAACTTGGAAAAGGATTGCCCAGTGCTATCGTTATGGTAGAAAAAAAGCTGAGGAGCTTTGCAGACATATCTGCGCCCTCAGCCAATCTCCATGCTTCTCCCAAATTTGTTGCAAACAGTCCCATCAAAAGATAGGGGACATTCAAAATCAGGAGCTTTTTGATATTGATATTCTTCATTACAAATCACGCTCCTGTCTCTTTTCACGCACCTTTTTAGGAATAGCAGCGACAATCTCTTTGAATTTTTTAAGCTGTGCCAGAACACTTGGTTTTTTATCCTTCGTCATGGTTCGTGCATCATGTTCCTTACAAATAGCATCCAAAGCATCTGAATCTTTGGAACGAACGAACACGAAATAACGGGGAGGATTAACAGACTTATCTTTTCTTACTGCAAAGTCCACTCCGTATTTCCTGGCAAGTCGTTCAAAATCCTTCATCCCACTTTTGTCGATCTCAACATTTGTGGCTCCCTGGTTCTGGGACAGTAGCTTTTTTACAGACTGTTTTCCGTGTACTGCCGGATCTCTCGCTTTCTTTGCCTTTGCCTTTTCACGATGCTGTGAGTATTTACGAATTCCAGCAATGATAGATCTTGTGGTCAGTTTTGCTGTGCTGATTGCAAGATTTATCGTCCTGTTTTCAACTTCTTCCTGCATGAATCATCACCTCCCAAAGCAGTAGAAAAACCTTTATCGTGCGGTATCACCACGGTCATAATGCAGATATCCATTGGAAACCCTGGCATGGCTTACAATTTTGATATGCCCCAGCTCCTGATTTTGAAGGGACTTCTGATATCCCTCCTCCGTAAGAAATATTCTGGTGCGTTCACCTTTCCAACCTACGGGAGAATCATCTGTCAGCACATCAAAAATAATCATATGGCGAGTATCCTCTGCAAAACGGTTCAGATCCATATACGAATGACCAGCATATTCTTTGGCTCCTGCCTTCAATCTCATTTCTTCCATCAATTCTCCAATGGTCTTTTTCGATTCCATACGGACCTCCTTATAGGGATTCTCTGTCATGGCTGCTCTTATTGGGCATACACGCATCTTTTATCATGCTATCGGCACTCTTAACCTTATCGTCAGGCAGTGGCATAGCCATGATACTGCGTCCCATACGAACGAACATCTCAGGCTGATGAAAACGCTCTTCAAACTGCTTCATTAGTTCCGGGGACAAAGAGCAGAAATCTTCCTCGCCAAGTCCAACGACAAGAAAATCTCCGGCTACAATGTCATACAAAGTGCCCTCACTATCTCTTAGTGCACGATTTAGTTCACTGCCATTCAGCTTTCCTTCCTCGTTCATAACAAGTGCAACAGGCTCCTCAAAGGGATAAACTGCCTCAATATCACCGCCGACAGCTTTCTGCAAATCCTCTAACTCACAGCCGATTTCCACAGCCTGAGGATACATATTAGGACGTACCAGCAAGACGTTCAGCGTTTCAGCCTGCTCGTGCTGAATTTCTCGCTCATCCTGTGTTCCAAACTCCACACCGGTAAAGTTTTCGGCATCCAGAATATACTCGGAATTATAATAAGAGGTTTTCACCTGCTCCTCCGCAGCATCACGGGACTCAGCCTGTACCGTAATCGTCTTTTCCAGAGTCTCCGTGATTTTCACATCATATTCCTTCAAATCTCATTACCTCCATTTCTCTGAAAATAAAAAAGCGACCATTCGTAAACCTCTTAGTGGTCACAAATAGTCGCATCGTCATTGATTAACAGCTCAAACATACAAACATCGTCCAGCTCGCAGATCAAAGAACCAATATCAAAGAAAATATCGTCCTCTTGTTCCAACACAGTAACTACACTGCGATGCTCATTCAGACAAATTGCTTCTTCTTTGTCCATTGTGATTGTGGAAATACAGGACACCACATAAAATGTCATATCTTCTGCAAGCCACAGCTCTTTGCTCTGAACCGTGCGAACTCTTTCATCGCCGGTCATGTCTGCGATGCAGGACAGGAGCTTTACAGCTCTGTTCCCCAGAAGTGCTTCTCCTCGATAGTCGATACCTTCACCAACAATAGACAGCACTCGGTATTCACATACCATTTCAGCACTATTTTGAAATGCTCTTGCCAAAAGTACAGGGGAAATATCATCAAATTCCTCTCCATAATTTTCGAGCATATCCATCATATAATCAGGATCACAAAGATCAAAAAGCTCTTCTAAAGCAACTTGAATATTTTTGGGTGTGAACATTGAATATTACCTTACCTTTCCATTGATTTTTCTCGTTTTTTCTGCCACTGTTCCAGCAGCTGAATAATTTTTTCTTCCATCTGCTTTGGAGTATAGGATTTCGGAAAATATTTGCGAAGAACATCATTTTTAATGGTCACTCGGTCCAATTCGCCTTTCTTTTCCTCAGACATGATAGCGCACATGGCATCCAGACTGCATTTTCCTTCCTGACTGAATTTTTTCAATCGCTGTGCCTGTGAAAGGGAAGGAGTGGTTTGGGCATAATCCATTGCTTCCAGAAAATCCTTCTGTTCTTCTGGTTTCAGATAAGACAGCTCAACCGCCGGATTAAAGGCAATTTTCTTTTCATCCACCATACTCAAAAGCTCAGGAATCAGTTCTGTCAGGCGGATATAGCGCTGAATTGTTCTCGCACTTTCCCCAGCATCCTCAGCAACTTTTTCATCTGTTCTTAACTTCGTGCCAAGTTGGCACGAAGTTAAATCCGACCTCGCTCCCTGATGTTTTAGAGCATCCAACTTCATTTTATAAGCAAAAGCTCTCTCACTTGGCAAAATGGTTTCTCTCTGCAAATTCGCATCTACCATCAAAATAATAGCTGCATCATCATCCAAATTACGGACAATAACCGGCATGGTTTCCTTTCCTGCAAGCTCAGAAGCACGATGACGTCTGTGCCCGGAAATAATCTCATATCCTCCGTTCGGGTCCGGTCTTACGATAGCTGGTGTCATAACACCAAAATCTCTGACACTTTCTGCGGTTTTCATCATCGCTTCATCATCAACCACTTTGAACGGGTGTCCCTCAAAGGGATGCAGCTCAGAAAGAGGAATTTCCTGAACTCGTTCCTGTTGTTCTTCGGCTCGTGACTGCTCAGTTGAAAAGATATCATCGTACCCCTTCAAGCTGATGTTTACGCCTTTTTTCTGCATGATCCATCACCTCCTTCGTCAAAATCTTATAAGCTTCTGCGACCTTGCCTTTTGGGTCATGCTTAAAAATACTGTGTCCTTCCGCACTAATTTCCTCAGCTCGAACAGAACGTGGAATATCTGTTTTATATACCTTCAGCTTACCACCGTAACTCTCACGAATCAGATTACTGATATCTTTGGAATAATTTGTTCTGCTGTCTACCATCGTCAGAAGAATCCCTTCAATTTTAAGTTTAGGATTGATCTGCCTTTTGACCTTGTTAATGGTTTCCAGTAGCTGCTCCAAACCTTTTGCAGGAAGATAAGCCGCCTGAACAGGTATCAGTACATTATCAGCCGCAGCCAATGCATTTACAGTCAGCATCCCCAGAGACGGCATACAGTCCAGCAGAATAAAATCATAATTCTGCTTTACCGTATCAAGATATTGACGAAGAATGGTTTCTCGACTCATCGCATTGACCAGAGAGACCTCCAAACCGGACAATTCGATGTTGGCAGGCATATAGTCCACACCTTCCGGGTGATGCAAAATGCCTTCCCCAGGAGCAATCGGTGTGTCCGTAATAATCTTGCCCATCACGTCCGAAAGAGTGGGGGAGAGTTCATCTGGAAATGGATTTCCCATGCTAACCGTAAGCGATGCCTGTGGGTCCGTATCTACCAGTAGAACCTTTTTTCCTTCTATTGCAAGTCCAACTCCCAAATTTTCGCAGGTGGTTGTCTTTCCCGTTCCGCCTTTCTGGTTTACTACTGCAATGACAGTCGCTTTTTTAGACATTTTTCAACACCTCTCTTTCTGCTGTTATCCTTTTGCACATTCATCACCTCCTTCAAATTTTCCCTGTAGCCATATCATGTCTTACCAGTGCGTCATAGTGAGCGTCTATGGTGTAGGGAGCGTTATATATCGAAGCCAGTAGATACTGCTTGATATTACGAATTTCTGTTGTATTTTCTTTGAATCGGTCTACAACAAACCTGATGTGTTCGGAGTTAAGCTTCATAAAGGTGCTTTTCACAATTTCAATCGGCTTATCATCACTGGCAATGCGTATCTGCTTACGCTTACTGCACATAACGTCCACAATCAGACGGAGTATCATGTCTAAAATCTCCTCGTCAAACTGAAAATCGTGTTTCAGATTTTCTATTTCAAGCTCTTCATAAAAATACTCATAATAGCGATTGAACTCTCCAATCCCGTCGTATTCCCTTCCAGAAAAATCGGAAGAAAAGAAAGGATCAGTATTATTAAACTCAGTATTATTTATATCAGTATTATTACATTGTGCTTTTGACAAGTCCGGATTTGTGATATTGACAAGACCAGAATTGTCCTTTTGACAATTCAAGAACTGTCTTTCCACAGCATCAGATACGAAATTTTTGACATATATCAGGTTTGGTTTTCCAAGTCCTTGTCTCTTACGCTCAATCAAACCACATTTCTTTTCCAGCTCATCTAAGAGCTTTACTGCCTTTTTCTCAGCACATCCAAGAGAACTTTTGATTTCTCCAATCGTGAAAATAATATAGACACGACCTTCTTCATCCAGCCAGCCGTTTTCAGCAGAAAGATTCATGCGGTCAAGCAAAATTCCATAAAGCATTTTGGCATCCGTAGAGACATTCCAGAATTTTTCTTCTGCGAAAAGCATTTTGGGAACACGATAAAAAGCAAATTGATCTGCCTGTTTCCCATAAAAATAATCAAAAACCATCCATCATCACCACCTCATGCAAGGGAAAGTAGAACGTACGAATCAATGATTATGCAGCTCATTTAGAAGCTTCTTTGTGCACCAGCCAATGCACGGATGCACTCTGCCATAAGGACAGTCTGCACATTCACTTTTCGCTTCCTGTTGCACAGGCTTCTCATAAATACAATTTTCTTCACCTAAGCTGCACCCTGCTTTACGATTCTTCCAGTAATAGCAGTAACGGCAGCTTTTAGGCTTCTCTCCAGAGTGAAAATGTTTACTCACAAGCTCCTCCTTATCTCGCTTCTGCATCTCGCTTAATAGGAGAATGCTCTTTCGCAGGCTTACTAAAACACTCTTGCTTCTTACTGCCAAGCTCATCCAATATAGATTTACGTTCCTGGGATTTTTCCATGCGTTGCTCATACTGCGAAGCCTTTTCAAAAATTTTTTCTTCCGCATCGTAATGATAAACATTGTCTGTCAAGCGTTCTTCCGGGAAAACCTCTGTGGCATTGATCTGTGTTACCATTTCTTTTAGCTCAGAAGCACGCATTTCAATGCTGTCAGGCACCAAAATCACCTCATGCACAGAAGAAGGCAGGATAAAAAAGCTTCCTCTCAGCTTTTCCGTAGCCTGTTCCATAAAGTCTGGATAAGCAATTACACCAGCTCCTCGCATCCTGATGTCGTTTGTTGCAACATATATCGGGGACAACGGCTCATCCGGACCGCCAAACAGTCCACCACTCATTTCATACATCAATTCATTCATATTGACGATGGAGAACGGTGAATTTTTCTCACTGTATTCCAGAGCATCCTGATGAAGCTGTTCCACAGTAATGCCATAAGAATCAAGCATATCTTTTGTTATCTGAATGGTTCCCTGACCTTCCTCTGTGCGTGTAATAAGAAAGCGATAGGTGATAGCCATATCTTCCACATCCGTATGAGCAACAGACTGAAGCTTATCGAAATTCGCTTCCTTTCCGACCAGATCCATTATCAGGTGAGACTTCATTGTGTCATAGTCTTTTAGCTGTTCAATCAGCTCTTCCGGAACCGTAGTCTTAAAAAAGGTTCTGCATATAACTACATTGAAGGATGATACCGCCAGAGGCAATATGAGCGCCCATACCGAATCCTTCAGATTTAAAAACTGAGAAGTGATAAAATAAGTGGATACAAGGCCGCCGTTGAATACCATGGGGATGAATACCACCATTGTCAGGAACCCGTTCAGCTTATAGCCGGGACGGGAAAGCACATATCCCATCAGCGTGGTGAGCAGGATTCCCAGAACCGTTCCCACTATGGTTACAAAAAGGGACACTCCCAGGGCACGGATAATCAGGGTGCTTTGCTTCGCCAGATATTCATAGCCTTCAAAAGATACAATCTTAGGTATCAGATGATAACCGTATTCCGTAATTGATGCTTCTGCCGAAAGGGATATTGCAATGACCAGCAGCACCGGGATTATACAAACCAGCGCCATCAGCAGAAACATGACATTCAGCAGGACGTTTGCCGTATTGGACACTCTGTTGAAGCGGTCAAATCCATCGGGCTCATTTTTCTTTTTCTTTTTTATTGTTTCAGCCATCCCGCACCTCCTTAAATCATCGCACTGTCGCGGTCAACCTTACGTAC
>ENA-ORRZ01002202-ORRZ01002202.1-human-gut-metagenome-genome-assembly--contig:-NODE-2202-length-10164-cov-2.585617_pt1 | contig 10164 bp, 5 predicted proteins | sample MGYA00242185_ERZ509152 | MGnify/ENA primary metagenome ERZ509152 (study PRJEB26280, sample SAMEA2338668) | human gut metagenome | biome: human gut; feature: human-associated habitat; material: faeces... | reverse complement strand
AGTGAAATCGAGGCGGATAGTATCCGCCCCGACATCCAAGTTACGGGCGACGCCCTGAATAGTCTAGTCGGCGAAACGCCGGAGTCCAGTTCTCCTACCGCTGAGGAGCAATAATTTATTAATAAAGGAATAGGTTTTATCTTCTTGAGCTGCTTCCTCTTTCTGAAGAACGAGAAGAAGAACCTCGGTTGCTGTTGCTTCTCGAACTTTCTGAAGATGAGCTTCTTTCTGTTGATCTGCCGGATACGTTCCCTCTACTGGAACTACTGCCGGAATTGCTGTTCCTACCGGAGCTGCTGCCACCCCGATTTGAACTATCATTATTCCGATTGGTGGTACTGCTATTAGGTCTGCTTGTTCGACCGGAAGAACTGCTTCCACGGTTTGTGCTCGTACCACTACTTGTCGGACGGCGACTGGAATTCGAAGACCCTGTACTCGTTCCCGGACGACTTCCTGAATGACGATCTCCTTCACCTCTGTTGTGGTCTCTGCCCGGAGTTACTTCCTTATTCGGTTTATCATCTTTGGACGGAGTAGATGGTCTGCCCGGAGTGGACGGTCTGCTTGGAGTAGACGGTCGTTCATTGACCGAAGGTCTTTCAGAGTTGGAAGGTCTTCCGGAAGTGGACGGCCTACCCGATGTAGATGGTCTGCCTGAAGTGGACGGTCTATGGTTCGTTTCTGGACGAGGACGGGAAGTATTTCCCGGACGTCCCGAAGTATTAGGCCGTGACGTTGCTCCCGGACGTCCCGAAGTCCCCGGTCGGGTAGGCGCATTATGCGGACGAACGGAAGGGTTCGGACGGAAACGTACAGAACCGAAGTCTGAACGACGATAAGAATGGAATACCCGCTGATCTCTTACCCGATATGGCGTAGGATAGTGCACAAAATTATTATATCTTCCCCGATAGAAACTTACATGATGGATGTGAGGACGATAGTGCGCGCCACTGTAAGTCCGGTAATGATAAGGTACACCAAAATAGAATAAACTACGATTCGGATAATTGATATAAATCCGGAAATTCCATCTTCCACCGGTGACATAAATGGGACGATAGAAATACTCAGCTCCCAGGAACCTGCGGTATTGCGCATCGCTCAACACCCAACGAAGATCATCGTTGCGAATATCCAGCGCTTCATAGTAATCATCCAATGCCCACTCATCACCCCGTACTACATAATCCATAATATTACGAAGCGAATAAATGAAATCATAGTTAATCTCATACACATCATTATATTGAGGATTATTCAAGTCCAGTTCGTATGCCATCTTATCAGTAAGGAAACGTGTCTCCTTACGTACCTTGCTGGTACTCATTCCCGCCATTACAGTGGTACTGGCAGTCACGACTAATAATATAAATAGAATTCTTTTCATGGTTTCATTCTTTTTTAGTTACGTCCGCTATCGTAAGATTCCGCAAACTCCCTCATCTCTCTTTTGTCCATCTCAAAAGTGAAAACATCTGTCAGTATGGAGAAGTTCTTCTTATCTGCGATTTTCGGATAAAGTTTCTTTATCATATTCTTTTTATCTGTCTGAAAAGTACACATATCCACCAATTTACGGCATTGGGCACAAGTGAATCCCGAAGGGGGTACAACTTCATCCAGCATCCTGGTACGGTCAGACTCAAAAGATTTACCTCTATATTCATTGAAGAAACGGTCAAAATCGGCTGAACTCATAGCTCTGGGCCGTACATATCCTACGTCTCCCGGTCGTTGGTCACCGTGGTAAGCCTGGATATATTCCTTCATCTTGTCACGGTCAAAAGACGAAAAGAGCTTATTGACCACCGGAGCAAAATTTTCTTTATCCACTATTTGCGGATACATACGTTTCATCACAGTCATCTGAGCATCCGAACCACTTATCTGATCAATGATCTTTCCGCATTGGGCAGAAGTAAAATTGCAATCCAACAAAACATCATCTATATATTTAATCTGCTCATCAGACATGATCACCATTCGGAAATCACTAAGAAAACGATCAAATTCATCATGCATCATAAGTGTTCTGCGACGAGGACTTTCTTCAACCGAAGGTGTATTGGTTACAATAACAGAAGGAGGCATCACAACCGGAGCCGGAAGAAGTATCTCATCACCATTAAAGGTATCCATACTCGTAACTCTTCCATCTGCAAAATATACAATAATCTTGATCGAGTTGCCGTAAAGCACTGAAGAAATCCGGTGGTACTCCCATTCCTCGCCATCTCCGTCAAAACGTCTGTAATCCGGTTTGCCCAAGATTTTTTCTACATTCTGCCGTGACATTCCCTGCTGAACTTCCATCACTTGCTTGTTGGATACGTAATAAGTAGAACAACTACCGAGTATTACCCACAACGTAAAAAACAGGATTATATGTATATTTTTCATAACCGTATCGTTTTTAGTGAACTAATGTATGATCAGCGTCCTTCGTACTCCTTGATGAAATCGTTCATTTTGGTCTTGTTACTGGAGAATGTAAGAGTACCGATCACTGTAAAGAAAGCCTCTTTATCTACAATATTAGGATACATCATTTTCATAATCTTCAGCCGTTCATTATCAAAGGTATAGAACTTCACCAGTTGAAGACACTGCTCCGATGTAAAATCAGAGTTCGCCAATGCAGTTGTAATCAACCCCATACGATCTTTTTCAAAAGGCTCATTCTTCACACTATCAAAGAACTTCTTGAAAAGTTGGTCATTCATCACTCTGTCGTAGCGGTTATAGTCCGGACGGTGTCCACCCTGACCGGTTCCCGGTCTTCCGGGTCTGCCCGGACGGATATCTCCACGTTCCTCTACAATAATATCTTTTACTTCGTTTCCGTTAAAGTAAACGCGGTCATTATACAACCGTTCTCCTTTCCATACACGTTCTCCCGGACGAGTCGGGCGGGAAGCGTACACTTCAATGGTATAATTTCCCGGTTTCAGATTGGCAACGAAACAAGTAGTGGTAGGATAACACATCTGCCTTCCGCCAAAATAAACAAGAATCGGAGTATCTCCGCCATCAATCCGGATTCCGCTGACAGACTGCGCTTTTAAAGAAAGGGCAGCGAGCAAAATACAGAAACTTATTATTATCTTACGCATAGCTTATCTGTTTTTAAATTTATTGTCTTTAACTGATATCACAAAAATAGGGTGAGAAAACTCCCCACCCCAATGATTCTCTCTATTCCTGCATAGGGATTTCCCTATTCTGTTTAGGATTCTGCCAAAGTGATGCCGTTCTCATGCAAAGAAATCAATCGTTTCTTATACAAGTCACCTACACCTTTCTTAAAAGTTTTCTTGCTGACACCAAAGGTATCGTAGATATCCTCCGCAGGACTTTTATCGTTCAGATTGATCCGTCCGCCATGTTCCCGAATATACTCCAACAGTGTCTTCGAGAAATCATCGACTTTCTCAAATCCCGGCTTCTGAAGTATCAGGTCCACCTTTCCATCTTCGCGTACCTGTTTCACAAACGCCTTCATCTGCATACCGGTCTCCAACGCACGGAATATTTCATTTTCATACAGCAATCCGCTATACTTATTGTCTATAATCGCTTTGAAACCCAAGTCCGTCTTCTGCCAGATCAGGATATCCACTTCCGCACCCGGAGCATAATCGGGCATATCTTTCGACAGGTAACGTTCTACCTTCGCCGAAGCTACGATACGATAACTTTCCTCATCCACATGAGCATGGACCACGTAGGATCTTCCCACCTGCATTTTCATCTTCTGCTCACTGAAGGGTACAAATAAGTCTTTCATCAATCCCCAGTTGAGGAATGCCCCGAACTGGTTCACCCAAGAGACTTCGAGACAGGCGAACTGCCCTACCTGCACCAACGGAGTCAGTGTAGTGGCAATCAGTCTTTCGTCAATATCCAGATAAAGAAATACATTCAACATATCCCCTACCTTACAGTCTTCGGGTACATAACGGGTGGGCAGCAAGATTTCCCCTTCATCTCCTCCGTCGAGATATAAACCGAAATCGACTTCCTTTACCACTTCGAGCTGGTTGAATTTTCCTAATTCGATACTCATATTTTTTAAAATTATTGTTTTTATGAAAGACAAAGATAATGAAAAGCAACAGATTTCACCCAAACATTGTTGAACGGATTATTAAAAATCGGCACATAAAAATCAGCATTAAGAGGCTACATTGAAAATAAACATTATTTTTGTAGAATAAAATGATTAATACGTATGAAAAAACACCTGATACGCAATCTGTTTCTCTTATTTTCCTTTTTACCTTTTATTGAAACCTTCGCCAATTGGAACAGTTTCATTATCAACTTCGATAAGAACCTCTATGGCAAAGGCGCTCAGACATGGGAGATAGCACCTTACGATGATAAATGGGTATTTTTTGCCAACAAGAACGGTATGTTGCAATTCGACGGCAATATGTGGAACGTTTTCCCGCTGAACAATACTTCAGATGTGCGTTCTGTTTTGGTATCTACCGCTCATAACCGGATTTATGCAGGAGGAATCAATGAGTTCGGCTATTATGAACCGGGCAGGGACGGCAGTTTAAAATATTACTGTATGTCGGATACGCTGAAAGATGATTGCCGCTATCTTGGCAATGTATGGAACATTCACGAAGCAGATAATATCATGTACTTTCAGGGAGACAGCCGTATAGTGAAATATCTGAACGGTAAGTATACCGCCATCGAGATGGATGCCAAGATTGACTGTTCGAGCATGATAAAGGGTATCTTGTATATCGGAACCGACCGGGGAGTATGGGTACTGGTAGGCAATACCCCTTTCCCGTTACAGGGTGCGGAAGACCTGGCATCAAAACGCATTCGCGGCATTATACCTTATAAAAGCGGCGTACTTGTGGTTACTGCCTATAATGGATTGTTTTATTGTGACGGACGCACAATGGAACCATTCGTTACCGGTGCCGAAAACTTCATGCGCGAAAATGAAGTATTCTGCGTGGCGGCAAAAAATGACCAGATTGCATTGGGTACTATTCATAAAGGCCTGATGCTGATTGACTGCAAAACCATGAAGCTCAAATATTTCAATGAGAATAACGGACTTCACAATAACACAGTTCTTTCCGTTGCTTTTGATACTTTCGGCAATCTTTGGGCAGGACTGGATAGCGGCATTGACTATGTCTGCCTCACTTCTCCCTTTACGAATCTATATTCATACCCCTACTCTTATGGAGCGGGATATACGGCAGCAGTAAAAGACGGTTCTCTTTATTTAGGTACTAACCGTGGTTTATACTACACTTCCTACCCGGTGCAATCGGACGGTAACCTGCCCGATATCCGTCCCGTTCCGCAGTCAAGCGGCCAGGTCTGGAACCTCTGCCATATAGGAGACGAACTTTTCTGCCTGCACGACCGGGGAATTTTCCTGATTCAGGACAACGGAATGAAACGAGTGACGGACATCACCGGCGCATGGTGCTGTCAGCAGGTCATGGATCGTAAAGGCCTGATGTACATTGGTGTATACAACGGCATTTATCTAGTGGAAAAAACAGATGGAGAGTGGCGTGTCGTCTGCAAAATCGAAGGATTGAACGATTCCAGCCGTCTCTTCGAACAAGAGGATGCAAGAACTATCTGGATGTATAACGCAGACCATATTACCCGTATCAAGTTATCCGAAAATCTGACGAAGGTCACCAGCGTGAAAGATTATGATACCAAAGACGGTTTTCCTTCAAGAAATCATATATATCCCGCAAAAATTAAAGGTCGTATCTACTTTGCCACACCGTCCGGTATCTATAAACACAACATCCATAAAGATATCATGGAACCCTACCCGGATATGAACAATCTTCTGAACGGTACGGCAACCTATTCACGTCTGTTGGAATATAATGACCATCTCATCAGCTTAAGCCCTTATGAAATATGTATCGCCAATCTGGGAACTTATAAGAAAGGGGCTAATACCAGCATCAATCCTATCCGACAACCCAAGATAGAGTCGGTGCTCAATTTCGAGGCCATCATTCCCCTGTCCGATTCATTGCTGGTTATTCCTAACGAAGACGGTTTCGCCCTTTTCAGCATTCCTGCTGTCAGAGAGCAACAAGACCGCAGTCACTCCTTATATATAAAGAATATGTATCTGTCTTATCCCAAAGACTCACTGGTGTATACGGCCAATTTCCTGAAGCGAAAACCTGCACTGTCTATCGACTATGCACTGAATTCCATCCGTTTCGAATATGAGCTTTCTTCTTTAATTCTGAGTGACGACACCCATTTCCGTTATCGTCTGAACAAAGGAGAATGGTCGGACTTCACCGTTGCACGCACCAAGGAATACAGTAATCTGCCCGAAGGCGAATATATATTTGAAATCAAAGCCCTTTTCCCCGATGGTACTTCCTCTTCCGATGAAATATCATTCCGCATACTCCCGCCATGGTATCGCAGCGTAATGGCTTACATCTGCTACATCGTTCTGGCTCTCTTCGGTATGTGGGGTGTTTATCGATGGGACGATATGCGTGTGAAGCGTAAAAAGCAACAGGCCATTGTAGAAAAAGACAAAGAACTGTTTGAGATGGAAAAGGAATACGAAGAAGAAAAAGCCCGGAACGAAAAACAGATCATGCAACTGGAAAAAGAAAAGCTGGAGCATGACCTGCAACACAAAAGTCAGGAAATGGCCAACCTGATGATAAACTTCGTACGCAAGAACGAGATGCTGACCGAGATTAAGTCAGAAATAGCCAAAGTATCCGCCATGTTGAAAGGCGAAGGCTCCCGTGAAAGCAAACAGCAGCTCATACTGATCAACAGCAAAATTGATTCCAACATCCAGAGTGACGAGGTATTAAAGCGAATCGAAGACCAGTTCGACCTGATCCATAATAATTTCATGAAGAGGCTTCATGCCAAGCACCCCGATCTCTCCAACAATGAACGCATGATGTGCGCCTATCTGAAAATGAACCTTTCTACCAAAGAGATAGCACCGCTCCTGAATATCTCCGTCCGGGGAGTAGAGACGATCCGGTATCGTCTGCGCAAGAAGTTCAGTCTGGAACGGGAAGACAGTTTGACAGATTACTTAAGCAACTACCTCTGACACAAATAGTCACAACAACAGATTTGGAAACTGATTATTTTTCTGAATCTGTTGTTGTGACGTATCAAACAAACGTACCCTTTATTTCCTAGTTATCAACACGTTACTATAATCTGACGTATTGATAGCGTATTTTTTTTCCCGGTTTGACGTATTTATGAATAACATAATTTATCAAACCGTATACCATTTAGCCTTATGTTTGCATCGTTCGGTTGCGAACATAAAAACGAGTATAGTTAATCTTAATTTAGTAAAACTTATGAAAAAGTTATTATCAGTTTTATTTCTATTAAGCTTCACCTTAGCTGCTGTATATGCACAGAATATACAGATAAAAGGTACGGTGGTAAGTGGTACGGACAACGAACCTCTGCCCGGAGTAAATGTGGTTGTGAAAGGGAATACTTCCACAGGTACAATCACCGATTTCAACGGTACTTTCACATTATCGGCACCCGCCGACGCAATTCTTTCCATCTCTTATATAGGATTCAAGTCACAGGAAATTGCGGTAAAAGGGCATAAAGATATTAAAATTGTCCTTCAGGAAGACTCCGAGACATTGGACGAAGTGGTAGTAGTGGGCTATGGCGTCCAGAAGAAAAGCGTAGTGACGGCCTCTATCGCCAAAGTATCCGCTGATGATCTGGCTTCCACAGCTCCGGTACGTATGGACAATGCCCTGAAAGGTTTAGCTTCCGGGGTTACCGTTACATCCTCTTCCGGTCAGCCGGGTGCCGCCGCACAAATCCGTGTACGTGGCGTAGGTACCATTCGTACCGAGAACGGAGCCGCCGATCCTCTTTACATTGTAGACGGTATGCCGCTTGAAGGTGGGCTGGACTACCTGAATCCGAATGATATCGCTTCTATCGAAGTATTGAAAGATGCCGCTTCCGGAGCTGTCTACGGTGCACGTGCCGCCAACGGTGTTATCCTTGTTACTACCAAAACCGGCAAGATCGGCAAAACGAAAGTGACTTACGACTTTTCGTACGGCTGGCAGAGTGCCTGGAAAAAACGGGACGTACTGAATGCTTCGGAATACGCACTCATGATCAATGAAGGTGCGATCAATGCAGGCATCGCCCCCAAATTCAGCGACCCATACTCTTACGGTCAAGGAACTAACTGGCAAGACGAAGTATTTAACAACAATGCTCCGATGATGAACCACCAGGTAAGTGTGAGCGGTGCGAGCGAAAAAGTAAACTACCTCTTTTCTCTAGGCTTCTACACACAAGACGGTATCGTGGGAGGTAACTTCGACCGTTCCAACTACGAACGTCTGACACTGCGCAGCAATACACAGTACACCCTTTTCGACGAATCGAAAGAACGTAACTGGCTAAACAGCCTGAAGGTGACTTCCAACCTCTCTTATGCCCGCATTAAAAGTACGAGTTTTGATGATAACTCCACCTGGGGTACACCACTGGGATCGGCACTCGCCCTGTCTCCCATACTGAACGTATACGACGAAACTGAAGAAGCGATAAAAGCCCAGTTCGACAAATACGGCACAACGGCAGAGTACACGCCTGTATATGACCCACGCAACGGAAAACTTTTCAGCATCCCGGGCGAATTCGGTGAAATGTCCAACCCGATTGCCAAACTTTCTTTGCCGGGCGACAAACACTGGAGTCATAAATTCGTCGCTAACTTCTCTGCAGAATTGCAATTATGGGACAACCTGAAATTCAAGACTTCCTATGGTGCTGACCTCTCTTTTTGGGGATACGATGGTTACAGACCTCTTTATTATCTGCGAAGCGGTGAATCTTCTACCCAGTCTTCCGCCTATTCAAGAAAAGAAGACGGAACCGTATGGCAGCTGGAAAACGTGCTGATGTATGACAAGAGCATCGACAAGCACTCTTTCTCCGTATTGCTGGGCCAATCCGCCAAAAAAAGTTCAGGCTCCTATCTGTACGGTTCACGCAATAACATCACCAATTACAGCCGTCCTTATATCGACGCAAGTACCGGACTGGCAGCCAATGCAGATCGTGACGCCGCAGGTGCTCCTTCGGTAGATACCACACTGGCTTCAATCTTCGCACGTGCAAGCTACAATTATGACGAACGCTATATGTTGCAGGTGACCGTACGCCGTGACGGTTCTTCCCGCTTCGGGCCCAACAATCACTATGCCGTATTCCCCTCCTTCTCTTTGGGATGGAACCTCACCAACGAAAAGTTCATGAACAAACGCCCGAACTGGCTGACTACCACCAAAATCCGCCTTTCATGGGGTAAGAATGGTAACGAAAATATCGGTAACTTCAAATATACCGTATTGACTTCTCCCGGCAATAATGCTATTTTCGGTTCATCCGAAAACGTAATCAACGGCGTGAAAGCCAGCGGGCTTGCCAATCCCGACCTGAAATGGGAAGAGTCCGAACAACTCGACTTCGGTTTGGACTTTGGTTTCTTCAACAATGCCCTGACCTTTACAGCAGACTATTACAAGAAGAAAACCAACGGCATGCTGATGGAAATGAATATCCCTTTCTATGTAGGTGAAGCTAAACCTATCGGTAATGTGGGTAAAATGGAAAACAGCGGTATCGAACTGGAAGCAGCCTATAAGTTCCGCGTCAGCGACTGGAACTTCCGTGTCAGCGCCAACGCCAGTTACCTGAAGAACAAACTGATAGAATATGGTAACGAATCCGGTTGGGAAAACCTGGACTCCTTCCAGGGAACGGGTGATATCAGCCGCGCCGAAAACGGCAAACCTTTCCCTTTCTTCTACGGATATAAGACAGCTGGTATCTTCCAGAACACAGACGAAGTGAATGCTTACAAAAACGACAAGGGAGAATTATTGCAACCGACAGCCGTACCGGGCGATGTCCGCTTCGTAGATGTAGACGGCAACGGAATCATTGACGCAAACGACCGTACCGATATAGGTAAAGGTATGCCCGACTGGACATTCGGCTTCAACCTGGGCGTGAACTGGAAAAACTTCGACCTGAACATGATGTGGCAAGGCACTGCCGGAAACGATATCTACGACGCAACCC
>ENA-ORRZ01002200-ORRZ01002200.1-human-gut-metagenome-genome-assembly--contig:-NODE-2200-length-10178-cov-2.451546_pt1 | contig 10178 bp, 8 predicted proteins | sample MGYA00242185_ERZ509152 | MGnify/ENA primary metagenome ERZ509152 (study PRJEB26280, sample SAMEA2338668) | human gut metagenome | biome: human gut; feature: human-associated habitat; material: faeces... | reverse complement strand
GAAACGCCGGCGTTTCAGAGGCCGCCGTCCCCTCAAAGCCCGGGAGCGCCTCCGGAGCCATCAGGCCGTCCAGGGCATTTTCGGGCATCTCGTAGGAAAAATCCTTAAAAAGCCTGGAAAAGATCCAGGAGATCCCCATAAGGGTACCTGCCAGTAGGCGGACCATAAGCTCCAGCACCGGCACCACCAGGGTCATGTACAGAAATTTCAGGCCGTACAGAAGCCCTCCGGTCACAGCCCGGCTGGAAAGGATGCCGGCCGCCGCCAGCACCGCCAGAAGCTCCCCGGCAGTCCTTCCCCAGAAGCCGCCTCTCCCCTGTCCCGTCCTGGCCAGGCGCAGGGCCCTTAAAAGGAAGATCCCGAGAACCAGGAAGGCTGTAAAAAACGGGACACACCGCCTCCCCCAGACCTGCGTTCCCAGGGAAAGCCACTGGATGCAGCCGCCGCAAGAAGAAGCCTGGCCTCCGTCATGAGGCTGTCATGGGCCCGCTCCTCCATGTTCCGCTTTTTCCAGCAGACCAGAAGCCAGACGCACCAGGATGCCAGCGCCAGAAAAAGCAGCACCCGCACCCAGAGGGGGCCGGAAAGGAACAGGGGCATGAACATGGCCATATAAAAACACACGTCCGTCAATATCTTAAAAACCAGTATGTCCATTTTCTACACATCCTCCCCATAAAGCGCCAGCAGCCTCCGGCCGGACCGTTCTTCCAGGGACGAAAGGTACGGTGCCGCGTCCTGGTTCCGGTCCGGAGCCACATAGATCAGGCTTTTTCCAGACCGGAGCCCCTTCCGGATGCCGGAAAGGAATTCCCCGCTCCCCATCCGGCAGTCGTAGGTCATCCTTCCCAGCCCCTCCAGTACAGTCTCCAGATGGCCCGGCCCCAGGCCCTCTCCGATCCGGTTCCAGTTTCCCATGGCCCCGGCGATCACGCCGTTGGTCTGGAAATCATAGGCGATCCTCCGCTTTTCCAGCTCCTCACAGATACTGCGGACCATGGAAAAGCACTGCTCCAGAAGCTCTGCTTCCCGTTCCTCGTCCCGGCACTCCACATCCAGGAGGATGGTACAGGAAAGATCCGTCATATTTTCCTGCTCCTTGACCAGAAACCGGCTCTGTCTGGCGCTCTGGACCCAGCTGATGGACCGCAGGGGCTCCCGGCCCGTGTATTCCCTGAACCCACGGATCAGCACAGGATCCTCAAAGAGGCTCCGTTTCACCACATATTCGCCTGCATATCCGCCCAGGAGCCTGGGAAGCTCCTCCCAGCCGCTGGGAGCCGGCTTTACCACGATCTCCTTTAATTCCGGATACGTCTCCAGCGCTGTCTGAAGCCCCAGGAAATCCCCGGCCTCTGCCGAAACGCCCCGGAAGAAATATCTTCCCCGCTTTTTTAAAAGGACCCTCCGCTCTAACTCCGTCTTCTGGCGTCCCTTAAGGTAAAGCACCGAAAGGTGATCCCCAGAGGACTTTGCCGCCACGTTCTCTCCGTTTTCAGAAAAGACAAGTCCTGCGGGGATCTGCTCCCTCATCTGGAGATAGGGGACCATAAGACGCTTTCGGTTGTTTATGGTCATGGTCCAGGAAAAATCCTCCCCCGGCTCCACCACGGTCTTATCCAGGGCCGTGGCAAAGTCCAGTCCGTCCAGCACATGGTCCATGGAATATTTCTCCGCCAGCCATACCAGAAGTCCCAGGACTCCAAGAAATACGATCATCGCAGGTTCTCCATGGGAACCGGGATATCCTCCATGATCTGTCCCAGATATTTTCTCGCATCCTCAAAGCTTTCGCCTCCCCTGGAGATGATCCTGTGGCTGAGGACCCAGGGCGCTGCGGCCTTCACATCCTCCGGGATCACAAAATCCCGTCCCAGGGACGCAGCCATGGCCTGGGAGGCTTTATAGAGGGCGATGGCCCCCCTGGTGGACACTCCGGTGACAAACCGGCTCTCCGTCCGGGTCTTTTCCACAATGTCCATCATGTAGCCCAGGACATCCTTCTGGACCCGCACCTTCATATATAGCTCCTTCATCTCCTGGATCACCTCCGGGCTCACCACCGGCTCCAGGGAGTTTAAAATATCTGCTGTGGACGGCCTGGACACCACCTCCATCTCCTGCTCCCTGGTCATGTAGCCCAGGCTCAGCCTCATGAAAAACCGGTCCAGCTGGGCTTCCGGCAGGGGAAACGTCCCATAGGATTCCACCGGGTTCTGGGTGGCCATGACAAAGAACGGCTCCGCCATGGGGTAGGTGACGCCGTCCACGGTGATCTGGCTTTCCTCCATGGCCTCCAGAAGGCTGGACTGGGTTCTGGGCGTGGCCCGGTTGATCTCGTCCGCCAGCACGATATTGGTAAACAGAGGGCCCTCGCGGAACTGGAACTCCCCTGTTTTCTGGTTATAAAAATTGATGCCCGTAAGATCCGACGGCAGAAGATCCGGCGTAAACTGGATCCGCTTAAAGCCGCTGCCCACGGTCCTTGCAAATGCCTTTAAAAGCATGGTCTTTCCCGTTCCCGGCACGTCCTCTAAAAGCACGTGTCCGGAGCATAAAAAGCTGATAAAAATCAGCCGGACCGTTTCTTCCTTGCCGACGATCACCCGGGAACAGCTTTCCACCACCCGGTCTGTATGTTCCTTAAAATGGCTGTATTCCATTGCCTGTCTCCTCCGTTTTTGGAATATTTCTCTACTTATTATAGACGGCTCCGGCCACGGGCGCAAGAAGGTTTTCACCAGGATCCGGCTCCATAACGGCGGTTCTGCGAAAATGTTCTTAATTCTTAAACAATTCGTAATGCCATGCCACACTTTTACCCCAACTTAGTTCTGGACAGACCTTACCACTTAGTGGTATGATAGTACATAACAGGAATAGAAAAAAACGCGCCCTTCAAATCATGCGCGATACAAGGAGGAGAGTACATCTATGAAAAAAGCAAATTTCTGCTACGCTGTTCTGACAGCTTCCGCAGTTCTCACCCTGGGAACTGTATTTTCCGCTTCTGCTGCCCAGTGGCAGGCTTTAGGAGACGAATGGGTATATGTACAGAACGACGGAGAATACTTTAAAGACGGCTGGAAACAGGACGGAAACCTGTATTATTATCTCGGAAGCGACGGCATCATGCTCCGCCGCACCCTGATCGAAGACGACGACAACTACTACTACTTAGGTTCCTCCGGAGCCATGGCCACCAACGTATGGAAATTCATCCAGAACCCGGAATGGCAGGGCGACGAGCTGGTAGGCGAGGGAAGCTGGTACTACTTCGGCTCCAACGGAAAAGCCATCAAGAGCGACGGCAGCAAGGCCAAGGTTTATGAGGTCGGCGATAAGAAATACGTGTTCGACCATTACGGACGTATGATGAGCGGATGGGTCACTGAGAGCGGCGAATATGTGGAATCTGAGGACGACTGGGCCAACGGCTTATACTATGCCGACGGCGAGGGCGACGGCAGTGTAGTGACCAACGCCTGGGTATACACCACAGTTCCCGACGACACCAACGAGGACGAGACCGAGCCCACCTACCACTTCTACTTCGGCTCCAACGGCAAGAAGACTGTGAGCACCAAGAAATCCATCGGCGGCAAGGAGTACTTCTTTGATGAGAGAGGTGTGGCGCAGTATGGATGGCACAAGGGCGACGACGGCGATTGGGATTGGTCCTACTACGGAGATTCTGAAGAGCCTTATCTGCGTACCGGATGGTTCCAGGCGGTTCCTGACTCTGAGATGCACTCCAGTGCCCACGACGACGGAAGCGTATACTGGTATTACTCCACCAGCGCAGGAAAGACCGCAGTCTCTGAGTTCCGGACCATTGATGGAAAAACATACGCGTTTAATGAATATGGCGAGTTAGTGACAGGTCTTAAAAAAGTTAAAGTTGACTCTTCTGATAAGAAGAAAATTGAAAGTATCAGTTCCATTGACTATATCAGCGATATCGAAAATGTAGAAGAAAATGTTTATGTATGCTACTTCGGCGGTGACGGAGCTGCCAAAACTGGTACCCAGACTCTCACCATTGACGGAAGTTCCTATACCTTCGATTTCAAATCCAGTGGTTCTCCTAAGGGAGCAGGTACCAACGGCATCAATGACAACTACATCTATGTCAACGGCAGACGTCTGGCAGCAGAGGAAGACAGCAAATACGGTATTGTTGAATACGACGGAAAACGCTACCTGGTAAATGAAAGCGGCGCAATCCAGAAGAACAAGAAAAACGTTAAAGATGCTGACGGATACTACTACTGTACCGGTAAGCATGGAATTGTAGTCCATGAGCGTCTGGAAGACAAGTGTACTGAAAAAGAGCACAAAGAAGAATAAACCCCTTACCACAAAAGCGGCACCCCATAGACAGGAAATTGTCTATGGAGCGCCGCTCCTTTTTCTCTCAAATCACACCGCTCAGATCCAATAAGATCCGTTTCCGGCCAGCCTCCGGTCAGCCTTCAAACGCATCCTTCATAACCCGCTCTCCCAGATATCTGCTGAATCTCTCAAACGCTTCCCCGGACAGACGTTCCGGGCTGGTCATCAGCACCAGATTGTGGCCATGGCTTTCCTGATGATACGCCGGATGCGTATGCTCATAGGGATTGTCTATAAACCCGCATCTCTCATAAAACCCTTTCCTGCGCCTGGAAATATCATCCACAGGGGGATCGATCTCAAGGATCCGCGTTTTCTCCCCTTTCCCCAAAAGCGCCAGCACCCTCTCCCCGTACCGCTTATTTCTCATTTCCGGGCAGATACAGAAATGCTCAATGTAAATAAATTCTTCATTCTCCCAATACAGGATCAGCCCCACGAACCTATCCTCATCATAGACCAGATCAAAGCAGTATTCACTGTCCCCTAAGATCCTTTTCTGGGACAGCTCCTCTCTCTGTTCATGATAAGGGAAACTTATCTGATACAGCCTTAAGGCCTCGTTATACATGGGATGTGACGAATCCGTGACCCGCTCCAGACGCATACGTATTTCCTCCTGTTCCACATTTTTCCGGCTGAGATCCGGCATTCCTTCCATCAATACCAAACAGACCGGTCCCAGGGCACAAGCCCAGGAACCGGTCCTCTCTTTTCTTTTTATCCATCTTCCCGCAGACCGGGCTCTGCCAGGCCAGAAACCAGCGAAATCCTCCGCTTCCGCCCAGAATCTGCTTATTCGCTCTCTCCGCCCTTCACCTGCGGCCGTCCCAGGCTTTCCCACTTGAGGTATGCGCTGATGAATCCGTCGATGCCGCCATCCAGCACGCTGGTCACATTCCCGCTCTCAAAGCCGGTCCTGTGATCCTTAATGAGCGTATAGGGCTGGAGCACATAGGAACGGATCTGGCTGCCCCAGGCGATCTCCTTGACATCGCCCCGGAGATCAGAGATCTTCTCCGCATTCTCCTGCTGCTTCAGCATATAAAGCTTTGCCTTTAACATCTGCATGGCCCTGTCCTTGTTCTGGAACTGGGACCGTTCATTCTGGCACTGTACCACGATCCCTGTGGGGATATGGGTGATACGCACCGCAGAGGAGGTCTTATTGATGTGCTGCCCGCCGGCGCCGCTGGACCGGTAAGTATCGATTCTTAAGTCATCCGGATTGATCTCCACATCCAGATCCTCCTCAATATCCGGCATCACGTCGCAGGATACAAAGGAGGTCTGCCGCTTTCCGTTGGCGTTGAACGGAGAGATCCGCACCAGGCGGTGGACGCCTCTCTCGGATTTCAGATATCCAAAGGCGTTCTCCCCGTTGATCTGGAGGGTCACTGACTTGATCCCGGCCTCTTCACCTGCCAGATAGTCTAACATCTCCACGGAAAAGCCCTTGCTCTCCGCCCACCGGCAGTACATCCGGTAAAGGATGCTGCACCAGTCGCAGGATTCGGTCCCTCCGGCTCCTGCGTTGAGGCGCATGATGGCATTGTTTCCGTCGTATTCTCCCGTCAAAAGGGTACGGAGCCGCAAAGCCTCCAGCTCGTCGGAAAACTCATCCACCATCTTCTGTATCTCCGGAACGATGGCCGGATCGTTTTCCTCGTACCCCATCTCGATCATCAGACCGATCTCCTCATACTGGTTCTGAAGCCTGTTAAACTCCGCGACCGTATCTTTTAAATGCTTCGCTTCCTTCACAAGCCTTGTGGATAATTCTGCATCTTCCCAGAAGCTGGGCTCCTCCATGGTCTTGTCAAGCTCGTCGATCCGCCTGATCTTCGCATCCAGGTTTAAGGATTCCCGAACTTCCTGAAGCGGTTTTTCATATGTGGATAACGTATATTTAAACTGATCTAACTCAACCATAGAATCTCGTCCTCTCTTACTGGGCTAACGGTTTTCTGCCGTGGCACTGTTTATATTTTTTACCGGATCCGCAGGGACAGGGATCGTTGGGGTAGATCTTCTGGGCGGCCCGTCTCTGGGGAGTTCTGGCGGCCGTGTTGTCCCTGTTGGTGCCTGTCACCCGGGCCGCAGCCTCTCTCTCGATCTTCTGCTCCACACGGATATGGCAGAGGATGCGGACCGTATCTTCACGGATGGCAGAGGACATATCCTCAAACATCTCATATCCGCTCATCTTATACTCTACCAGCGGATCCCTCTGGCCATAGGCCTGAAGGCCGATCCCCTGGCGGAGCTGGTCCATATCGTCGATATGGGACATCCACTTATTGTCGATCACCTTTAAGAGCACCACCCGCTCGATCTCACGGATCTGCTCTGCATCCGGGAATTCTGCTTCCTTGGCCTCATAGAACTTGGTGGCCTTTTCCTTTAAGGCGTGCTTCAGTTCATCCTTCTTCATATGACGGATCTCGTCATTGAGCTCCAGGGGCTTTAAGGGAATGATCGGAAGAATCAGCTCGTTCAGCTCCTTAAAGTTCCACTTATCCGCAGACTGCTCGTCTCCAATGGACATATCCACAGCGCCTTCCACGATGTCGTTGAGCATCTTCATGATCACGTTGCGCATGTTCTCTCCGTTTAATACCTGGAGACGCTCTGCGTAGATCACCTCACGCTGCTCGTTCATGACTTCATCGTATTTTAACAGGTTCTCACGGATCCCGTAGTTATTTGTCTCAATCTTTTTCTGGGCCTTTTCGATGGCTGTGGACAGCATCTTATGCTCGATCTGCTCGTTCTCCGGAACTCCCAGGGCATTAAACATGCTCATAAGCTTATCTGAACCGAAGAGACGCATCAGGTCGTCCTCCAGGGACAGGTAGAAACGGGATTCACCCGGATCGCCCTGACGGCCGGAACGGCCGCGGAGCTGGTTGTCGATACGTCTGGACTCATGGCGCTCCGTACCAATGATCTTTAAGCCGCCCAGGGCCTTGGATTCGTCATCCAGCTTGATATCCGTACCACGGCCGGCCATGTTGGTGGCAATGGTCACAGCGCCGTGTACGCCGGCCTCTGCAACGATCTCCGCCTCCAGCTCATGGAACTTGGCGTTTAATACCTTATGGGGAACTCCGCGCTTTTTCAGCATGTGGCTTAACATTTCGGAGGTCTCGATGGTGATGGTGCCCACCAGCACCGGCTGTCCCTTTTCATGGGCCTTTACGATTTCCTCCACCACAGCGTGGAATTTTTCCTTCTTCGTCTTATAAACGGCATCCTCCAGATCCTTACGGACCACCGGACGGTTGGTGGGGATCACGATAACATCCATTCCATAGATGTTTCTAAATTCCTTCTCCTCTGTAAGAGCGGTACCGGTCATACCTGCCTTCTTTGTAAACTTGTTAAAGAAGTTCTGGAAGGTAACAGTTGCCAGTGTACGGCTTTCGCGGCGTACATTTACATGCTCTTTTGCTTCAATTGCCTGATGCAGGCCATCTGAATAACGGCGGCCTGGCATGATACGTCCGGTAAATTCATCAACGATCAGGACTTCATCATCCTTAACTACATAGTCCTTATCACGGAACATCAGGTTGTTTGCCCGAAGAGCAAGAATAATATTGTGCTGAATCTCCAGATTCTCCGGATCTGCCAGGTTTTCAATATGGAAGAATTCCTCAACCTTGCGGACACCATCCTCTGTCAGGTTTACGACCTTATCCTTTTCATTTACAATAAAGTCTCCTGTTTCCTCAATGTCCTCCCCCATAATGGCGTTCATCTTGGTAAATTCACCGGAAGCCTCACCGCGCACCAGCTGATGAGCCAGCACATCGCAGACCTCGTACAGTTTGGTAGATTTGCCGCTCTGACCGGAAATAATCAGAGGTGTTCTCGCCTCGTCAATCAGTACAGAGTCCACCTCGTCGATAATGGCATATTCCAGATCGCGCAGAACCATCTGTTCCTTATAAATAGCCATGTTATCGCGCAGGTAGTCAAAGCCCAGCTCATTGTTGGTTACATAAGTAATATCACAGTTATATGCTGCTTTACGCTCCTCAGAGGTCATGGGGTTTAAAACCACACCTACTGTCAGACCCAGGAACTCATGGACACGTCCCATCCACTCAGCATCTCGCTTTGCCAGATAGTCGTTTACCGTAACAATATGAACGCCCTTTCCTGTCAGCGCATTCAGATAAGCCGGAGCAGTAGAAACCAGAGTCTTACCTTCACCAGTTCTCATCTCTGCAATACGGCCCTGATGCAGTACGATACCGCCGATCAGCTGTACCGGATAATGCTCCATATTCAAGGTTCTTCTTGCTGCCTCCCGGACAGTCGCAAATGCCTCTGGAAGAATATCGTCCAGAGTTTCCCCATTGGATAAACGCTCTTTAAAAATACGGGTATTGTCCCGCAGCTGTTCATCCGTCATCTCTATCATCTTTGGTCTCAGTGCTTCAATCTTTTCCACAATGGGATAAATCATTTTCAATTCACGCTCACTGTGAGTACCAAATAGCTTTTCTATGAAATTCATAGTCCGTTCTCCTGTTTTCAATCGTTTCTTTGTGTTCTTCCTTTTGTCCGTCCCTTTTACAGGCTCTTCTCTTTCAAGTCAATCCTTTATATTGTAACACCAACCCCTGATTTATTCAAGTTTTCCCTGTCTGTTCATAAAAAATTAACTTTCCATTTACAAATTCCCCCTTTTCTTTCTGCCGTATTCATTCCCTCTGAAAAAACAGATAACATAAAACAGAAATTATGGTAAACCTGTCAAATTGCACAAAAACTATGTTCGATTTTTGACTTATCCACCTTATCCACATTGTCCACAACAAAACCTGTGGATATCTTTTTTTATCCACAAGCAATATTTTTCAGCCAAAATCGACTTATACACCAACTTATCCACATTATCCACATTTTTTATCCACGATTCCCTTTTTTTCAAAAGGGGATTTTTTTCTTTTACATTTTGTATACTTCTCATAAACTTGTTTTTTACAGAAAAAAATACATCCAAAACTCTTGACTTTTTCTGAGTTTCACAGATAGAAATGCAATTTATCCCGGACTTCCAAGCTATCCTTTTTTGAACAAAATTACAAATAATTGTCGGAACATTTTGGTCATTTTGATTGAATTTTTCGAACATGTGTGGTATACTGAAAACATCCCAAAAGAAGGAGCTGATGAGAATGCGTTATACGATTACTGGAAGAAATGTGAATGTGACTCCGGGGCTTCGGGCCGCCATTGAAGAAAAAATTGGAAAGCTGGATCGTTATTTCAATCCGGATACCGAGGTAATTGTGACACTCAGTGTTCAGAAAGACAGACAGAAAATAGAGGTAACCATCCCAGTCAAAGGCAATATTATCCGCGCTGAAGAATCCAGCAGCGATATGTATGTATCCATCGATCTGGTGGAAGAGATTATCGAACGTCAGATGAAAAAATATAAAAACAAACTCATCGACAAGAAACAGTCAGCTCAGGCCTTCTCCGCTCTCTTCCTGAACGAAGAGGTTCCTGCTGATGAAGAGATCCAGATTGTCAAAGCAAAACGCTTTGCCATGAAGCCTATGGATCCGGAAGAAGCCTGTGTACAGATGGAACTTCTGGGCCACAATTTTTACGTATTCCTGAATGCAGAGACAGAACAGGTAAATGTCGTTTATAAGCGAAAGGGCAATACCTACGGACTGATTGAACCAGAGTTTTAATGCAATGATTCAGGGCCGGCTTTTAAGCCGGCCCTGTTTTTTGCCTCGTCTTATGTCTATATC
>ENA-ORRZ01002184-ORRZ01002184.1-human-gut-metagenome-genome-assembly--contig:-NODE-2184-length-10239-cov-4.985075_pt1 | contig 10239 bp, 8 predicted proteins | sample MGYA00242185_ERZ509152 | MGnify/ENA primary metagenome ERZ509152 (study PRJEB26280, sample SAMEA2338668) | human gut metagenome | biome: human gut; feature: human-associated habitat; material: faeces... | reverse complement strand
GGCATAGTCAGTGATATCCTTGAGGAAAATGTGTCAACTAATATTGACAATATCAGACAGGGAACAGTTCTGTATCTAGCATTGGAAGATGATTATGCAAGGTTGCAAAAGCGGTTATCACAGATGTTTGGAATGGAAGGCAGTGAGAATTTCTATTTTGCTACAAAATCTAAATCGCTCAATGACGGACTGGAAAAACAGCTTGTAACGTTTGTAACAGAGCATAAAGACGCAAGATTGATTATCATTGATACTCTTCAGAAGGTTCGAGAGGTCGGTGGAGATAAATTCAGTTATGCCAGCGATTACGAGATTGTAACGAAGCTGAAAGCATTCAGTGATAAATATGGTATCTGTTTTCTGGTTGTGCATCATACAAGGAAAATGGAATCTTCAGATAGTTTTGATATGATTTCTGGCACAAATGGATTGCTTGGAGCTGCGGATGGAGCATTCGTCATGCAGAAAGAAAAACGGACAGATAATAAGGCAGTTCTGGAAGTGGCAGGGCGTGACCAGCAGGATCAGAAACTGTGGTTGAATTTTAATCGGGAGAGATGTGTTTGGGAACTTACCAAGACAGAAACAGAACTTTGGAAAGAACCAGAAGATCCAGTGTTGGAAAAAATCAAAGAACTTGTAACAGAAACTACGCCAGAGTGGGCAGGAACAGCAACAGAGCTTGTGGAAGTATTGCAGGTGGAAATGCAGCCGAACGCATTATCACGAAAATTAAATGTCAGCCTGGAACGATTGATTCTGGAATATGGAATCCAGTATAAAGCGGAACGAGGACATGATGGAAGAAAGATCAGATTAGCCTTTGTTGGAAAACAAGCGTGACGATATGTGACGGTTGTGACGGTATTTTATATAGCGTGTCGGTAGTGAAAATATCGTCACTATCGTCACGACCGTCACGGAAAGGAGAAACATGGAAAGAAAATCACAGGTGCAGATACCAAAAGATTTATTACTGGCATTGTTCCAGTACCATCTTGCTGGGAATGAGGAATATCTGCCGGAGATAGAAAAAGCATTGATGGAAAAATTAGACAGTATGGTAAAACGTCAGTTATATACAACATTCAAAACAGCACCAACCGAGGAAGAACGGGAAAAGGCAAGACAAGAGTATTTGGATAAGTGTGGAATGCATGAGAACTTTCGTTGGTAAAGATTCTGCTTGATGACCTTATGACAGGAGCGTGCCACGCACCTGTAAATAGCAGACAAGGAGAAAGCCGGTAAGGTGCAGTCGGGAGTTGACTGGCGAAGTAAGGAGATTTTCAAAAGGGAGCCCTGATTCAGGGCGTCCTTACAGGAACGATAAATGAAGGGAGAATAATCAAATGAGAGAAGGAAGATTAGGTTACAACAGTTATAACAAGAGATATGGCTTATTATCATCAGACTTATGGATTGATCCAGTATTTCACTGCGGAGAATGTCTGGAAGTTCTAGTTGATGATCAGTGGGTAAAGACACGAATGGAAATGAATCTGGCGAGAGAATGGTATTTGGTTGGAACACCATATTGTGGAGATCTGGAGTATGTACGGGCAAGGATACCGGAATAAAGCAGACAGGAAGAGTAATAGTCGGTTTGTTGTTAGTGAAAAAATAAGCCCGGACACGGGCAGAAAAAGAGGGCGGATACGCCCAAAATGAAAAGCGAAAGCCAAGTTGTGGTAGATGTAAGAAGCATCTCACAAAGCCCTCGGCGTTTGAGAGCGAAATATACCCATCGCACAAATTAAAGATTTGTACTCAGGATATTTCGCCCTGCCGGGAGCTGTTCCGCCGACAGGCGGATAGTTCGTAAACGGATGCCGATGCATCCACTCACAAATGATATGGCAGAATTTATTTTGCCGAAGACAAGGAGGGAGTGCCTATCGGAAGAAATTCATTTATTCAAATGACAAAACTAAGCAATGTAAAAGGCAGGATCACTTATATATCCAGTCATGCAAAACAGGAAAACCTCTATGTAGTTTATGAAACCACAGAACGGAAATTCTGGCGGGAACTTGCAAAATGTAATCAGGAAGAATTTGCAAAAAGTGGAACAGAAGGAAAATGTATTGAGGCAAGAGAACTGATCATTGCTTTGCCAGAGAGTTTTACAGAATATCAGCCGGATAGATTGCTACAGCTTTTTACAAATCATTTTAAACAGAATTATGGAACAGAGTGTATTGCTGCTTTGCACCACAATAAAAGAAAGACCAATTATCACATTCATTTGATATTTGCAGAACGGAAACTACTGGATGAACCAATCATTAAGATTGCCAGCAGAAATATGTTTTATGATGAAAATGGAAAACATGTCCGAACCAAGAAAGAGATATTAGGAGAAGATGGCGAGATCCGAGAAGGCAGCAGTATTGTGAAGAAAGGAGAAGTCTATGAGAAGAAGCTGTTTACTGCGAAAGATGAACGCTTCAAGTGCAATTCATTTCTGGATGAGGTAAAGCATTCTTATACAGATTTAATCAATATTTATGTGCAGGACGAGAAACAGAAACTACAGGTATTTGAGCGTGGCAGTGTTTATCTTGCAACAAAGAAAATCGGAAAAAATAATCCGAAGGCACAGGAAATAGAAGCGGATAATCAAAAACGCCGGGAATGGAACAGAGCTGTTGATATGGCATTGATTAGTGGAGTGCAGGAACCGAAGATAATGGAAGTGAAGCGGAAAGAAATCACGGAGCCAATCAGGGAATCAATTGCCCGGCGTGGAAACAGACCACGATTATTTTCCAGAGTTGTAACAGTGGCTGTTGAGGTATTGGAGTTTTTGATAGCAAGTGTGCTTTTTAAGAAACCCAGGGAAGTGCCAAAACAGACAGAGCAAACGGAAGCAGAACACCCAGAGCATGTTGCTGAAAATAGCACGGCAGCAGTCAAGACAACAAAAGAAGAAAAGGCAGAACCGGAACAAACTAAAATGACGAGGCTTGCATCAAAGTATCCGAAACTATTTAAAGTGAATAAAGAACTGGAAGATCAAAACGGTGCAATTCAACAGAAACAAAAACAGCTTTCTGCAAAGAAGAAAGAACTGTCAGAAGTCACGGGATGGTTTAAAGGAAGAAAGAAAAAAGAATTGCAGAAAGAAATTGATGAACTGAAAAGCCAGATCAGAGATATGAAAGATTACCTTCCGAGGATTGTGCAGAAGATCGGTTATAGAAGTGTACAGGATTTTTTAAAGGATTTTAAGGCTTCTCAAACTGAGTATAGTCAGTATCGAACTGCAATAGAAAAATGGAAGAAAGAAACAGGAAAAGAGCCAGTAGCACATGGTATTAGGGCGAAGCTGGCAGAAAAGAAACAAGAAATACAGAATGAACAGAAAAATAAACAGCATACCCGTAGTCAGAACAAAGATTGGGGAGCAAGATAGGAGGACAATCATGGAGAAACACATTATGGGAGAAAATGGAATCAGTTATACTTTAGGAGAGGACGGTCTGTATTATCCAGACCTGTACATCCCGGAAGAGACAGAGTATCCGATTGGAAAGTATGGAATGCTGAGAAAGTCATATTTGCAGGAGCATCGGAAGGGATTATATCTGGAACTGGTGCTTGCCGGGAAGTTGAATGAGCATTTGCATCAGATTGACGAGGAGTGTAATCAGATGATGGACAGACTGGTAGAGCAGATGAAAGAAAAGCAGGGAGTAACAGAAGAATTGAAGATGCAGGATCAGATGGCATGGGTTGGGAAAATGAATAATATCCGGGCTTGTGCGGAGGAGATTGTGATTCATGCGATTATAATCAATTAGATTTAAAGAGATAGCGTTTAATTCGGAAATATAAAAAAATAGATGTTATATCTATAAAAATAGATATAACATCTATTTTTATGGACGCATTGTTGACGGAGGAAAGAAATAATGTTATACTAAACAGAACGTATATTCGAAAGATAAAGAGAGAGGTAAAAGATGGCAATTTCATATAACGGACTGTGGAAAATTCTAATTGATAATGGAATGAAAAAAGGGGATTTAAAACGAAGAACAGGGATTAGTAGTGGAACTATTGCTAAAATGACTAATGGGGAAGCAGTAACTTTGACAGTTTTAGAAAAGATATGTAATGAATTTAATTGTGATATTGGTGATTTGGTTGAAATTGACACTTTTAAAGAGAAAAAAGTAGGGGAGGAAAAGGATGGAAAACGATAGATTACTTAAACTTGTAGAAGCTTATCAGAAACACTTTAAACAATACAACAGACCAGATTACAATGAGACAGAAGTTCGTAATGATTTTGTGAATCCATTTTTTGAAATATTAGGATGGGATGTGCAAAACAAAAAGAATTTGCCGCAACATTTAAGAGAAGTAAAACATGAAGCATCGGTTTTTGTAGAAGAAAATGGTAAACAAGTAAAAAAGAAGCCTGATTATGAATTTCATGTGGGATCTACACCATACTTTTTTTTAGAAACTAAAAAACCTAATGTAGATATTATGGCAAGTAAAGAAGCGGCATTTCAAACTAGACGATATGGTTGGAATGGAAATCTTGAAATATCTGTATTATCGAATTTTACGGATTTGGTTATCTATGATACATCAGTAAGACCGAATGAGAATGATAAACCTTCAGTTGCGCAAGTTGCTCATTTCCATTTTACAGAATATGTAGATAAATTTGATGAGATATCTAGATTGCTTTCATATGAGACTGTAGTTTCAGGAGCCTTTGAAAAAACCTTTGAAAATATATCTAGTTCATTAAAGAAAGAACCATTTGATAAATATTTTTTATCACAAATAAAAGAATGGAGATTGGTATTAAGCGAGGATATTGTTAAAAATAATTCTACGATTAATCAGGAAACATTAAACATTTTTGTTCAGAAATTGATTAACCGAATTGTATTTTTGAGAATATGTGAAGATAGGGAATTAGAAAAATATGAAAGCCTTAAAAATATAGGTACATATGCAGAGCTGAAAAAGGTATTTACAGCGGCAGATAAAAAGTATGATTCTGGTTTATTTGAACTGATTGATGGGGAACAATTTGAAATATCTGATAGTATACTTGTGGATATTTTTAAAGAATTGTATTATCCAAATAGTTGCTACGAGTTTAGCATAGTTGATCCATTTATTATCGGTCAAATTTATGAATTATTTTTGGAAGAAGAAATAGTAATTAAAGATGGAATTGTGGTTGCAGAAAGAAAACCAGAGATTGTGGATTCTCAGGGCGTAGTAAATACGCCTAAAAATATTGCAGATATTATTGTGAAAACCACATTGACACCATTATTTTCTGATGAAAAATTTACGGAATGGGATAGCTATAGAATAGCAGATATTTGCTGTGGTTCCGGAAACTTTTTGCTTTCTGCATATGAATTTATTATAAATCGTTATATTGAATATTATATGAAAAATTGTTTAGATATGGCTATACAAAAAGGATTACTTATTAGTGATGTAGGAAATAACTTTAAGTTGTCATATGAAAAAAAGAGAGAGATTTTACAGAATAATATATGGGGAGTAGATATTGATATTTTGGCGGTAGAAGTTGCTAAGTTTAGTTTGCTTATAAAACTTATAGAAGATAGCTCTCTATATGAAATGGAAAGTTTTGTAAAAAACAATAACTGTCGGATTTTACCTAGTTTAGATAACAATATTAAAAATGGCAATAGTCTTGTAGACGAAAAATACATAGAGTTTAACTCTAATATATTGAATGATCCGGAAATGGTTGAAAAAATTAAAATATTCAATTGGGAAAACGAATTTGAAGGAGAAAAATTCGATGCAATTGTAGGAAATCCTCCATATATTCGGGTTCAGAATATGGTGCATTTTTCTGAAAATGAATATGAATATTATAAATCTGAAGTTTCAAAATATGAAACGGCAAAATCAGATTTATTGGATAAATATTTTTTATTTATGGAAAAAGGACTGCAATTATTGAAACCAAAAGGGAAAATGGGATATATTATTCCGTATAAATTTATGCTTATCAAGTCTGGTGCTTCTTTACGAAAATTGTTATCAGAGAAAAAATGTGTTAAACAAATAATTCACTTTGGAACAGAACAGGTTTTTAAGGGAAGAAGTACGTATACGTGCTTATTATTTGTTGAAAAAAATGAGAGGAAGACATTTGAGATTGGTTTTGTTAAAGATATTAATAAATTTTATGCAACAGAATCAGCTGAAATGAAAGAATATCCTATCGAGTATCTTAGTGCAGCACCTTGGACTTTTTTATCCAATGAAATAGTGCGAACTTTGGAAAAGAAGAAAGGGAAATGTCAGTCGTTAGATTCATTAGCTGATATTTTTGTAGGTTTGCAAACAAGTGCAGATCCAATATATATTATTGAACCAAAATCAGAGGAAAAAGGGATTATAAAATTTATTGATTGCAACGGAAGAAAACAAGAAATTGAAGCTGCAATTACTAAACCGTGTATTTATGATATGCAATTAGAAAAATATGCAAAAATTGAGGAAAATAGAAGAATTATTTTTCCGTATTATCAGAAGGGAAAGAAACAGGTATTATATTCAATAGATGAAATGAAACAATTATTCCCTAAGACATTGAAATATTTTGAATTCTTTAAAGAAGAGCTGTGTAAGCGGAGCATCAATAACATGTCAGAGAATAATTGGTATCAATTTGGTAGAAGCCAAAGTTTAAAGAGATTTGTAAAAGGTGAACATTTAGTTTGGTCAGTTTTGGCAACTCAGGGAAATTATGTATATGATAATAGAACAATTTGTTTTACCGGTGGAGGAAATGGGCCATTCTATGGATTAGAAAAGAAAGAAGATACAAAAGAATCATTGTTTTACATTCAGGCAGTACTAAATTATTGGATGATAGAAATGGTTGTAAAGAGCAAAGCAAGTAAGTTTCGAGGTGACTATTATTCACATGGAAAACAATTTGTTGCACAGTTACCAATCTATAGAATAAACTTTGATGATTCAAATGAAGTGAAAATCCATGATGCGATAGTCGATACGGTTAAGAACCTTATGGAATTAAAAAATAAGAGGGATCAACAACAGACAAAACCTCAAAAAGAAACATATAAGAGATTAATTCAAATAGAGGATAAGAAATTGGATGGGTTAATTTCAAAATTATATGGAGCTGAGAATTGTAGACGAGAGGATTTAGATGAAGAGTAAAAAAAGTTTTGATAAGCTGCGTGGGGGATATTATACCCCACAGGCTATTACGGAATTTATTTGTAAGTGGATAATAAATAAAAACACAAAAAAAATATTAGAACCCAGTTGTGGTGATGGGAATTTTTTAAAAGCTATAGTAGAAAGAATAGAAAATCTTAATTTAAATTTAGATATTACAACTGATATTACAGGAATAGAATTATGTCTTGATGAAGCGAGAAAAGCAATGAAATATGGTACGAATGTAGAATGTCAAGATTTCTTTGCATTTTATAGAGATAAGGTTGCGGGAAAAAGTGATTATGATGCAATTGTGGGAAATCCACCATTTATCCGTTACCAAGATTTTGATGAAAAATCGAGAGAAATTGCGTTTTCCTATATGAAGGAAAATGGATTTCATCCGACGAAATTAACTAATATTTGGTTACCTTTTTTGGTTCTATCGTGTTTGGCATTAAGTGAAAATGGAAGATTAGGGATGGTCATTCCAGCAGAACTATTTCAAGTAAATTACGCAGGAGAAACGAGAGAATTTCTAGCACGATATTTTGACAGATTAACATTAATTACTTTTCAGAAATTAGTTTTTGAAGAGATTCAACAAGAAGTGATTTTGTTATTAGGAGAGAAAAAATCTGAGGATAAGGGAATTCAGGTAATTGAATTAAGTGATTTGGATGATTTAAAAGAGCTTGATCTTAATAATTTCTACAACTATGAAATAAAAGAACTTAATCATAGTACAGAAAAATGGATTAAATATTATTTGACAAACAAGGAAATAAAATTAATTAGGCGATTAAGAGAGTGTGAAAAGATACCGTTTACCACAGAGTTATTCGAAATAAATGTGGGATTAGTAAGCGGAGAAAATGCATTCTTTTTGTTGAACAGGAATACAGTTGATGAGTATCAACTTGCTAATTCGACTCGTATGGTTATCGGGAGAACAGAGCAATTAAAAGGTGTTATTTTGTCAGAACGTGATTTTAAGACATTGATTGAAAATGGGAAAAAAGTATATATGTTTATGCCTAAAAATTTACCTTTTTCAGAACTTAGTAAAGCAGAACAAGAGTACATTAATTATGGTGTAGAACAAGGATATAATAAAGGATATAAATGCCGAATAAGAAAAAATTGGTATTGTGTTCCGCAATCTTGGGAGCCAGATGCCTTTATTTTAAGACAGGTTAATCGTTATCCGCGAATTATATTGAATCATGTAAATGCTGTAAGCACAGATACAATTCATAAAGTACGTTTCTTAGATGGAGTTAATCCTGAGTTTGTAGCAGCAGCTTTTTTAAACTCTTTTACATTGGCATTGGCAGAAATAACAGGAAGAAGTTATGGTGGTGGAGTATTAACATTTGAACCAGGAGAAATACGTCAGTTAAAAATTCCGATGAAGAATGCAGAAAAGCTAGATGTTAATAAAATAGACAAACTAATTCGAGATGACAGGATTGACGAAGTATTGGATTATACAGATCAGATATTGCTGATAGAAGGCTTAGGATTAACAAAATATGAAGTTGGTACATTAAGAAATATATGGACAAAATTAAGTGAACGTCGGATTGGAAGAAAAGAAAAAAGAATTTCGTAATATTAAAAGTTGTAATGGGGGATGTTAAATGAACAAGCTTAATATAGAGTTGACAAATTGTTTTGGAATTGACTCATTAAATCATGAATTTGATTTTGGAAAAGGCAATACATTTTCTATATATGCAAGAAATGGTCTTATGAAGACATCATTTGCAAAAACTTTTCAATTAATTCAGCAAGGAAAAAAGGAAAATATTTCAGATGCTATATTTGGTGAGCCAGGATCAGCGATAGTGCAAATTGATGGGAAAGATATAGAAAAGAAACAGGTGTTTGTTGTAAAATCTTATGAGAGTTCTTACGAATCAGATATTTCTTCATTGTTGATAAAAGGAGATATTCAAACACAGTTAAAAGATGTTTTTAAAGTTCGCACAAAATTACTGAAAGCTTTGGAAAAGGATTCTGGACTTAAAATAAAAAGAACATCTCTGGGAAAAACTGTATACGAACTGGAACCAACAATTGTGAAAGATTTTGATTTTAATGAAAAAGATATTCTTTCTAATTTAATGGAACTTGCTTCCTATGAACCAGAAATAGAATGTAGTGATATTCCGTACTCCGTAATTTTTGATGATACAGTTTTGAAAAAAATTAAAGACACGAAATTTCAAAAAGGCATACGTGATTTTATTACTTCTTCAGATGAAATATATTCTTCATTTGAATATTTGGAAAAAGGAAATCTTACGTTGCCAAAACTTAAGGATTTGAAAAAATCTTTAGTAAAAGATGCTTTTTTTGTTAAACAAAATAAAGTAATACTTTCTGGACAGGATGCTATTACTAATTCAGAAGCATTAGAACAGCACATATCAAATATTGAAACTAAAATTCAACAAACACCAGCATATAAAGCGATAGAAAATTTGCTTAATGATTCTAAGGGAATTGTATTGAAGGATAATTATAGAAACTAATCCAGAAATTATAGGATTTCTTGCATTAGATAAGTTGCAGACATTGAAGAAATGTTTGTGGGGATCTTATATTAGACATAATAGCATATTGTTTGAAGAATTATGTGATAAGTATAATGACTTCTCAGAAGCGATAGATGCACTTGAAATTGACGATACGCCATGGAAAAAGGCATTAGACATATTTAATCAACGTTTTACGGTTCCGTTTATGATGGACGTTGTTAATTTGAAAGGTGCTATTATAGGAGAAAGTGTACCACAAGTTGAATTTTCGTTTAAAAAAGGAGATACTGTAAAAACAATTGATAGAAGTAAGCTTGAAAAATTAGATACGCTCAGTCAAGGGGAGAAAAGAGCACTTTATTTACTGAACATTATTTTTGATATTGAGCAGATAAAAAATACAGGGGAAGAAACATTACTTGTCCTGAATTATTCACGGAACAGTATCTGAATTGATAACAGTACCATGAATCTGAAA
>ENA-ORRZ01002183-ORRZ01002183.1-human-gut-metagenome-genome-assembly--contig:-NODE-2183-length-10240-cov-2.401276_pt1 | contig 10240 bp, 8 predicted proteins | sample MGYA00242185_ERZ509152 | MGnify/ENA primary metagenome ERZ509152 (study PRJEB26280, sample SAMEA2338668) | human gut metagenome | biome: human gut; feature: human-associated habitat; material: faeces... | reverse complement strand
AGACAAGGTCGCTCGGTGTGTAGAGAGGATCCGCGAGAAGAACCCGAAGGCAGCTATCGTTACAACTCCGATCGACAAGCTCACAGGCGAGCAGCTTCTTGAGATCATTGAGAAGCCGACAGATGATATGGCTGAGAAGCTCCTTGAGGAGGTAAAAGAGGGCCATCACCATCATCATGACGATGATGACGAGGAGTGCTGCTGTGGCCACCACCATCACCACCACCATGACGATGACGAAGAGTGCGGATGCGGCCATCACCATCACCATCACCACGATGATGACGAAGATGAGCACGAGCATCACCATCACCATGACGGCGAGTGCGGATGCGGCCACCATCATCACCACCACGATCATGACGCCGACGAGGTATTCACAAGCTGGGGTCTTGAGACAAACCGTACCATCACAAAGGAGAAGCTTGAGTCCCTGTTACAGGAGCTCGCACATTCCGAGAAATACGGCCAGGTTCTCCGCGCAAAGGGAATGCTGCCGGATGCGGACGGAACATGGTACTACTTCGATCTTGTTCCGGAAGAGACCGAGATCCGCACAGGCGCTCCGATCTACACAGGAAAAGTGTGCGTGATCGGTTCCAACCTGAAGGAAGACGAGTTAAAGGCTGCGTTTGAGGCTTAATGAACGTATTCTGCCAGGGTCAGGCTGCCAGATCTGCAGAACCTGTTCAGTGGCAGTTCCTGCCTGCGCAAGACGTGGGCAGGAACCATTTTATATAATTAGGAGAATAAGACAGTGAAACAGCAGGAAAAAATGCCGGTATTTGTCATCAACGGCTTTCTGGAAGCGGGAAAGACCCAGTTCATCACAAATACTTTACAGCAGGACTATTTCCAGGCCGACGGTACGACCGTTCTGATCCTCTGCGAGGAAGGCGATACGGAGTACGATAAGGAAATCTTAAAGAAAACAAGAACAAAGATCGTTACCGTGGAAGATATCTCCGAGATGGACGAGGATTTCTACGGACGGATCGAGGCATTATATGACCCGGCCCGCGTGCTCATCGAGTGGAATGGAATGTGGCCGCAGGATCAGCTGCAGCTCCCGGATACCTGGGAACTCTTCCAGCAGATCACGATCATAGACGGCTCCACCTTCGAGCTCTATTTAAGCAACATGAAGCCGCTCTTAGCGCTCCTTGTAAAGCGCTCCGAGCTTGTGATCATGAACCGCTGCGATGAAGTCAGCGATGAGAACATCACCCGCTACCGCCGCGGCTTAAAGGCTTTAAACCCGCAGGCAGAGCTGATCTTCGAGGACGCGGAAGGCGAGATCGAGCAGGAGGTTCTGGAAGAGGATCTTCCGTACGACATGAAGGCAGATGTGATCAAGATCGATCCGAAGGATTACGGCATCTGGTATATCGATGCCATGGATAAGCAGGACCGCTACGAGGGAAAAGTTGTGGAGTTCACCGGTATGGTATTAAAATCCCCGGAATTCCCGAAGAACTATTTCGTTCCGGGCCGAATGGCGATGACATGCTGCGAGGCAGATATGACATTTTTAGGATTTATCTGCAAGGCGCGTGAGGCGAGAAACCTTGAGACAAAGCAGTGGGTCAAGGTCCGCGCGAAGATCGCATACGAGTTCTGGCCGGACTACGACGGTGTCGGTCCGGTGCTCTACGCCGAGAGCGTGGAGCCGGCGCAGGAGATCAAGGATATTGTGCAGTTCTAAATGAAGATTTCAGCTGAAAAACAGAAAATGCAGAATAATACCAGGTACGCTGGATGGGAAAAACTGTCCAGCGTATTTTGATTTTCTCGAATTCCGAAGAAGCTGCCGTTGGCAGGCTCTGCGAGTTCCCATGTATTCAGAAGAGACTGCCAGTGAAAGCTTTAGCGGATATAAACAAAAGAAACGGACTTCGTGAGCCATATGAGATATGACTTTTGAAGTCCGTTTTTAATTCCAGGTCTAATTCATCGGTGCCACCGGAACCGGCCGCTCGCGGTCGAAGACCTGGGTCACATCGAAGAGGTCGCTTAAGTGGTCTTTTTCCGGATTCGTCTCCGGCAGGTCGTAGTACATGCGGTAGCCGTCCAGGTTCCGGCGTCCCTGGCGGAGATAGTCAGATCCAAACTGTACCCAGTACTGGCTGGAGTCTACATTGCAGAAGTAGCGGAAGCCCAGCTCATGGAGATATGCGTATTTTTCATTTTCCATTGTGTACGGATGCCAGTCGCCAACATCTGATCCGAATGGGTAGAGCAGGATATCCGTCTTTCCGATCAGGGATTCCACCCTGGAGGCCCACTTATCGGAGTCTGTCTTCACATCCTCAAAGGAGCGTTTCCCGAAATTGATATGTCCCCAGCTGTGGGAGGCGAGCTCCCAGCCGTTGTCCCTGAGACACTGTGCCACCTGGCGGACCGTCTCTTTATCGGCTTCAAAATTTGTGTTAGAACTCTCATAGGACGGATCCGTCCGGTATCCCAGAACGCCCTGATATCCGGTAAACGCCAGGACCGCCCGGGCACCCCGGTAGGAAAAATCAGGGTGTTCCGTGATAAAGTCCTCAAGGAGCGGCACGAGATCATAAGAGCCCACCGCCACGGAGCCGTCATCCATCACCATCTCGCAGGTCGGCTTTCCGTTCCCGCCCACGATCATCCGGCTTGCGAAACCGTCACCGTCCATATACTCGTAATAGCAGAGGTCATCCTGGGACATGACGAAAGGAATCTTTCCAGGCGGCAGCATAATATCCCCCGCAACCATCTTCGTATTGCCGTTTTCGTCCGTTACCTCGTGGGCAATATCGTGGAGCTTTACGAGAACATATCCTTTCTCGTACATGGAATCCAGGATCTTTAAAAATTCACTCTTCGTGGTCATCACCTGGTTGTAGCCCTTGGAATCCGCGTCCCCGTCGAAGGCTTTGGCGTTATCCATGATCAGGGAGTGGAAGAACACATGGGTGATCTTATTCACATCCGCCCGGACGAGTGTGGATTTTGTCTCCTCGCAGGAGGCGATAAGTTTCTTCACATCGGAATTCTCCGCGTAATCCGGGTTGGAGTTTAAGATCTCGATGGCAGCATCGTAGTCGTAGGTGACGAATTTTGCGTGAGCGCTGTTTAAAATCCCATCCAGGGCAGCATCGCCGGTATTGTAGGCGGCTGCCGGTGTAGTGGTTGCTGGAGTTTCAGAGGACGCGTCTCCGTCGGACCCGCTCTCAGCGAGAGAAATATTTGTCTCCCCACTGCCGGATGGATCAGAGGATGTCTCGACATCGTTGTTCTTTGTGAAGCCCGGCAGACCGCCGTGCTTTTTTATAAAGATTCCTCCGCCGACACCCAGAATCAGGACTGCGAGAACCATAAGAAAAATCGTAAGATGAACGGTCTGACGCCGTTTCCGCATTTTTTCGCGGCTTGAAATATATGCGCGGCGTCTCTCAAAATCGTCGTTGTATTCCAAAGTATCACCTCGTATTTATCGATACGCAAAACGACTGAAAATGTCTTTTGCGGGAAAGTCTGTTCCTCTTATTATCATAACATAAACCCATGTCACCTGCCATGAAAAAGAAGAAAATTAAGCAATTTGTAAGCAGTGCCGGAAAAGAATTCTCAGACGCCGTTTCGACATTTGAAGCATCCGAATCATTAGGCAGGAAAGTCAGAATAAAAGCCGTCAGATCATACATAATGGATCATGTCCATCCCATATTGTATAGGGGGCAGAACCATGAAATCAGGAAAAAGAATTTTATGCGGGATCATGGCAGGGATCCTCATGGCGGGGAATCCGGTGAGTGGATATGCGGGAATCAGAAGCGGCAAAATACAGGAGAGCAGGCAGATCATGCCGGAGCCCGCGGCGGAAAGCTATACTGGACTGGAGATCACAGCACCGTCGGCGATCCTCATGGAGGCGTCTACGGGGATCGTGATCTGTGAGAAGAACGCGGATGAGCCGAGAAACCCGGCCAGTGTCACGAAAATCATGACGCTGATCCTGATCTTTGACGCCCTGCAGTCCGGAAAGATCCATCTGACGGACGAGGTGGTGACAAGCGCCCACGCAAAATCTATGGGCGGATCCCAGGTGTTTTTAGAAGAGGGCGAGATCCAGACGGTGGAGACGTTGATCAAGTGCATCGTCATCGCCTCCGGAAACGATGCATCGGTGGCCATGGCGGAGTTTATCGGCGGGGACGAGGGGACGTTCGTGAAGATGATGAACGAACGGGCGATAGGACTGGGAATGGAGCACACGAAGTTCATCGACTGCTGCGGACTCACGGATTCCCCGGAACATGTGACGACGGCCCGGGACATCGCCCTCATGTCCAGGGAGCTGATCACGAAATACCCGCAGATCAAAAACTACACGACGATCTGGATGGAGAACATCACCCATGTGACGAAGCAGGGAACGAAGGAATTTGGCCTTTCCAATACGAATAAGCTCTTAAAGATGGCGACGAATTTTGAGGTGACGGGACTGAAGACTGGTTCCACCAGCATCGCGAAATACTGTCTCTCCGCCACGGCGAAAAAGGACGGGGTAGAACTCATCGCCGCGATTATGGCAGCGCCGGACTTTAAGGCGAGGTTTAAGGACGCGGTGACGCTCTTAAATTATGGGTATGGGAACTGCAGGCTCTATAAGGACGAGATACCGCCGGAACTCCCGAAACTTCCAGTGACAGGCGGAAAGGAGCCGGAGGTGGAACTTTCCTACGGGGACACCTTTACATATCTTGGACTCCACGGGGAGGATTTTTCCGGCGTGGAGCGGGAACTGACCCTGGAAGAGAGCGCAAAGGCACCGGTAAAGGCGGGAGACCAGATGGGGACGCTGCGCTACCGGTTTAACGGGGAGGAGATCGGGAGTATTCCTGTCATTGCGGCGCAGGATGTGGATCCCGCGGGATTTACCGATTATGTGAAGTGGATGACGGGATGGTGGAGAATGAAAGATGAGGAAGTGCAGGGAGATACGGTGTAGAAGAATCGAAAAACAGAAGGGTCGGGGCGGTCGCAAATGACCGCCCCAGTGAGGGAATGTGCTTTGCCATATTCCTTTTTGTTGCCATGCATCTGAAAAAATGCCAGTGGCGAGTTCTGTAGGTGGAATTTTAAGCCGCTGTTTTGATATTATTTTCCTGCCGCTGCCTTCGCAAACCCTGTATTTACAAGATCCTCATAAGGAACACGTGTGTCGAGTTCTCCGGCTTCTTCCAGGATGTTCTCGAGAAGCTCAAAGCTTTCCTTCTCAAAGATCGTATTCTCTTTCCAGGTATCCTGTTCTTTGTAGCGGTCTACGATGATGGCAATCTTTTCGGTGTCAGTCTCCTTAAACTGCGGCTTGATGGTCTCGGCGATCTCCTCGGCTGAGTGGGTGTTTACATAGTTGAGACCTTTCTGAATCGCGTTTGTGAATTTCTGGATGATCTCCGGGTGCTTTTCGATATAGCTCTTCTTGGCACTGTAGGCCGTGTAGGGTACATAGCCGGAATCTTTTCCGAGGGATGCCACTACATAGCCGTTTCCTTCCTGTTCCAGGGCTGTAGCGAAGGGCTCGAACTCAACGGTATAGTCGAAATCATTGCTGGTGAATGCCGCCGCGGTGAGACCGAAGCTGATGCTCTGGTCGATGGTGAGATCCTTTGCGGGATCGATGCCGTTCTTCTTTAAGATATACTCAAAGACCATCTGCGGCATGCCGCCGGCACGGCCGCCTAAAACTTTCTTCCCAATGAGGTTTTCCCACTTGAAATCAGCTTCCGGTGTCCGTCCAACCAGGAAGTTCCCGGCCCGCTGTGTGAGCTGGGCGAAGTTCACGGCGTAGTCATCATCTCCCTGGATATAAGTATAGATACTCGCCTCAGATCCCATGAACCCGATGTCCGCGTCCCCGGATACCAGGGCGGTCATGACCTTGTCAGCCCCTGCGCCGTTTACGAGTGTCAGATCGATTCCTTCATCTTTAAAGTATCCCAGCTCAATGGCGGCATACTGGGGCGCGTAGAAGATGGAATGGGCGACTTCATTTAAGGTAACAGGAGTTAAAGATGATTCCGTGTTCTTCTTACACCCGGCAAGCAGAGCCGCCGCCGTAAACACAAAAAGAACCGGTGCCAGAATTTTTCTCATAATACCAAAAGACCTCTCTTTGCGATCGTCATATATGTTCAGTGTATGAGAGGGGCAGGAAAAGGTGCAAAAAAACTCTGGCAGAAAACCAGAGCTGATTCAGGGTTAATATAAAAAAGCGAAAGAGATTATTTGGCAGGCGTCGCGGCTCCTGCATCTCTTTTAACCCATAGGGTGCGTGGTTGCAACGAAATTTACCACCTCAAATAATCTCTTTACTATCATATATTTATTATAACGTAATTATTCTTTTTTGTAAATGATCTCTTTGTTCCTCAAATAGTTATTTAGACGTTTCTCCGTGATTTTCCAACTTGTAATTATAGAATTTTTATAATTTGCTTTGTCATCAGGAGTTATGATTTTGAGTACCAGAAGAGAATTATCTTCAATGTTTTGGATTTTTTTTACAATCAATCCAGTATTGGGATGTTTATCCTTAAAAATATAATCAGGGTCATTAAGAATATCTTGGACATAACTTGTAATATTTGAATATGCTTCAGGATGTCGATCTCTGATATGATCGATTTGCTCTTCTGTAATAATCACTTCATCGGTAACATGATTATGGGTGATACAGTTGTATATATTCCAATCTAAGACACCAAGACTACGAATTGCGTTTTTTGTGTTATTGTGAAAGATGAGATCATCTCCTATGAAATATTTAGAATTGTGTTTGTTCGATTTTTTGACATGTATGTTTATAATAACATAATCTCGTATTGAAATACAAGCGAAGAGTTATCTGGAAGGCATGAAAGTTGAGAAAAAGAGTACAGAAGCAATAGGAAAAACCTATAACAAACCTTGAGTACATCCAATTAGACAGATTTTCCAACATATGGTACTATTACCTTGCAACCAGATAGGGTGGTTGGTAAATGAAAACAAGAAATTTTTTCGGGAACCACACGCGACGTCCCGATCCGAGATAAGAGGAGGAAAATCACTATGGCAAAGAAGACAAGAGCAGAGAGAAACTTCAAATTTGAGACATTACAGCTTCATGTAGGACAGGAGCAGCCGGATCCGGTGACAGACGCGAGAGCAGTTCCGATCTACCAGACCTCTTCCTATGTATTCAGAAACTGCGAGCATGCGGCAGCACGTTTCGGACTCACAGACGCAGGAAACATCTACGGCAGACTGACAAACCCGACCGAGGATGTTTTCGAGAAGAGAATTGCAGCATTGGAGGGCGGCGTCGCGGCGCTGGCAGTTGCCTCCGGCGCTGCAGCAGCAACCTATGTATTCCAGAACCTTGCGCATGCAGGTGACCACATCGTCGCAGCAAAGAACATCTACGGCGGAACATACAACCTTTTAGCACACACACTTCCGGAGTACGGCGTGACAGCAACCTTCGTTGACCCGTTCAACTACGAGGAGGTTGAGAATGCAATTCAGGAGAATACAAAAGCGATCCATGTTGAGACACTCGGAAACCCGAACTCCGATGTTGTTGATATCGAGAAGCTGGCTTCCATCGCCCATGCGCATAAGATTCCGCTGGTTGTGGACAACACATTCGCAACTCCATATCTTGTAAGACCGATCGAGTATGGCGCTGATATCGTATTCCACTCCGCAACAAAATTCATCGGCGGCCACGGAACCACCATCGGCGGTGTGATCATCGACAGCGGCAACTTCGACTGGGATGCCTATGCAGACAAATTCCCCGGACTCTGCACGCCGGACGAATCTTATCATGGCCTGACCTATACAAAAGCATTCGGCAAAGGCGCTTACATCACCAAAGCAACCGCACAACTGATGCGTGACCTCGGCAGCATCCAAAGCCCGCAAAATTCTTTCTTACTGAATCTTGGACTTGAAACACTGCATCTGCGTATGCCTCAACATTGCCGTAACGCTCAGAAAGTAGCAGAATATCTTTCTAAGAACGAGAAAGTGGCCTGGGTTAACTATTGCGGCCTGCCGGATAACAAATACTATGCACTGGCACAGAAGTATATGCCGAACGGCTCCTGCGGAGTGATCTCCTTCGGACTGAAAGGCGGACGTGACGTATCTATCAAGTTTATGGATTCATTAGAATTTATTGCTATTGTGACTCACGTAGCTGATGCCCGTAGTTGTGTGCTTCACCCCGCCAGCCATACTCACCGCCAGTTGTCGGATGAGCAGCTGATGGAAGCAGGTGTACGTCCCGACTTAATCCGTTTGTCCGTAGGTATCGAGAATGCGGATGATATCATTGCGGATATCGAGCAGGCGTTGAATGCGTAAAAGCTGATTACTATCAGATAACAAACAGCAAAGGCACAGGACATTTTGATTCTGTGCCTTTCTCTTTTCACCAATGCTTCATCCCTTTCTTATTTACTGCCTATCTTCCTCCTTCTCAATAAGAAAGTTAATTTCTAACAGAATATGTTTAATCATGAACTGATAAATCGCTATAGATGTTTATCTTTGTAAGGAACCAAACTCTGTATAGATATGAAAAAGAATCTATTATTAGCATTCGTATTATGCTTTTCTTACGGATTTTCTTATTCCCATTCATTTAACAACCCAACTAACCTGACTACAAAGATGCAAAACTTTGAAATGGATTCATTTACCACCCACAATGGGAAAAGCCTGAAGATCACTTTCTTCAAACATGCGAGCTTATTGCTGGAATATGCAGGACAAAAAATATTCGTTGATCCAGTATCCGATTACGCCGACTATACACAACAGCCGAAGGCGGATTTCATCCTGATTACGCATGAACATGGCGACCATTTCGATACCAAAGCAATAGCAGCTATCGAAACAAGCGGGACTAGAATTATTGCTAATCCTAATTGCCGGAAAATGCTGAACAGAGGACAGGAAATGAAGAACGGCGATGTGCTTCAACTGGCAGATGATATCAAACTGGAAGCCGTACCGGCCTATAATACGACTCCCGGCAGAGATAAGTTCCATCCCAAAGGACGTGACAACGGCTATATTCTTACTCTGGGAGGGACCCGCATCTATATCGCCGGAGATACAGAAGATATTCCAGAACTAAACCAAGTGAAAGATATTGATATCGCTTTCCTGCCAGTCAACCAACCCTACACCATGACACCGGAACAAGCGATACGTGCAACTCAAATTATCAAGCCGCGCATTTTGTATCCTTATCATTACGGAGATACGGATATCAATAAAGTAAAAGAAGGATTGAAAAATGAGAAAACAACCGAAGTACGTATACGGGCTTTACAATAAAGCCCGTACAAATGATTACAAATCCTCCGCAGATAAACTGAAGATCATTGTATCCACCCAATATACAACCGTTCTATCTGCAGGTAAAACATCTTCGAGATAAGGTGAATCAGATACATCTTCCAACCATGCCGTAGTAATCGGACCTCTTTCTCTTGTAAGACTTTGAGTTCCTAAATACGGGCTAAAATTAAAGAAGGTGTGTTGTTTCTCTACATCATTTTCACCTTTATATGTAAAGACAAAAGCTTTTTTCTGTTTTCCAGCCAGTGAAGCCCATTCTATCCGATATGTTCCTTCAGCAAGAATCTGTTCATCCTGTGTCTTATAGGTAAATTTCCCTCCTTCTCCTTCTTCAGATAAACGATACACATCATCCGGTCGTAACACACAGATATCTCCCTTATTAATAAAAGAATAAAAAGCCATTGCCGCATTCACCTTTTTCTGCAAGTCCTCTTCTGCGTCCAATAACAACATATCTTCACTAGGTCTGGACACTTGGAATTCAGGCTGGTCGAGACATGTAAATGTCAGTACACCATAAGAAACCGTAACAGGCAGCGTGACATAATTACCATCCTTATCACTAACAGTAACCGTTACTTTCCCTTTTTTACCGTGTGAGCTAAGCCATAACCTATTATCGTTGACTGTCGCCGTCACAATCGTTTCATCGGAGCTTTGCGCCGAGTAGCCACCTTTTCCATTGGCTATCCCGATATTCTCCGCTTCCCATCCATTAAGATACAGGACTGTAGAAGAAATCGTGTTCGTACAGGTTCCCGTTTCGTCGATTAATTCGGAACCGCTAAATAAAATAATCTCTGCATCATCTTGACAGGCTGATATACAAAAAGTCATG
>ENA-ORRZ01002179-ORRZ01002179.1-human-gut-metagenome-genome-assembly--contig:-NODE-2179-length-10253-cov-2.485782_pt1 | contig 10253 bp, 10 predicted proteins | sample MGYA00242185_ERZ509152 | MGnify/ENA primary metagenome ERZ509152 (study PRJEB26280, sample SAMEA2338668) | human gut metagenome | biome: human gut; feature: human-associated habitat; material: faeces... | reverse complement strand
AACTATATTGGTTCCGAGAACAGGAGTTATGAACGGAAATGATGTTAGGGTCAAAAGGGATTCTGCCCCCTTTGATACCGGATTGTTTCGCACTACGTGCTCCCGCAATCCTGGGAAACATTCATAATCCGCTCATTTTTCTACGAAAAATGGCTACTTACTCATGCTTTTGGCGGGCCAAAAGGTCAAAACTTCTCCTGCAGGCAAGCCTGCGTCGAAGTTCCGGCCTTTTTTCCCTTGGTATTATGCAAACAGCGGCTTGATCTCCTTAAATATCTCGCTGTCCGCCTTGATCTTATCCTCATTTCCGATCACGCATACCGCGCCAGTCTCAAGGACCGCCTTCGTGATCGGTGCAAGAGCGCGGATGTCTTCCACAGTCGCGTTTAAGATCTCCTCGCGCTCCTTCTTCAGCATCTCGTCCGTCACTCCGGAATACCATGCGGAGAGTCCGCGGCTTCCCTGTAAGGACGGGGTCAGCGGTGTGTCGATATCGCTGATGGTTCCGATGACATATTTTGTCATGGTGCGCTCATCCGCCTCGAAGTTCTCAAGATAAGCCGGAATGCCGAGATAGATATCATCGCTCTTCTTCACTTCCGGATCGCGGTAGGAGACAAAATATCCCTCGCCGGAGCGTCCAATGCCGCTCATGCAGCCGTAAGCGCCGCCCTTCACGCGGATGTTGATCCAGAGGTAATCGTAGCTCAGCATCACCTTCAGGATCCGAAGCGCGCCTGTGTAGGAATATCCGCTTCCCGCGAAGGTTCCACAGTGTGCCACATAGTTGACCTTTGAGGAGGAAGTGAATCCCTCGTTTAAATTCTCCTTCGGTGCCGTAAACGGATAGATTTTTCCGCTGCCCGCCGGAAGCTTCTCAGAGAGCTTCTTCATAGCATTCCCGAGGTAAGAGAATCCCTCGTCGTCCGCCGTGTAGCTGACGGTCATGTTCTCCCTTGTAAAAAGAGCTTCCATCACACGCTTCAGACCTGCGATGATCACGCTCTTCTTCTCGTCAAAGTTCTTCGCACAGTCCTCCAGGAACTTAAAGTATCCAATCCCGCCTGTCATATCGTTATAGTAGGAGGTGTCAGAGAAGTAGGATGTGGCTCTCGCGACTGCCGCCGTGTGGCCGGATCCCATGAGTTTCATCTGGGACTTTGATTTTCCCTCGCTTAAGATCTCGTTTAACCGCTTCTCATCGTCAAGAACAGAGCGGTTAATGATCTCCTCTAAGATCTCGAAGCCGAAGTCAAGTTTCTCGTAGAGCACTCGCGCGCTGCAGACAAAGACGCCTGTGAAGCTTCCTGCCTTTGTGAGATCCGGGTAAGATGTCACGGAGAAGGAAATTCCACCGCTGTTTAAAAAGATCTCGCTGCTTAAATCGCTGTAGCTGTAATTTTTCGTATCCACATATCCAAGGACAGATTTTAAGAGTCCGAGATACGGCAGATCCTCCATCGGAATCCGGTCCGTGTTGAAGAGGACCTTCAGATAACCGATCCCTGATGTGAACATGTTGTGGCGGACCACTGTGATGCCGTCCAGCTTCGTCTCCTCGAAGATCAGTTTCGCCGGTTCCCTTCCGATCTCCTCTCTCGTGAGCATCGGGATCTTCTCGAGATCTTCCTTCGGTGACGGGGTATCCTGGTATTCCTTTAATTCCCTCGTCTGGCGTACCAGCGTCTCGATTTTCTCTTTGGAGAGGCTGTCCTTATATTCTTTTAACTTCTTCGCCGTCTGCTCCTCGATCCGTGCGGTGAGGTTCTTCTTCGGGCTCGCGATCACAACAGCCTCGTACGGGTTGTCGAGAAGGTATGTCCTGATCAGTCCCTCAAAATATCCGCTGTCCGCGCCTTTCTTCAACGCCGCGAAGGTGTCCTCATACTCTAAGTGCATCATCGGATCGCCGCCGTAGAGCCAGCTGTCCAGGCACTGGAGGCCGTACATAAGGCCCTTGGGTGCAGACCCGAAATCTGCCTCCCTGTACTGGAATTCATACAGGTTGATGCCGGCCCGCAGGCTCTTTTCATCCAGGCCTCCCAGGGCCAGCTTCCGCAGGGTCCCCTTGACCACCGCCAGGAATTCTCCCTTCTGGTCTTTTCTGGCGTTCTTGGCCGCCACAGTGAAATACGGCTGGAGGATCCCGTTGTCATAGCCGCCCATGATGTCGTCGCCGATCCCCGCGTCCAGAAGCGCCTTCTTTAAGGGCGCCGCCGGAGCGTCCAGGAGCACATACTCCAGTACCTGGAAAGCAATATATTCCCGGGGGGAAAGCTCGTTTCCTGCCTGGGTGCTTAAGGAAAGGTAAACCGCGTTCTCCACGTCGTCGGTTTCTGACACAGAGTAAAAATACTCCTGCTCCACCGGCTCCTTAAAGGCCTTCTGGATCTGGATCTCAGAATCCACCTCTTCTCTCTCGTATTTTCCCAGGTATTCCCGGTCCAGCCACTCCAGCTTTTCCGCCATGTCCATGTCGCCGTAAAGGTAGATGAAGCTGTTGGAGGGGTGGTAATATTTTTTATAGAAGGCCAGGTAGTCCTCGTAGGTCAGGTTCACGATGGCCTCGGGATCGCCGCCGGACTCAAATCCATAGCAGGTGTCCGGGAACATGGCAGCCTTGGTATACCGGTCCAGAAGACTTTCGGGCGAGGAAAATTCTCCTTTCATCTCATTGTAAACCACTCCGTTATAGGTCAGCTCACCGTCCGGCTCTGAAAGCTCGTAATGCCAGCCCTCCTGCATGAAGATCTTTTTCTCTTTTCCGATCCTGGGATTTAAGACTGCATCCATATAGACGTCCATCAGGTTCTGGAAATCCCTGTCGTTGCAGCTGGCAATGGGATACACAGTCTTGTCCGGATAGGTCATGGCGTTTAAAAACGTGTTCATGGAACCCTTCACCAGTTCCACAAAGGGGTCCTTCACCGGGAATTTTTCTGAACCGCAGAGGACGCTGTGCTCCAGGATATGGGGAACGCCTGTGCTGTCTCCCGGCGGTGTGCGGAAGCCCACGCAGAACACCTTGTTTTCGTCGTCGGTGCTCATGAGGAACAGTCTGGCTCCCGTTTTTTTATGCTCTAAAACGAAGCCCTCTGAATTCAGTTCCCGGATCTCTCTTGCATCCAGGACTCTGTATGCGGACAGACTTCCGATCTCCTTACGCTGACTGTGCATATTGATTTCTTCCTTTCTATTACGATTACGATTGCAGATATAGGGGGACGGCGGGGGGCCGGGATGGGAAACTGGGCCGGCGGGGACGATACTGGGCGGGTCTCAAGGCCGGAACCCCCTCTGCAGGCATGCCTGCGCCGGGGCTTTCCGGCCTTGATCCCCTTGTATCTACATATTTCCCACAAATTTATCTTTTAGAATCGCGAAGCATTCCCGGACGGAGAAGTGTAAAAACAGCACCGGGTCGGATTTGGCGGCGATGCCGGTGATGCCGGGGATGCCGGTCTTTCTGGCTATGGCCTTGGCCCGGAGTACGTGGAAGTTGCTGGTTATGATCCCCACGCGGATGGATACCTCCTCGTCGGGAGGGGACAGATAGCCCGACGCTGCCATCACGTCCCGGATGGTCTGGCGTCTTTTTGCTTCCCGTTCCTGGATCAGGAGCTTGCTGTATACCAGATTTTCGTAGGTGCTGGCAGACTGCTCCTCCAGAAGCATCTGGGATTCGGGGATGCCGTGGGCCTTGAGATATTCGTACATGGCCTCCGCCTCTGTCATCTCCTCGCCTGCCCCTTGACCGCCGGACAGCACCAGAACGGTGTTTGGATGGACCCTGGCGTATTCCAGGGCTTTTTCCAGACGGTACTCCAGGGTTCTGCTCAGAGCCTTTCCCCGCACCTGTGCGCCCAGGACGATGACGTAATCGGCGCTCTGCTTATCCAGGGAAAAGAAGTTGACCCCCATGGCGATCTCCACACACACAAAGACCACAAAAATGGCAGTCAGGGCCGTCACCGCCGAAACCTCCAGGCGCAGCGAGATCCGGTCCCGGAACCTGTCGTAAAAGTGTACCACCGTCGCAATGATAAAAAGACAGGCGGACAGCACCAGCCAGATCGGTGCGAAGGAGGTGGACGGCCCGGAATAGCAGACGATCACCCCGTAATATGTCAGGCAGAATACGCCAAAAAACCAAAATAGAAATTCCATGGCCCCGCTCCCTTCCCCTTAGTCTTCTCTTTTTCTTAAGATATCATACGGCTCTGCCTGGCCGTCCAGGTCGATGAAGAGCACCTGCTGCGGATGGGGAGCGCTTTCCTGGCTTTCCCCGTCTTCCCGGAAGATCCCCTTCACCGTCACCTCCACGTTCCGGCCGTCGGGCTTCATGATCTCAATGGTCTCTCCCACGGAAAACTTGTTCTTCTGCTCGATCCGCCCCAAGCCGCGTCCATCCGTTTCCTCCACAGTCCCCAGATAGGTATAGTTTTTCACATAGGTGCTGCTGTCATAGATCTGGGTGTCGCTTCCAGGCTTTCCGAAATAAAAGCCCGTGGTAAATTCCCGGTAGGTGCATTTTCCGATCTCCTCCCGGTACCACTCCAGATTTTCCCGGTATTTCTCCGGACTTTCCAGATAATCATCGATGGCCTTCCGGTATGTTCTGGCCACGGTGGCCACATACAGGGCCGTTTTCATGCGCCCCTCGATCTTAAAGCTGTCGATGCCGGCTTCGATCATCTCCGGAACGTGCTCGATCATACAGAGATCCTTGGAGTTAAAAATAAAGGTTCCCCTGTCGTTTTCATAGACCGGCATGTATTCGCCGGGCCGGGTCTCCTCCACCACTGAATACTTCCACCGGCAGGGGTGGGTACAGGCTCCCTGGTTGGCGTCCCGGCCGGTAAAATAATTGCTTAAAAGGCACCTTCCGGAATAAGAGATGCACATGGCCCCGTGAATAAAGCTTTCGATCTCCATATCCTCGGGGATATGGTCCCGGATCTCCCGGATCTCCTTTAGGGAAAGCTCCCTGGCCGATACCACACGCTTCGCTCCCAGCTCATACCAGAACTGGTAGGTCCCGTAGTTGGTATTATTGGCCTGGGTACTGATATGGATCTCCATCTCCGGCAGGATCCGCTTTGCAGTCATAAACACGCCTGGATCGGAAATGATCAGAGCGTCCGGGCCGATCTCCCCCAGCTCTTTAAAATATTCCTCCACTCCCGGAAGATCGTCGTTATGGGCGAAGATATTGGCTGTGATGTACACCTTCACGCCCCGCTCATGGGCAAAGGCGATCCCTTCCCGGATCTCTTCATTTGTAAAATTTTTAGCCTTCGCCCGGAGTCCAAAGGCCTCGCCTCCAAGATAAACGGCGTCGGCTCCATAGATCACAGCAGTCTTTAATACATCCAGGCTTCCCGCCGGGATCAAAAGCTCAGTCTTTCTCATGAGTCTTCCCTTTCTTTCCGGACGCTTAGGGCCACCCCGTCCCCGATGGGGAGGATGGCGGTCTCCAGATTTTTCATATGTTTTAAAGTATAAAGGTATTCCCGCATCCGGACATGGATGGTCCGGTCCCGGCGCTCCACCGCGTACCTGGACTCCACAATGGTCCCATCCTGGAGCACATTGTCGGACATTAAAAGTCCGCCGGGGGCCAGAAGTCTTAAGGCGTCCGGCAGCCAGTGGACGTACTGGCCCTTGGCCGCATCCATGAAGATAAAATCAAAGGAGCCGGAAAGGGATCCCAGGATCTCTCCCGCGTCCCCCTCCAGCAGCGTGATCTTTTCCTCCATCCCCGCCCTTTTAAAGTTTTCACGGGCAATGGGGATGCGCTTTTCGTATTTTTCTATGGTGGTAATGTGTGCCGTTTCCGGCATGGACCGGGCCATTAAAAGAGCCGAATAGCCCACAGCCGTTCCCACCTCCAGGATCCGCTCCGGCTTCTTTAAAGCGAGCATGGTCTTTATAAGAGCCGCCGTCTCCCGCCGGACGATGGGCACGCCGGACCGGACCGCCTCCCTGGCGATCCCGTCGCACAGCTCCCCGTCTCCTGGATCCAGGGAATTGATATAATCTGTGATCCTGCTGTCAGTGATCATTACTCCTTTTTCGTCTCCTCGTCCAAAATATTGATGATCTCCTTGGAGCTCTGGGAGGTATTCAGGGAAAAGCTTCCCTTTTTCACCTCATAATCGTAGCATTTTGCCTGGATGGAAAAGGCCACATGGTCCCGGATCAGACCGGCATCCTCCAGGAGCTTTCCCACGTCCGCCACCGACTCTGTACCGTCCAGGGTCACAGTCTTTTCCGTCCCCGGGAGTGCTTCCATTCCCGGGGCATAGAAAATATCATGGCCGAATTCATACGTTTTTCTGACGCCCAGCACCAGAAGCACCAGCACCAGGGCGTAAAACACAAGGCGGCCGGAAATGCCGATGACAGCCAGGCTGATCTTATTGATTTCCTTTGTCAGTTTGCTCATACGGCTCCTTTGTCCCGTCCTTTGGGACGGTCGTTATACTTCCATGATGATCGGAAGGATCATCGGGTTTCTCTTGATCCGCTTCCATAAGAAATCGCTTAAGCTGTCGCGGATGATGTTCTTGATCTTGCCCCAGTCGGAAACGTGCCGCTCCAGGCAGTCAGCCACGGCGTGGTCCACAATGGCCTGGGCTTCCTCCATCAGATCCTCAGACTCACGCACATAGACAAAGCCCCTGGACACGATATCTGGTCCCGAAAGCAGCTGGTTGGAGTATTTCTCCAGGGTCAGCACCACGATGATGATCCCGTTCTGGGCCAGGTTCTGACGGTCTCTTAAAACGATGTTTCCCACATCGCCCACTCCAAGGCCGTCCACCAGGACACCGCCGGACTGGACATGGTCGATGACCTGGGCGCTCTCCTCGCCGATCTCCAGCACATCGCCCGTATGGAGCATCATGATGTTTTCCTTGGGGATCCCCAGGGATTCTGCCAGCTCCTTCTGGGCCATCCTGTGACGGAATTCACCATGGATGGGGATGGCATATTTGGGATGCACCAGGGAATAGATCAGCTTGATCTCCTCCTGGCAGGCATGGCCCGATACATGGGTATCCTGGGAGATCACCTTTGCTCCCTTCATGGAAAGCTCGTTGATGACCCTTGCCACTGCCTTTTCATTTCCCGGAATGGGCGTGGAGCTTAAGATCACCACGTCTCTCGGCGTGATGGATACCTTCCGGTGCAGGGAGGAGGCCATTCTGGATAAGGCCGCCATGGACTCTCCCTGGCTTCCTGTGGTGATGAGCACCGTGTCCTCTTCCTTATAATTCTTTAACTGCTCGATATCGATGAGCGTGCCGTCGGGGATGTTGATATATCCCAGCTCCTGGGCCGTCCCGATGACGTTCACCATGCTGCGGCCCTCGATGACCACCTTTCTTCCGTACTTGCAGGCTGAGTTGATGACCTGCTGCACCCGGTCCACGTTGGAAGCGAAGGTCGCCACGATGATCCGGTTCTGGGTGTGCTCTGCAAAGATCGCGTCAAAGGTCTTTCCCACAGTCCGCTCGGACATGGTGAAGCCCTTTCTGATGGCGTTGGTGGAATCGCACATAAGGGCTAAAACACCCTTTTTCCCCAGCTCCGCCAGCCTCTGGAGATCTGTCACGTCTCCAAATACAGGTGTATAGTCGATCTTAAAGTCTCCGGTATTTAAAAGGATGCCTGCCGGCGTAAATACTGCCAGGGCTGCGGCGTCCTCGATGCTGTGGTTCATCTTGATAAATTCCACACGGAAGCAGCCCAGGTTCACGGACTGGCCGTGCTTTACCACCTTGCGCTTCACGTTTTTCAGCATATTGTGTTCTTTTAATTTATGGTCAATGAGCCCAATGGTCAGTTTTGTCCCGTAGACCGGAGCGTTGACCATTTTAAGCACATAGGGGATGGCTCCGATATGGTCCTCGTGTCCATGGGTGATCACAAAGCCCTTTACTTTGTCAATATTGTCCGTCAGATACGTCACGTCCGGGATCACCAGGTCAATGCCCAGCATATCATCGCTGGGGAAGGCCAGGCCGCAGTCCATGACGATGATGCTGTCCTCATATTCGATAGCAGTCATGTTCATTCCGATCTGCTCCAGACCTCCCAGGGGGATGATCTTTACTTTGCAGTTCTTATTGTCTTTGTTTGCGTTCTTCAAGTTTTAACCTCCATTGCGTTCTGCGCTTTTCTTCTGCACGCGCTGCAAAGGCCATACAGCTTTACCTCATGGTCCGTAACCTCAAAGCCCAGACTCTCGAACACCTGCTTTTCCAAAGTGTCCAGAAGATCCGTCTCCAGGGAATACACCTTCCCGCACTGGGTACAGATGGCATGGTGATGGCGGTGGCCCGATCCCGTCTCTTCTCCGTTCAGCTCATACCGGGCGAAACCGTCGTCAAAGGTGACCTTTTCGATCACATGCAGTTCCAGAAGGACCTGTACGGTCCTGTATATGGTTGCAAGCCCGATCTCCGGGCTTTCCTCTTTTGCCAGGTCATAGATCTCCTCCACCGTCAGGTGCTCGTCCCCGTGGGCGCTCAGGATATTTAAGACCATGAGCCGCTGGCTGGTAACCTTAAGCCCCTTTTCCCGCAAAAGATCCTTTACCTTTTCTTCGTTCATGAAATAACTTCCTATTCCTTTGTCTCAATGTCCACGTCATCCAGAAGCTCCTCAAAGATCTTCATAAGGCCCTCTAACTCCGCTTCATCCTCCACAAATTCATAAAGAGCGTCGGCCTCTCCCTCCCTAGACATATCCTTTAAGATATAGCAGTCGGCCTCTTCCTCCTCATCCTCGGCGTCCGTCACCAGCAGATAATCTGATCCGTTTAATTTTGTCTCTTCCAGCACGTAAAATTCCAGGGTCTGCTCGTCGTCCACCAGCGTGATCTTTCTTTCTTCCATTTTTTCTCTCCTATTTCGTAACAGTCCGGCCATGGTGATCCAGATACCCCTGGAGGATCAGACAGGCAGCCACCTTGTCGATGACGGCTTTCCTGTTCTCCCTCCGCACTCCGGATTCCATCAGGACCTTTTCTGCAGCAACTGTTGTGAGGCGCTCATCCCAGAGCGTCACCAGAAGCCCGGTCCGGCGCTCCAGCATCTCTTTAAATTCCTTTGTTTTCTCCACCCGGTCTCCCTCGGTATTGTTCATATTTTTCGGGAGTCCCAGCACGATCTCCTCCACGCCGTATTCCTTTATGATCTCCTCGATCCTGGCGCAGGTCTTTCTCAGCTTATTCTCATCTTTCCGTTCGATGGTCTCCAGTCCCTGGGCCGTTAAAAGCAGCTCATCGCTTACGGCCACCCCCACAGTCCTGGATCCGAAATCAAGTCCAAGTATCCTCATTTTCTCCACGACAAAATCAGCTGGCCTCATATCCCCCAACTGTTCTGCCGCTTTCCCCCTATGGTTCTTTTCTGGCTTCCGCCATTTTGTCTATTTCAGTCTCGTATTGATGTAATTTTCCATCAATTCCTCTAAGATCTCGTCCCGCTCCACCTTCATGATCAGGCTTCTGGCGCTTTTATGACTGGTGATATACGTCGGATCTCCAGACATGATATAGCCTACGATCTGGTTGATGGGGTTATATCCCTTTTCAGTCAGAGCCTCGTAAACCTCCCGAAGGACCTGGCTGACCTCCATCTTCTTTTCTTCCTGTACTGCCCTGAAATACTGTGTGTTGCTGATATCGCCCATAAATGTCCTCACGTCCTTTAGTTGCTATTCCTTATTTTACCCCAAATCCGGATTTTCTGCAAGATAAATGATTTCATCTGTCAGGAATTCTTTTAACACTCCCCGGACAAAGCAGTTTTTTCCGCCAGCTTCCGGCACAGCGGCCTTTACATATTCCTTTGTATGGCCCATCATGTACCGGGCTCCGCCTATCTCCACAGGCTCCTCCAGAAGGACCTCCGTCTCTCTTCCCAGGAAGGAGGCCCGGTACGCCTTTGACATCTCCTTCTCCAGGGCCAGAAGCTCTGCGCTCCGCTTCGTCTTTACCGGCTCCGGCACCTGGTCCGGCATCCGGTCCGCCCGGGTCCCCGCCCGTCTCGAATATTTGAATACATGCATCTCGTAAAAATGGACCGTTTCCAGGAATTTCTTTGTCTCTGCAAATTCCTCGTCCGTCTCTCCCGGGAATCCCACGATCACGTCGGTGGTAATGGCCGGATCCCTGAAATATTTTCTTAAGATCCCACACCGGTATAAATAGTCTTCACAGGTATAGTGGCGGTTCATGC
>ENA-ORRZ01002176-ORRZ01002176.1-human-gut-metagenome-genome-assembly--contig:-NODE-2176-length-10259-cov-2.482752_pt1 | contig 10259 bp, 6 predicted proteins | sample MGYA00242185_ERZ509152 | MGnify/ENA primary metagenome ERZ509152 (study PRJEB26280, sample SAMEA2338668) | human gut metagenome | biome: human gut; feature: human-associated habitat; material: faeces... | reverse complement strand
TTCACTGCGCGGGCACCCTCTGCCAGACACTTGCTGGCCTCACCGAGAGTCACAACAAGATCCACGCCAGAATTTGCCGCATACTCGCCCACTTCCCTGTGATACTCAAGATAATTCTCACCCAGCTCCTTCATATCCGCAAGAACAGCGATATGGCGCTTTCCTGTAAGTCCCTTAAACACGTCGAGAGCCGCCTTCATGGATGCCGGACTTGCATTGTAGGAATCATCCATTACTGTGAATCTTCCGTCGGCGTAGACCTGCTGGCGATGTTTGAAGCCGTGGAACGTTAAAAGTCCCTCCGCCGCCTCCGCCATGGTCATGCCGCGCTCACAGCAGACCGCGATGGCCGCCATGGCATTCATCACGTTGTGCATGCCCATGACATTTAAGCGGACTTTCTGGGTCTCTCCATCATGGACAGCTGTAAATTCGGCCTTTCCGTCTGTAAGGACGAGAGCTACCGCACGGTAATCACAATTTACCCCGGTTCCGTAGTAGACTGTCTTCACGCCCGTCTTTCCTGTCGTCTTTTGCAGCATGTCATCGTCACCGTTTAAGACGAGTACACCGCCATCGGAAAGTCCGTCCTGGATTGTCATCTTCTCTTTGTAGATGTTATCGCGGGAACCAAGCTGCTCGATATGAGTGATTCCGATGTTCGTGATCACCGCCACATCCGGCTTCGCGATCTGGGCGATTACGGTGAGTTCACCCGGCTCACTCATTCCAAGCTCTAAAACACCGATCTCATCTTCCTTTGTGATCTCAGACACGGTGATGGGAACGCCTACCTGGCTGTTACTGTTGCCCGGTGTCTTGTATACATGAAAACGTGCGGAGAGGGCCGCCGCGATCATCTCTCTCGTTGTGGTCTTTCCCACACTTCCCGTGACGCCGACAATGGGCAGCGTCAAACGTTTTCTGAGGTGGCGGCCCACATCCTGGAGTGCCTTTTTCGTGTCATCCACTGCGATCCAGGCACAGGAAGTCTCGTCCATCTCCGCCGTCTTCTCCCTATGCTCGCTTGTGAGCACCGCACCGGCACCTTTCGCTGCAACCTGGCCTAAAAATTTATGCGCGTCCACCTTCTCGCCGATGATCGGCACAAAAAGATCCCCAGACTCCACCTGTCTTGAATCCAGGCGGATCTTATTCAACATGGTGCCGCCGTTTCCTGAGAGCAGCACGCCTCCGGTGGCAACGATGATGTCCTGAACACTTACGTTCTCCATTACTTTCCAATCTCCTTTACTGTTACTGTTCGCTCAGGGCATGAACAGCCTCTTCCACAACTTCCCGGTCAAGGAAATGGTGCTTCACTCCCTCGATCTCCTGGTAGTCCTCGTGGCCTTTTCCGATGATTGCGATCATGTCGCCCTCCTCGGCGTTATGGATCGCGGAGAAGATTGCTTCCCTTCTGTCCGGGATCACGATGTACTTTCCGTCTGTCTTCGCAAGACCCACCTCGATATCCTTGATGATATCCTCATTCTTCTCAAAACGCGGGTTGTCAGCCGTGATGATGCAGAAATCTGCCATCTTTCCGCCGATCTCACCCATGGAATATCTGCGGTCCTTTGCGCGGTTTCCGCCGCAGCCGAATACGCATACAAGGCGCTTCGGATGATAATCTCTCAGTGTCGTGAGCAGGCTCTCCATGCTGACCGCGTTGTGGGCATAATCCACGATCACGCTGCACTTTTTCGATACATAGGCGATCTCCATACGGCCATCCACACGGACATTTTCGAGGGAGCTGAGGATCGCCTGTTTCGTATTCCCGTCAAGCTCCCCGCTTCCGCCAGAAAGCGCCAGAGAACACACTGCCAGGGCTGCCAGAGCGTTATCCGCGTTGAATTTACCAGGCATTCCCACACGGACTCTTCCGTCAAGCGGTCCATGGATGGAGAATTCGATGCCGACAAAATCATGATCTGACGCATAGTGAATGTCATCTCCCGTGAAATCTGCATCTCCTGTGAGCGCGTATGTGGCAAGTCTGCAGGACGCGTCCTTTATGATCTCGTCGTAGTGGTCTGTCAGGCGGTTCACAACACCTGTCCTGCATACCGTGAGCAGTCTTGATTTATAGAAAAGATATTCCTCAAAGCTCTTATGTTCCTTCGGACCGATATGGTCCGGAGAAATGTTTGTGAACAGGCCGTAATCGAACATGATACCGCCGACTCTGTGCAGCATCAGCGCCTGGGAGGAGACCTCCATCACGCAGCACTCGCAGCCGGCTTCCACCATCTTATGGAAATATTCCTGTACCACATAAGATTCCGGCGTCGTATTGGAGGTCGGGAATTTTTCCTTCCCGATGACAGCACCGTTCGTTCCGATGAGTCCGGTTTTCTTTCCGGCTGCTTCCAGGACTGCCTTGATCATATAGCTTGTCGTAGTTTTTCCCTTTGTTCCGGTAATTCCGATGGTAATCAGCTTTTCCGCCGGATAACCGAATCTCGCGGCGGAGAGCTCTGCCAACGCGAGTCTTCCGTTCTCCACCCGGATCACGGTCACATCCACCGGTACCTCCACTTCTTTTTCTGTCACGAGGACCTTGCAGCCCGCCTTTAACACATCCGGGATAAACTCGTGGGAATCCCTGGTGCTGCCCTGGATACACACGAATACAGAATCCGGTCTCGCCTTTCTCGAATCATAGATCACTTCATCCACGTTCTGGTCCAGACTTCCGGAAACCAGATCATATTTCATGCGTTTTAACCAATCTCCAATTACCACTGTCATCATCCTTTCCTATAACCCACACAGGCGGGAACAAAAGTGCCCGCCTGCAATTTTTTTATGAATTAGAATAATCCTGTGATCTTTCCGTTCTCGTCCACATCGATATTGTCCGCAGCCGGTTTCTTCGGAAGTCCCGGCATGGTCATGATGGAACCCGTGAGGGCAACAACGAAGCCAGCGCCCGCACATACATATGCATCGCGCACAGTCAGGTCAAATCCTTCCGGACGGCCGAGTTTCTTCTGGTCGTCGGATAAGGAATACTGGGTCTTCGCCATGCAGACCGGAAGATCGCCAAATCCCATCTCTGTGATCTTCGCGATAGCTTTCTTTGCCGCCGGTGCGTAGCTTACGCTGCCTGCGCCGTAGATCTCCTTCGCGATGGTCTCGATCTTCGCGGAGATTCCCATCTCATCCGGGTATAACGGTGCGAAATTGCTCTTCTTTGTCTCTAAGGTATTTAATACCTTCTTTGCAAGCTCAATTCCGCCGTCTCCGCCCTTTGCCCATACCTCAGACAGGGCGAACTCACAGCCTCTCTCCTCGCAGAAGTTCCGGATAAACTCATACTCTGCCTCGGTGTCTGTGAGGAATGAGTTTAAGGTTACAACTACCGGAACATGGTATTTCTGAATGTTCTCGATATGCTTCTCCAGGTTTACGATACCTTTCTTCAGCGCCTCAAGGTTCTCCTCGGAAAGCTGGTCCTTCGGAACACCACCGTTGTACTTTAACGCGCGGACAGTAGCTACGAGGACAACTGCGTCCGGATGGATGCCCGCCTTGCGGCACTTGATATCAAAGAATTTCTCCGCGCCGAGATCCGCGCCAAATCCCGCCTCTGTGATCGCCACATCCGCTAATTTTAAAGCGGTTCTCGTTGCCATAACGCTGTTGCAGCCGTGAGCGATATTGGCGAACGGACCACCGTGGACCAAAGCACCTGTGTGCTCCAGCGTCTGTACCAGGTTCGGTTTGATAGCATCCTTTAAGAGTGCCGCCATGGAGCCCACCGCGTTGAGGTCCTTCGCTGTCACCGGCTCTCCCGCAAAATTATATGCTACAATGATCTTTCCGAGACGTTCCTTTAAGTCCTTCATGTCGGTTGCCAGACAGAGGATCGCCATGATCTCGGAGGCAACTGTAATCACAAAATGATCTTCGCGGACAAATCCATCTGCTTTCGCGCCGAGTCCCACAACAACGTTTCTCAGCACACGGTCGTTCATATCGAGACATCTCTTCCAGAGGATCTGTCTCGGATCGATTCCCAGGGCATTTCCCTGCTGGATATGGTTGTCAAGAAGTGCCGCCAACAAGTTGTTCGCCGTTGTGATCGCATGGAAATCTCCGGTAAAATGAAGGTTTAAGTCCTCCATCGGAACGACCTGGGCATATCCGCCGCCGGCAGCTCCGCCCTTGATTCCAAAGCACGGTCCGAGGGACGGCTCACGGAGCGCAAGCATCGCTTTCTTTCCACATTTTGCAAGTGACTGTGCAAGTCCGATACTGGTGGTCGTCTTTCCCTCTCCTGCCGGGGTCGGGTTGATTGCTGTCACCAGAACGAGTTTTCCGTCCGGTCTGTCCTTGATCTCCTGCCACAATTCGTTAGAGATCTTTGCCTTGTACTTTCCGTAAAGTTCCAGATCATCCTCAGTAATTCCATACTGGGACGCAACGGTGGTGATCGGGAGCATTTTCGTCTCCTGTGCGATCTCGATATCGGTCTTCATAATAGGTATCCTCCTTTTGTAGTAGCATAACTCTAGTACCCTGCTTCCAGGAATTCTTCGAACTCTTCCATGGACATAAGAATCTTCCTTGGCTTCGTTCCTTCCTCTTCTCCTACAACACCGGCCTCAGCAAGCTGATCCATGATCCGGGCAGCACGGTTAAAGCCGATCTTGAACATTCTCTGCAGCATGCCGATCGACGCCTTATCCTTCTCGATGATGAACTTGCCCGCGTCCGTAAACAACGCGTCCCGCTCATTCTGTCCGCCAGAACCTCCTCCAAAGGAGGACTGGGTCAGCTTCTTCTCAATTTCCGTGTTATATCCTGTATCCTCGTTCTGTTCTTTCAAGAACTCGGTTACATTTGATACCTCACCGTCCGATACGAAAGCGCCCTGCACACGGAGCGGCTTCGGATAGCCGGACGGATAAAACAGCATATCGCCGTTTCCTAACAGTTTCTCTGCGCCATTCATGTCGAGGATCGTTCTCGAATCCACGCCGGACGCAACAGAGAATGCGATTCGTGACGGCACGTTCGCCTTGATCACGCCTGTGATGACGTTGACGGACGGACGCTGGGTAGCGATGACAAGATGGATTCCCGCCGCACGGGCAAGCTGTGCCAGACGGCAGATCGCGTCCTCCACCTCGTTGGAGGCAACCATCATAAGGTCCGCCAGCTCATCGATAATAATGACGAGCTGTGGCAGTTTCTTCGGGATCTGATCCGTGGGGATATCGCCGCTGTCTATGATCGTCTGTACTTTCGCGTTATATCCTTTTAAGTCGCGTACATTTGAGGACGCGAATTTGTTGTAACGGTCCATCATCTCCGCAACCGCCCAGTTTAACGCCCCCGCCGCCTTTTTCGGATCGGTGACTACCGGGATCAGAAGATGTGGAATCCCGTTGTATACAGAAAGTTCTACCACCTTCGGGTCGATCATGATGAGTTTCACGTCATCCGGAGATGAACGGTAGATCAAACTCATGATCATCGTATTGATTCCCACGGATTTACCAGAACCCGTCTGTCCGGCGATCAGAAGGTGCGGCATCTTCGCGAGATCCGCGATGACTACCTGGCCGCCGATATCTTTACCTACCGCGAACGCCAGGGTCGACTTGTGGTTCTTAAATTCCGGGCTCTCCAACAGATCACGCAGATATACCATGCTGTTGACCTTGTTCGGAACCTCGATTCCCACGGCTGCCTTCCCCGGGATCGGCGCCTCGATACGGATATCCGCCGCAGCAAGGTTTAACTTGATATCGTCCGCCAGGGATAGAATCCGGCTCACCTTCACACCCTGTTCCGGGTGTAATTCGTACCGGGTGACTGTCGGTCCGCAGCTGATATTTGTCACGGTGACTCCGACGCCGAAGTTTCTTAACGTCTGCTGGAGCTTGATCGCCGTATCCTTGAATTCCTGCTCTGACTGTCCCGCCACAGAAGTTTCCTTCTTCAAGAGATCAAGCGGCGGGATCACATACGGTTTCTTCGGTTTTTCCTCCGTCTGCTTAATCTCCTTTAAAACCTCGTTTCCTGCCTCTTCTCTTTCGATGGCTTCCCGTTTTCTCGCTTCCGCCTTTTTCTGTATGATCTCTTCTGTGTCCGTCTCGATGACTTTTCCAGAGGCGGTCACGACCTGACGGCGCTCGTCGGATGGATGGCGCTCGATCGGGCGTTCTGCAATTCCACTGTTCTGATCATTCTCACCTTCACTGTCATGGAATTCTGCCGCGCGTTCGTGGAAGCCTGTGCTGCCTCCGTGCGCCGCCGCATAGGCGCGGCTTCCCGGCTCTGCTGCCTGGATCCAGTAGTCTTCGTTTTCCACATAGGGTTCTGTATCGAGGAGTTCATCGTCTGTCAGATCCTGAACAGATCTTTCTTTGCTTTCTTTAAATGCAGATATACCTTCTAAATCCACATCACTGCCATATGCAGCTACATGTTCAGATGCAACGCCAGATTCCGTGTCAGCCTTTCCTGCGCTGTCCGCTGTCGCCTCATGTCCAGTAACCACTGTTCCATTGTCCACGTTTTCCGCGGACGCTGTACGATCTTTCTCTTTAGCATTCTCTGCCCGGAAGATCTCTGCTCTTCTCTCCGCCTCTCTTCTCATGGACGCAAGGATCTCGTCATCGTCCTCCTCAGACTCGTCCACCTGGATATCCGGAATGTTCGATAAGACAGATACCTTCGGCTTTCTCTCCCAGGCCTCCGTCTCCTTTTTCTTCTCGTCCGGGAAAATGTCCTGATCATTAAAGGCACTTTCCCCATGACTGATAAACACATCCTCGTCCTCGTGGGATCCTGTCGGCACAAAATCTTCCTCGAACGGAACACGCTCCACATCATCTGCCTGATTCTTTTCAGACCGGTTTTCCGCACTCTTATCTTCCCGGGAAGCTTCCATATTCTCTAACGGTCTGCCGCCCATGGTGATCTTTCCTTTAAAGATATCTGCCGGATCCGGCTGCATGTTCTTCGTCTCCGCCTTGAGATCCGCATTTTCATCTTTATATGTACAGGAAGCAGTTTTTTCCTGCTTCATATCGTCTGACTCGGACCCAGCCTCTGCATCCACAACCCCCATATAGCCGCCGGCAATTCCGCCGAAGTCCGGATTCCTTGAGAGATCCGTCGCCGCAAGGTCCACGCCCTCAACACGTTTCTCTTCCCGGAGTCTGCGTTTCTCCGCCTGACGCTCCTCGTGGATCTCTTTTCTTCTGCTGTAATCCTCCTTCGCATACTGGTACGCCTTTCCGCTGCCTTTCTTTACAGCGGACACGAAGGACTTCTCCGTGATACACACCAGGGAGATGATCATAAATACGAGAAGGACCACATATGCCCCGATAGTCCCTACTGCCGTGTGGAGGATCATAACGAGGACGCCTCCGATCACGCCTCCGCCGAGGCCGCTCTGTCCGGCAGACTCATAGATATCGAGGATCGTCTGTCCCTCCTGGTATCCGCCCCCGAACACGAGCTGCGCGAGACCGCAGAGCACGATCAGAAGTACCTCCACCGCAATCATCTTATAAACCGCGCGGATATTTCCCTTATTTGATGCATAAAACAGAAGCTCCGCGAACAGCAGTAACGGTGCCAGATAACCGATACAGCCGAACACGCCCAACATGATCTGGCTGAGGAAATTTCCGAGAAATCCGCAGATGTGGAAGTTGCTTAAAAATAACAGCATGCACACTGCGAAAGCGCCGAGGATTGCCGCCTCAGACTGTAAGAAGCTGGTGCCTTCCTCGTACTCCGGTTCCGGTGTTCTTTTCTTCGCGGAAGATCTCGTCTCTGTCTTCGTTGTCTTATTTGTAGATGTCTGCGCGGACTTCGGTGTTGTCTTTGATGCTGATCTTGTTCTCGCGGACGCCTGTGATTGTTTTGTCGTTTCTTTTTGCTTTCTGGTTCCAGCCAAGTGCTTTTCCCCCTTTATGTCTGCATCTGTCGAAAAATGTCAATGTATCTGAAAAAATGTCAAAGCAGTCGCGAAGCAGAGACAGTTCCAGAAGCAGATTTACTCTTTCAATAAACCTCTGCGACTGTCGCTGTCATTAACTGCATCTATTTTTAAACATACACGAATCCCAATATTGCATCATAATCTACTTTATCGTTCTCTTTTCGGCCTTTATTTGCCTTTTTTTATCTTTTTCAGATGCAGTTCAGTGACAGATCAGTGCAGCAGCAGTTTATAATAAAAAAAAGATTCTAAGCTATTTTTTCTATATTTAACTCGATTATTTGTGTATAATATTCATATTTGTGTATTCTTATTCATTTTCGTTTCCTTGTTTAACCTGTTTTTCTATAAAATCTATTTATATACTATATTTAGTATTCGGGCATATTTAACTTTTTCTATTTTCATGTTTTATAGGTAATCATAGCAGTATTTCTCTCTTATTTCAAGTGTTTTAATATTTTATGATGCGAATGCGGCTGGATTTTAACTGCAATTGCTTTAAATCATAGAGTTCAAATGCAGAAGCATTTCAGGCAGTTGGTAACTGTTATTTAAACTATGGGCACTCCTGCTGCTTCTGCGGCTGTCACTTCTTCTGAACTGCCGATCAATTCTTAATTATAGTCATAGTCCTGCTGCCATCAGCGGCTGTGGCATTCAGAGGCAGATGCAGAAAAACCTTAAACTACCATCTCCATTTTTCATAAAACTCACATAATAAATAAAAAGGAGTTTTTGCATGAAAAATTTTATTCATAAATTCAATATTAAATATAAAAAAATTTTAGATTCATCTAATGTCCTTTTTTATTCAATTTTAGGTTTATATTTAACAATTAATCTCATGCTTGTTTTTATATATCCCTATTTTCCCAATAAAGTTATAGGGATGATACTGTTCTTGATAATAGACGCATTTTTTATTTATTCATTGGTTCTTGCTGTAGTTAAACCTACTAAGTAGCTCATTTCTTTATTTTACGTTCAGTAAGTCATACAAAAGAGTTATTCCTATAGCACTGAGAGTCAAGGGATTTCCGATATTTGCATCATTAAGCGGAATTATTCCTTCGAACAATGAATTTTCGTAAGTTATTAAGGTGAATACACATCCACCGGTAAATGAGATTAGCCATGTAATCATCTTAGACAAATCAGATTTTGATGCTATGTTGCTTAATGGCCCAAAAGCGATAGATGCAATGAACGAAACAAATGATGCTATTAATATAACTTGTTTTATTGAAAAAAGTATACCCACTGTTAAAGCTGTCAAATAAATACACAAGATAATCTTTGTTACAATTCTTTCTTTTGTAGTATATGATTTGTCTTTAACAGTATCTGTAATTTCTTCAACTGTAACGAAATATGTTTTTTTCATAGATAATCTCCTTTGCACCTATAATTTTACTTCTGCTTCTGATTATATCATAAAGAAAAAATATTTCATTACAATCCTAAAACTATAAAACGGATTTTTATAAAAATTCAGTTATAGATTTGGTTTTCTAATGAGTTATAGATAGAAAATCAATTCATTTCACCCATAATTAACTGGTTTTCAATAAAATCATTTTTTCAATTTTGATGTATATCATATGCAATCCCGATATTAATTACAGAATGCTCTCTTCTGCTTCTGCTGCTTGCTCTGTCATCTGTTATGTCTGTGACATGCAGCTATTCTTATTTTGATCTTCATTGCTTTAGCTTCTCTGGCTATTTCAGCTTCTGCTTTCCGTTTTATAAGAGTTTTAATGCCTCTGCGGCCGTTTCTGTGTTTCTTAATCTAAATCCTCGCAAATCTCTTTCAGAGGCTTTTCATGGACAGATCAGTGGCAGTAGCAGTCTATAATAAAAAAAGACCCTAAGTTTCCTTAGAATCTTTGACACTTTTTATGATAACAGCGACATTTTTCAACTGATCAGCACACTTTAACTTTGCGGGGCCGATACCCCAGAGTATAGTATACAAAAAAAAATCCCAAATTGCAACCGTAAGAAATCATAAATCGAACATGTTTTCGATTATTCTCGGATAAGTCCAATTCCACCTATTTCTTTTTCCTCACTGCAGCTGGCATACACCTGTACTATTTTAAAACTCATTGACCAGTCATTCACCTTCAGCATTTTACATTTTTATAATCCCTCATCAACGCATTCAGTTTCCCGATCGCGTCCCTGATCCCGCCTTCCCCATCGATCAGTCCGCACTCCACCGCCTCTTTTCCGACTAATACCGTCCCCAGGTCTTTTGTCAGCATCTTCGTGT
>ENA-ORRZ01002160-ORRZ01002160.1-human-gut-metagenome-genome-assembly--contig:-NODE-2160-length-10334-cov-2.800662_pt1 | contig 10334 bp, 8 predicted proteins | sample MGYA00242185_ERZ509152 | MGnify/ENA primary metagenome ERZ509152 (study PRJEB26280, sample SAMEA2338668) | human gut metagenome | biome: human gut; feature: human-associated habitat; material: faeces... | reverse complement strand
TGCAAGAGATATAATCTCGGAAAACGGTTACGGAAAATATTTCGGTCATGCAACCGGTCACGGTGTAGGACTTGATATCCACGAATCTCCCGTTGTATCTCCGAGAAGTGAAACAATGCTGAAAAAAGGTATGATAATAACCGATGAACCGGGAATATATCTGCCGGGCAAATTCGGTGTTCGCATTGAAGATATGCTTTGCGTGACTGATACAGGGTATAAAAACTTTGTTTCACTCCCCAAAGAACTCATTATTGTGTAATAAAAGTCTTGCATTTTTTGTCATTGTTATGTATAATGTAAATTGTTATATTACGGCATACATTACCGTATTTCCGTATGAAAGATAATTAGGAGGTATTACTAATGATATCAGCAGGTGATTTCAGAAACGGCGTTACATTTGAAATGGACGGTCAGGTTGTATCAATCATTGAATTCCAGCATGTAAAGCCCGGTAAGGGTGCTGCATTTGTAAGAACTAAAATCAGAAATGTTATTACAGGCGCAGTAGTTGAAAAAACTTTCAACCCGAATGATAAGTATCCCACAGCTTTCATTGACAGAAAGGATATGGAATACAGCTATTCAGACGGCGATCTTTACTACTTCATGGATGGTGAAACTTATGACCAGATTGCAATCGGCCAGGATACAGTAGGCGATTCTCTGAAATTCGTAAAAGAGAACGAAACTGTAAAAGTATGTTCTTACAACGGAAGCGTATTCGCGATTGAACCGCCATTATTCGTAGAACTGGAAATCACAGATACAGAGCCGGGCTTTGCCGGAAATACAGCGCAGGGCGCAACAAAACCTGCAACTGTAGAGACAGGAGCCACAGTATATGTACCTCTGTTCGTAAACCAGGGCGATGTTATCAAAATCGATACAAGAACAGGAGAATACCTGTCCAGAGTATAAGACAGATATAAGAATCCGGGGGCGGTGTCTTTGGCGTATCCGTCCCGCGGATTTGACTTGAAATTCTTTTTACATTTCTGATTTTATTTTTATTCACACACATTCGTGAAAGATTTTTCCAGATACAAACAGGAAGTGATATAAAGCAGCAGCAGGGAAAGTCCGTCTGGCACACCAGGTACTTTTTCTGTTCTGATTTATATAAATAATTATTTCAGAAAGGAAAAATATGTATGGACTATGAAACTTTCAAAACAGAACTATTGGAGGTGCTGCAAAGAGCCGCAGGAGAAAAAAAGGAAGTATCTTTGCACCAGATAGAGAAAAATAACGGCGTTTTACTGGATGGCATTATTATCCGTAAGGAGGGAAAAAACATAGCCCCCACCCTTTATCTGGAAGAACTGTATGAGGCCTGGGAAGAAAACGCCTCTATGGAAGAACTGGCAAAGGAAATTCTGGCATTTGAAGAATTGCAGAAGCCGGAGACAGAGATTTCCATGGAGAATTTTGAAGATTACGGACAGGCCAGAACCAGAATTTATTATAAACTGATTAATTACGAAATGAATCGGAAACGCCTGGACAAAATGCCGCATATAAAATATCTGGATTTGGCAGTGGTTTTTTATTACCGGGTGGAAGGGGGAAACTTTCACGGGGCCACGGTGTTAATCCACAACTGCAATCTGGAAGCCTGGGGCATTACCAGACGTTGTCTGCTGGAAGACGCCGTGCACAATACCAGCCGGAAGCTTCCCTACACACTTCAGGGAATGGAAGCCCTGATTGCAGAGCTTACCGGAGAAAGCCCGGAATTTTCAAGGGAAGAGGAACTGATGTATGTGCTGACCAACAAAGAAAAATGTTTTGGCGCAGCAGTTATCCTTTATCCTCATGTCTTAAGTCATATCGCAGGTCTGCTGCGGGGGAATTTCTACATTCTTCCAAGCAGCGTTCATGAATGTATTCTCGTCCCGGACCGGGGACAGTATTCCCGTTTGGAGTTAAAGAAAATGGTGAGAGAGGTGAATGAAAAACAGGTAGAAGAGGAGGAGATTCTCTCTAATGAGGTTTATTATTATGACAGGAAAAAAGCCGCTCTTATGATGTAAAAGTGGGGGCTGACACCCTGTTTTTGGGATGAACAGGGTGTCATTTCCCAAAAATGCGTATAGGTCTTTACATTTTACAAAATGTGTGGTATGATAACCAAGATGTAACAATCACAGGCACTCGTAGCTCAGGGGATAGAGCAGTGGTTTCCGGTACCACGTGTCGGGGGTTCGATTCCCTCCGGGTGTGTTTTGTGCTTTGGGGAGAGCATAGGGATAAGGGAATATAAGGAGGAAAGGTATGTTAGACAATTTCAGAGAATGGCTCTCAGATAATCTGAGGTATATTCTTCTGGGTCTGGCAATTCTGCTTGCTCTTGTCTTATTATTTTTTGGCGTCAAAGCTTTAACCGGAGGATTTTCTGATGAAAAGCCAAAAGATACGGAGAAAAAGACAGAGCAAAAGAAAGATTCCACAGATTCCGATGAAGCAGAGAAAGACGATGCGGATAAGGAAGATGAGAATGCTCTTGAAAAGAATGCATACCCTGAAGTAAATGCCCTGATTGAGTCCTTTTATACAGCATGGGGACAGAAAGACGTCGCCAAGATGAAAGAATTAACGGATAACTTCGATGCCACAGATGAGGCAAAGGTAACCAATGCGACGTATATTGAAAGCTATGATAATATTGTAGTTTACACCAAGCAAGGACTGGAAAAAGACAGCTATGTAGTTTTTGTTTCCTATGACTTGAAGTTTAAGGATGTGAAAACAGCAGCGCCGGGACTTTCAGAGCTCTATGTTATCAAAAATGACAGCGGAAATTATGTGATTCACAACGATGACAGTGATGCGGAAGTACAGGAATGTATCGAAAAGACCAGACAGGAAAAAGATGTGATGACGCTGATTGAAGATGTGGAGAATAAACTGAATGAAGATATGGCGTCTGATGCAGAGTTAAAAGCCTTTGAAGAAAAGTTAGGTAAGGAAGTGAATACCGCGCAGATGGCAGACAACGGCGATATGCTCACGGCAAAGGAAGACTGTAATGTGCGTGCGGATTCCACGACCAATGCAGAGATTCTGGGAAGGCTGAAAGCCGGCGACCAGGTGAAGAAGCTGGAAAACGGAGAAGACAACTGGATTAAAGTGGAGTATAACGGGCAGGAAGCCTATGTATATGCGGATTTACTGCAATAAGAGTATAGAAAAGAGAAAATGAGGAACAGGAATTTCCTGCTCCTCATTTTTTTGCAGTGGCGTCCAAACTGCCGTCTTCTTTCAGAAAATAGGATTTTCCGTCAATGGTAATCCAGCCTGTGGCCATGGTGCCGTCTTCATTAAAATAATATTGTTTGTTGTCGATTTTTCTCCAGCCTGTCATAAGCTGTGCATTGGCAAGATAATATTTTTTGCCGTTTTGTTCTACCCAGCCGTTTTTCAGTTCGCCTTCTGCAGTAAGGAAGTACCATTTTCCACTGTCCTGGAACAGTCCGGTTTTGGCGCTGCCGTCTTTGTCAATGAAGTACCATTTATTGTCCTGTTTCATCCAGCCGGAAGATGCCAGAATACCTTCTTCATTGAGAAAATATTTCTTCCCGCTGACGGTTACCCAGCCTTTTAATTCTTTGCCGTCTTTGTCTACGAAATGCTTTTGTCCTTCCTCTTCAATCCAGGCATTGGTTACCTTGGAACCGTCCTGGTCCATATAGTAGCGGTCATTGCCGTTGGTAATCCAGCCTGTAGCCATAGTGCCGTCCTCCCGGAAGTAATAAGTTTTGCCGTCAATATCCTTGAATCCTACAGTCAGGGCACCGGTATCATCACGATAGTATTTTTTGCCGTCATTTTCCGCCCAGCCGGAGGATACAGAGCCGTCCTCATTAAAGAGATGCTGTGCGCCGTCGATTTCCGTCATGCCCACAGCCATGACGCCATTGCTTTGAAAATAATATTTTTTATTTTCAATATCTGCCCAGCCGATGGTGGGAGAGCCGTCTTCTAGCAGGTAATACTTCCCGTTTTCGTCTTCAAACCAGCCGGAAACCGGGGAACCGTCAGAATTGCGGTAATAGAGCTTGCCCTTATCCTGCACCCAGCCTGTTTTCACATAGCCTTTGGAATCAAAATAGTAGGTCACATTGTCCAGTACCTTGCTGTCATTTTGAATCACAGAGCCGTCATGGTAGACATAGCGTTTACCGGTTGCATTGTAAACCCAGTGGTCCTCCTTCATGGCCTCCTGCCTGTTTTCGTAAGCAACCAGATAGTTTCTTACCAGTACACAGGCAAAGGGCGGGGCCAGAACAAAAAAAGCACCCAGAAGAAGAACGAACACGGTAAGAAAAAATCCCTTTTTTGTAACTTTCATGCTGTCTCCTCTTTTGTCAGTCAGACTGTCCTGTCAGTCCGCCTTAAAGTTTTCGTTGCCGTTCTTATTATACCTTGAATCATGGGAAAATAGCAACCGGGTTTGGAAGAAATCTTTCCTTTACCGGGGAAATTGTGGTATAATAGTCCCACATTGTGCAGACCGTATACCAGCGTTGGGCGGTAAAAAAAGGGAGATATTATGCGTTTAAATAAGTATTTAAGTGAGGCAGGAGTCTGTTCCAGAAGAGAGGCAGACCGTCTGGTGCAGGAGGGCAGAATTCTCATAGACGGCGAACCGGCGGCCTTAGGAACCCAGGTGGAAGACTCCAGCCGGATTCTCATAGATGGGAAAGAAATCCGCAGAGAAGAGAAAAAGGTGCTTTTGGTTTTTCATAAACCCAGAGGAATTGAGTGTACCACAGACTTGCGTGTGAAAAAAAACGTGATTTCTTATATAAATTATCCAATACGGGTATATTATGCAGGAAGGCTGGATAAAGACTCCGAAGGACTGCTGCTTCTGACCAATCAGGGCGAACTGGTGAACCGAATGATGAAAGCAGGCAATGGCCACGAAAAAGAGTATGTGGTTACCGTAGACAGGCCGGTGACGGAAGAATTTTTGGCGGCCATGGGAAAGGGTGTCCCCATTCTGGGAACCGTTACCAGAGCCTGCAAAGTTACAAAGGAAGGAGAGCGCAGTTTTCGGATTGTGCTGACCCAGGGTTTGAACCGGCAGATACGGCGAATGTGTCATTATCTTGGATATGAAGTGAAGCGTCTGAAACGTGTGCGGATTATGAATGTCTGTTTGGGAGACCTGGCTGTAGGACAGTATCGGGCAGCCACCGGGGAAGAAATGGAAGAGCTCACCCGGCTGTTAGAGAAACGTGAGCAGGAGAAAAAGGCAGGAAAAGTGCAGGAAACCTATACCGGAGGAAAGCCTGTAAAAAACGCGGGAAAATACAGAACCCCTGTCAAAGACAGGAAAGGACTACATCAGGGACAACAAAAACGGAGGTTTGAGAAACATGGATAAGATGCAGAGAATGAAAGAACTGATTCCCATGCTGACGGAGGCCGCAAAGGCCTATTATCAGGAAGACCGGGAAATCATGAGCAATTTTGAATATGACAGATTGTATGACGAACTGGTAAAGCTGGAGGAAGAGACAGGAGTCACCCTTGCAGGAAGTCCTACGGTCTCTGTGGGATATGCGTCATTAGAAGAACTGCCGAAAGAGGCCCACGAAAGTCCTATGCTTTCCCTGGATAAGACGAAAGACCGGGAAACGCTGCGGCAGTTTGTGGGAGAGCATAAGACCCTGCTTTCCTGGAAACTGGATGGCCTTACCATTGTACTGACGTATCGGAATGGAAAACTGGAAAAAGCAGTCACCAGGGGAAACGGAACCGTGGGTGAGGTGATTACCAACAATGCCAGAGTGTTTAAAAACATTCCTCTGCAGATAGGATATCAGGGAGAACTGGTGCTTCGGGGAGAGGCCATTATCACGTATTCTGATTTTGAAAAAATCAACCGGCAGATAGAGGATGTGGATGCCAGATATAAAAATCCGCGGAATCTGTGCAGCGGTTCAGTACGGCAGTTAAATAACGAGATAACCGCCAGGCGAAATGTGCATTTTTACGCGTTTTCTCTGGTAAAGGCTGAGGATGTGGATTTTCAAAATTCCAGAGAGCAGCAGTTTCTGTGGCTGAAAGAACAGGGCTTTGAAGTGGTGGAATACCGGGTGGTGACGGCAGCTGCTCTGGATGAGGCTATGGAGTATTTTGCCCATCAGGTCGCAGAGAACGATTTCCCTTCCGATGGACTGGTGGCGCTGTATGACGACATTGCCTATGGAGAATCTTTAGGAAGTACGGCAAAATTCCCCAGAAATGCCTACGCCTTTAAGTGGCAGGATGAAATCCGGGAAACTGTGTTAAGAAAAATTGAGTGGAGTCCCTCCAGGACGGGTCTTATTAACCCGGTGGCCATATTTGACCCTGTAGAACTGGAGGGAACCACTGTCAGCCGGGCCAGTGTGCACAACATCAGTATTATGAAAGAAATGCAGTTGGGAATTGGGGATAAGATACAGGTTTATAAGGCTAACATGATTATCCCACAGATTGCGGAAAACCTGACCCGCAGCGGAAATCTGGAAATTCCCAATATCTGCCCGGTGTGCGGACAGGAAGCCAGGGTGCAGAAGACCAATGAAGTAGAATCTCTGTACTGCATGAATCCCCAGTGTCAGGCAAAGAAAATCAAGTCTTTTACCTTATTTGTCAGCAGAGATGCCATGAACATTGACGGGCTTTCCGAGGCTACACTGGAAAAATTTATTCAGAAAGGCTTTATTAAGGACTTCGGAGATATTTTTGAAATAGACCGGTACCGGGAAGAAATTGTGGGAATGGAGGGCTTTGGCGAGAAGTCTTATGAAAATCTCATGGTAAGTCTGGAGAGAGCCAGACACACCACACTGCCCCGGCTTTTGTACAGTTTGGGAATTGCCAATATTGGACTGGCCAATGCCAAGGTTATCTGTAAAGCCTTTGATTATGATATAGAACGGCTCATTGCAGCTACAGGGGAAGAAATCAGTGACATAGAAGGCATTGGGCCTGTGATTGCCAAAACCTATACCGAATATTTTAAGGATGAGGAAAATCAGAGAAAGCTTCGTCATCTGCTGTCTCATCTGGAACTGGAAACTGTGAAAAAAGAGGAAAATTCCTCTCTGGAAGGCAAACAGTTCGTGATTACCGGCAGTGTAGAACACTTTGCCAACCGGGCACAGCTAAAAGAATATATTGAAGAGAGAGGCGGCAAGGTGACGGGAAGCGTAACCTCCAAAACCCATTATCTGATTAACAATGATACAACTTCCAATTCTTCCAAAAACAAAAAAGCCAAGGATTTGGGAATTCCTATACTGTCGGAGGAAGATTTTTTGAAAATGGCAGGAGAGTGACAGGGCATGATAGACAAAAACGAAATGAAAAAAAAGGGCATGAAAGGGGTAAAAACCATTATTTTTGGAAGAACCTTGATTGTGGTTTTTGCGTTTTTGGTACAGTTTGCCCTTCTGACAGCCATTTATATATGGCTGCGGGAGTACAGTTATATTTTTTATCTGATATTTATTGTGCTCAGCGTCAGCGTTGTGCTCCATTTGTTTAACAGCAGCGGCAGTCCGGAGTTTAAACTGGTCTGGATGCTTCCGCTGATTATTTTTCCGGTATTCGGCGCCTTATTTTACCTTTATGTGTATACACAACTGGGAACGAAAATGCTGTTTCGGAGACTGCGCTTTCTCTCCGGGTATACAAAGCAGTACGTACCACAGAATATGCAGGTAAAGGCCCGGCTGAAAGAGCGGAATCCGCAGATGGGGCATTTTGCAGATTACATGGAGGAATATGACAACTCACCGGTCTATGACCACACGCAGGTTACCTATTATCCTCTTGGGGATGACCAGTTTGTAGATATGCTGGAGGAACTGAAAAAGGCAGAGAAATTTATTTTTCTGGAGTTTTTCATTGTGGAAGAAGGGGAAATGTGGAACAGTATTCTGGATATTCTAAAGGAAAAGGCGAAAGCAGGCGTAGAAGTCAGAGTCATGTATGACGGTATGTGCGTGTTGGCTCTGCTGCCTTACTTTTATCCAAAGGTTTTGCAGGCTCAGGGAATCCAGTGTAAGATGTTTGCCCCTATCCGTCCTGTTTTTTCCACTTATTACAACAACAGAGATCACAGGAAAATCATGGTAATTGACGGAAAAGTTGCTTTTACAGGAGGAACGAATCTGGCTGACGAATATATCAACCGCAAAGTACGCTTCGGACACTGGAAGGATACGGCTGTGCGGCTGAAGGGGAAGGCAGCGGAGCGTTTTACTTATATGTTTCTGGAAATGTGGAACGTTACCGAGATGAAGGAAGAACATTATTTGCGTTATAAGACTCCGGAAAATTTTTCCATGCCCAATGACGGTTTTGTGATACCTTATGAAGTAAGCCCTTATGGAAAAGAGCGAGTGGGTAAAAAAGTTTATCTGGATATTTTAAACACAGCCGAGAAATATGTACATATTATGACGCCGTACCTGATATTGGATTACGAAATGATAATGGCTCTGACCTATGCGGCAAAAAGGGGCATTGACGTGGCTATTATTATGCCTCATATACCAGATAAAATATATGCCTTCGCAGTGGCGAAAACGTATTACAATGAACTTTTGGACGCAGGTGTGAAGATTTACGAATACGAGCCGGGATTTGTACATGCCAAGGTATTTGTTTCTGATGACACAAAGGCCGTGGTGGGAACCATCAATCTGGATTACAGAAGCTTGTTCCATCATTTTGAATGTGGGGCGTTGCTGTATGAAAATTCTCAGATTGCTGCGGTAGAGGAGGATTTCCGGAATACCTTGAAAAAATGTATCAAAATTAAGGCCGGAGATTATCAGAAGCAGAAGCTGTACATGCGTGTAATCGGAAAGGTGCTTCGTATGTTTGCGCCGTTGATGTAGTTTGAAACGAAGGGTTCAGAAATATTTCAAATACAATGAAAAAATGCAGTGGAAAGGAAGAAAAAATATGCCTATTAAAATACAGAGTGATTTACCCGTAAAGGAGATTCTGGAAAAGGAAAATATTTTCGTCATGGACGAAAAAAGAGCAGTACACCAGGATATCCGTCCCATTCAGATTTTAATTTTAAATCTGATGCCCTTAAAAGAGGAGACAGAGCTGCAGCTTTTGCGTTCTCTGTCAAATACACCGCTGCAGGTGGATGTTTCCTTTATGATGGTCAGCAGCCATACCTCGAAAAATACGGCAACCAGTCATCTGAATAAATTTTATCAGACTTTTGAAGACGTAAAGGGACACAAATACGACGGAATGATTATAACAGGGGCGCCGGTAGAGCAGATGGAGTTTGAAGAAGTGGACTACTGGGAAGAAATGAAGAAAATCATGGAATGGACGAAAACAAATGTAACTTCCACCATTTATCTTTGCTGGGCGGCTCAGGCAGGACTGTATTATCACTACGGACTGCGCAAACGGCAGATGGACCATAAGGTCTTCGGGCTTTTCAACCATAAGGTACAGAACCGGAAAATACCTCTGGTAAGAGGATTTGACGATGTTTTTCTGGCTCCTCATTCCCGTCACACAGAAGTTCCGGCAGACGATATTCACAACTGCAAAGAGCTTACCGTGTTGGCAGAATCCGAGGAGGCAGGGGTGTTCCTGGCTATGGCGAAAGAAGGACGGCAGATTTTCGTTATGGGACATCCGGAATATGACCGGGTGACTCTGGATGGAGAGTACAAACGGGATTTGGGAAAAGGACTGCCTATTGATATGCCTAAGGGATATTATCCGGGGGATAATGCAGACAATAAACCGCAGCTTTTGTGGAGGTCTCATGCCAATAATCTGTATACCAACTGGCTGAACTATTATGTGTACCAGGTGACGCCTTACCTGTTAGATGCAGAGGAGTAGGCGATTATGGGAAGGGCGTAAGGTAGAAAACTAAATATTCGGACATCTGAATAAGTCCATGAGTATGCAGCTGCATTGCATATTCACGGGCTTATTTTAGTGTGTCAAAAACCAACTGAGCGCCACAACAAAGCATCTCAGATAATTATTTTAAAAACAAATATAAAAGGAGAATCCCTACAATGACGATTAAAACTATATTGGCATATGACTTTTTTTCATCATATTTTACAGAAACATAACCGTCATTTTTACGTTTGTTGGATACAGATGGTTGTGTATGATTCTTTTTACTCTTTGCTTTCTTTTTGGTCGGACTCATTGATTCCAGTTCTTTTTTGATTTCTTTTCGGAGGAGGAAATCATCGTCGATTATATGGCTGCATTTGACACAAAATATTTCTTTGTCATTTGGAAGATCGCTTCCGCAGTATGGG
>ENA-ORRZ01002148-ORRZ01002148.1-human-gut-metagenome-genome-assembly--contig:-NODE-2148-length-10379-cov-2.221232_pt1 | contig 10379 bp, 8 predicted proteins | sample MGYA00242185_ERZ509152 | MGnify/ENA primary metagenome ERZ509152 (study PRJEB26280, sample SAMEA2338668) | human gut metagenome | biome: human gut; feature: human-associated habitat; material: faeces... | reverse complement strand
GCCACTTCCGGCAAAACCGGATGAAAACAATTCTGATGAAAGACCGCCGCAAAACGTACTGTTCCCGTAATGTTTGATTCCTCCCGTTATCGCTTGCAGACGTGACAATTCACTAAAGAATAGGGCACCATCCGTCAACCGGGTGTAACTGCCGTCAATTCCGATATGCCCTTTTGCTTCGACCGGCGCACCGCACCCTATGAAATCGGTATCTGTATTTATATATAATGTATAGGAGTCCCGGTTCTGAGGTTGATAAAGACTGCTGGAAAGCCGATGTTCCATGCGGCTACAACAAGGATGGACAATACGTTCACCTTCTTTATCCTGAATGACATCCGAACAAAAAGAAATTCCATTCAGGTCGCCGGTAAAGTAAGCACCTTCTGCCACTCCGAACCGTAACCGTTTATGCAGGATAATGCCTTCATCATTCGTATCTACCCGGTAAGAAGAAAGCAAATCCGCCCCCCGTTCATGACGGACTGTCAGCGAGCCGGGGAAATAAGCATCTCCATAAGCTGAAATCAGCAGATAGTCTCCGTCAGCATCCGATAGTCCCGATAACATCCGGATTTTTGTCGTATGTTCACCGCCCAGCAATAAATCCCCGCCGATACTCCCTAATTGTATCTCATGCTCTCCCGCACGAAATAACACCGGTATCCCGCCAATTTTAATGCCGTAGCCGGTACCAAAGGACAAGTAACCGTTCAGTGCCATTTCACTGTCGCTGAACTGGACCGTTGTTTTCCCTTCACTCCCCAAATAAGCCCCATGCAAGGCACGTAATTCTCCCGAAAGAGTAGTATTCCCGGTAACTTTCAGGCTACCGCCGACAAAAGCATCCAGCATTTTCCAGTTTACGGTATCTAAATTGGCATTTCCGGCATGATAGACATCCTTGCCTCCAACCTGTAAGAGCGTGGGAGAAATCAATATTCCTTTTTCTCTGCTCTCTCCAATAACCAGTTCCCCGTCGGATTGCATATTTGCAACCCGAAAATGTAACCGTAACGTATCAATGAAAGCAGTACCACCCACTCTGTCATAACTCAACACACGTTGATTGTCCAGATAAAAACCGGAACCGTCCAAATGTAGTTGCCCTGATACACGTACACCATAATCAGTAGAAATAACTTCTCCGTCTTCATTGGAATGCACTTCTTCATACGTTTCTAACACACGGGTATTTCCGGCTCCTGCCTCAAATCCGTAATTGGCACGCAATAGTCCGGTCATGTTTCCGCCTGACTTCTTCAAATAATCCAGTAGAATACCGCTGCCTTCTCCGCTACTGCCACCGTCCACACTCCCGGCGATGGCGGAAGCAAAACCATAAGCACTGTTCTTCAGTCGCGTTGAAGTTTCATCGCCTTCCACAATGCCAAAGAAGTGATCATCATCTTTACGGTCTTGGGCATTAAAGAAGTTTTGGTACAACTGGCTGTAAATCGCATAACAAAGACTTGACTTGTCCAATTGCGCTATATCCGGATGTAGTTGAACACTCATTTTGTGTAAGATGTTTTAGACAAAAATTTCTGTATGCGTGATGTAAGGGAGGTAAAATTCGGTATGTTTATTGCCGGCATCGTCCCCATAAGTGTAGGTGTGGTAATCTTTGAGCATTCAGTAAGAAAGTCCAACATTAGTTGCGCCAATTCATTCCCCAGCACTAAAGGCTCTGTTGCATTCTCATCACCCAGCGTCACTTTTTTGTCAGTCAACGAAATAGTCGTGCCATTTACGCTTTGTACCACTTTATCCGCAGTTTGCTTCACTTCCGATTTATCCACAACATGCGTGATTTCTTCAGCTTTGACAGTAGAAGATGCCTCTTTGCCATCCCGGTTACGTACCGTGGTAATTGCACTTTCTTTGGTATAATGTGTAGAACTCTCATTTCCGGTCGGTTCTAATTCGTCATAATCAGGAGAACTGTCGCTTTCCGTATCCAGTTCCTCTGTTTCCGTTACCCCAATACTTGCTTCTGTATGTGCCAAAAACCGGATAGTCTCGGCATGTGAATAATTAACGAGATAGGCATAATGGGTAGCCGCATCCATACAGATTGTCACATCTGAAAATAAGGTTGGGATAATCAAAAAGCCACCTTCATTATTCTGTGCTGCTGCAGGCAATACACCTTTATGAATAACCGGTTCGCAACTGGCTGTCTCATCGGGATATTCCCCCACATCAACCGTACCTCCATACTCCTCAAATTCTTCATCTGCCGGGTCTGAATGTATCTTTGCCACATACCCGTGAACCAGCCTTGCCGTACCGATACCGGATGTTCCACCCGGTGCCATATCCACACGCTCCATACTTCTGCCCAGAGCTATTTTTCGGATAGCCTCCCGAATAAGGTAGCGGCTGTTATCTATTGTCTTATTTGTAGAATCCTCCATAATATAAAGAATAGGATTTTTAAAACTAAATGGATAATTAATTTATAGCTCTATTCTTACTTTGAATTTAAACTTGTACTTTTGCAGATATTTTAAAATATTGAACCTATGAACGTTGACCGATTTAACTTATACGCAAATTTCATTTTTTCTAATTTTAAAGGCTTAAAGGCTGGACAGGGAACTAATTTTAGAAATATCAGGCATAGAACTGATGATAAATTTACAGGTGACCAAAGACTTGAATGCTTTTTTGTATTGAATGTCCTTCTATACAATAATTTTTTGCGATTTACTGATAATAGCCAGGAATTTATTGTGCTTACCCAAGACGGTGCCGATCACCTATACGCTAAAGAGCCTTTAAGCTATAGAATCGGGTTTGATAAATTCCTATGTACATTGGCAGGAGGTAAAATTGATAAGGATAAAATCTTTAACGAATTATGGATATATATAGGTTTGCCAGAAGCATTGTATAATATTCCCGGACCATTATTCTATAATGCAATACGCCCTTATCTTACTCCCAACATTCCTCCAACCTATACTGAATATATGGATAAACTGAAGAGTTCCCATGCACCCACTTCACGCATCAAATGGTATAGAGCGTTATTTACCCAACTGAAAGAGGAGGACATATGTAGATTCCTAAATGATTTATCAGCAAAAGTGAATGACGAGCTTGATAAAAAGGAGGATAGCAAGGATAATATAGATGAAATTTCAGATTGGGAGAGTAAAGCCAGCCTTTCTGATATAATAGAGGAAAAGGTGGGAGAAAAAGTGGAAATATCTCCTAGTTCCGGAAAAAAGCATCCACATATCTTCATTTCCTATTCATGGGATAACGATGAACATCAGGAATGGGTAATGGGATTTGCAGAGAAACTCCGTAGCAATGGAATTAATGCACAAATGGATAGATATCTAACCCCTGGTAGAGATTTAGTGAAATTTATGCAGGATGAAATCCGTGAAAGTGATATTGTATTAGTAATAATAACGCCCAATTACAAAAAAAAGTCGGAATCAGGGGTAGGTGGAGCTTCTTATGAGAAAGGCATTATTTCCCATGAGATATATAACAACCAGGATACAGCTAAATTTATTCCCGTACTAAAAGAAGGGGAATTTGCAACAGCATGCCCGGATTTCATGAGTGGCCGTAAAGGATTTGATTTTTCTACAACAGAAAAATATGATGCCGGATTTGCTGATTTACTAAAAGCCTTAAAACAAGGCATAGACATTGAAATACCTCCGATTAAAAGCTAATCGGAGGTATAGGTCGTTTTTGTTCCCTTAATTTTATAAGGAATAGAAATTTTCTGCCGGTATCCGCCGACTCCGAACGTCGTAGTCACTTCTTCAACCAGATAAACCCCGTTCTTGGATGGATTCCGAAAATCCTGTAACTCCACTTGTACTGCTGGGTATAATCCATAATCCCCGAAAATGGTTACATTCCCGGAAATGCCGTTCAAATTATAATTTCGGAAATATTCCGTAGTCTCCTCAACAAGCCGGTCGGAAGATATGCCGATATGAGGCGACATATATGGAACCACCGTATAAGTACTCAAATCGACCTTGGTTTTTGTTTGCGCCCCGGAAGCCGTCACATTCCCCGTCAATTTGTGGGTCTTTTTGGAAATTTGGGTGGCATTGATAGTCTGGAATTCCTTGCTGCCAGCCACCGTCGCGTCATATTCCGGATTCAGGCGTACCGTGACCTCGAAGAACTTCTCGTCTTTCCCCAATGCTTTTCCCGTCACGGCAAGAAATTTCGGGTCTGTCTTTACTACTTTCAGATTATTTTGGGCTACATGATAATCAAAGCGGATAAGATAAGGTCCCGTTCCCTCGTCCGAAGGAAATACCGGCTGGTTCTTACTCGAAGAATAGGGGCGCCCGACAGCTATAGCAGGCATCCGGCTTTCATCTTCCGTGTCATACTTCAGGAAGCAATACACCTTGTATTTAGACCAAGCCGAAAGTATATCGGCTACGGTAAAATTATCCGTTACCTTTATTTTTCCGATGTGGATATCAAATTTCTTCGTATCATTATGAATCTTAAATCCGGTATCCTTTAACAAGTTGTATTTTCCCTCCAGCACATCGTTTACAGTCGTGCCCGAAGCAGGTGTTTCAAATTTGGCAGCCTGCTTTAATTTCAGTTTATACGCCATGTTCTCGCACTGCAATTCCAGCACGCTATCCGAGTTATATCCGGTTATATATCCGTCAAACATATTCTTCAGGGCACCGTTATAGCCGAGCTTGATATTGATTCTTTGCCCCACCTTGAAAGTAGTATCGTTCAATATGTTCTGGCTGCTCCGTTTCTCGATCAATACTCCATCCTGCATGATTTCCGTTGTGACACGGGAAGCGTCTTTTCCCTCCGGGGTACCGTTGCCTATAATAGTAGAACGGCACACGGTCCCTTTGGGGAATTTCAGTTTAGCTGTCCCTATCAGTTTTTTATAGCTTTCCGTGATTTCTATTTCCGAAACCTCCGTGATTTCCACACCGCCGGTTATTTTCATTGGATTGTCCGGGTCCGCGCCACCAATAATAATCTGGCAACAAAGTACGTCCATTGTATCTATACCCATAACCGTGTCAGATTTAAAAGGGAGGAAGGGTCGATGACTTCCGTTCCGAATTTCACATACTTAATCCATTTGTTCGTGTGCTTGATAGCTGTATCCACTTTCTCCTGGTCTGCCAGCTTCAGTTGTACGGACTCGGCAGGCTCAACGGCCACGCAGGTTAAGGTGTATGGCTGAATATTCCGGTATTCACAAGGTGAAAGGGCATAATTCAGGATAATAAGTTGGGAGATATTAAACTGCCGGAGTATCGTATTGTCGCAATCAAGGACGCCCTTGTATTGCATCAGCTTCAAGAATTTCGACATTTCTCCTTCCGGGTAAACATCCGGATATTTGGAAGTAATCTTACCGTTGATAGTTACTTCCAGATCGCCTCCCGATACATATTCTTTCCGGGTGTAATCCCTTCCCTGCACCGTAGTGAGCACAATGTTATTCTTGCTCGACACTTGTACCTGTGGTTGTAAATCCACGAAAGTTACCAGTCCATAAGTGCCGTTAGGTTGTATCTTACATTCTTTATTATCATAGTAATTCCCTTCCTTCGGTATGGCAAGCTCCAGATAATCCGCCACGGTACGCCCCACGATACTGTCCGTGTAGTTCTTCTTGGTTGCGACGGCTTCCTGCTCCTTAATAAGTTGGTAATACTGCCCGGACTTGTTTGCCAGACTCGATTGCGCTTGAGTCTGTAAATACTTGTCCCGTTCTTTCTGTTCCCAATATTTGATATACCGGGGATAAGAACGCAGTAGCCCGTAAGCTGTCTGAGAAACAGTCTGTACCAAAGCTCGTTTCAGTAAATCATGTTGCTTTGAGAAATAATGTACTTGCCCGTCCTGCAACTCAGCCAAACCCATCCCAAGAGCACGGCGGGCGGTATCCGAAATATAGCCGTCCAAACTTCCATGCCCGATAATTCCACCACTCAAAAGGGTGGAAGTCGCAATATTCAATAGTCTGCCCATATCTGTTCTTTATCCATTTTTATCCGTTCCAACTTGAGTCGAAATCGTGTACCACATCTATCAGCGCTTGCGCTAATTGTTCTTTTAAGCTTTGTATTTCAGCTAGTTGTCCTTCTTGGGTTTTCATCAGGTCAATAGTTCCGACACTCATCAGATTGGAAATATTGACGATGACCTGTTTCGGGGCAGCAGACGAAAGTTTGCCCGTTCCGGAATAATTACCACCCGCACCGCCATCGTCCAGGTTATTGGTGATGCGACTAGCATTAAAAGGTTCCAGATTATTACTTCCCGGTTCGTTGGCATACAAATCCGATGTAAAACCGGCTTTCTTTAAAATATTCTCCGCTGCTTCCGCCGAACCGCCCAATGTATTGCGGGCACTTGCAAGAAAGCGGATAAGTGCATCCTGCACAAGCTGCCGGTTTGCCAGTTGGTCCGAACGCTCCTCATCTGTAGCTTTCGCCCCTAACTCTTTCTGCTGCCAAAGTCCTTGCTTATCCTGTGAAAAACCTTTCTTTTTGAGATAATCGAAATCAAAACCGCCCGTGCGCATGAAGGCTTGCGCTCCGCTTTGACTTGTCAAGGCATTCAGATAAACCTCCGCGGCACGATGTATCTCAGGAACAGTCACTGTATTTTGGTATTGGGCATAATCGAAGGTTTTGGCAGCTATCGCTTCCTCCATTTCGCCAAGCCCGTTATTGTACCAGATTTTTCCTTGCTTATCCTTTCTCCACAGCGATTTGTCCAGTGAATCATCGGCTTGCCCGTAGCTCTCTTGAATAGTTTTCATGAAAGCCTTTACTTCCACTGCCGACGATTGCTTCCCCAATTTTGCAAAAGCTGAATTGATTCGACTTTGGCTATCCCGACGGGCAATGGTCTTTATGGCCGCACGCACATCGTCCTGATAAGCGTCCGAAGGAGTATAAATGTCACTAATATTGGCACCTAAGCCGTGGTATTGGCTTGCGCCCAGCATCGAAAAATAAGAACGCCACCAGTTGCCGGTGAAAAGACCAGTGCTTTGTCCCGAGGCTTCCTCGACGGTTTTAGGCTTTGTCAGATTGTCTACAGCACCTTTAGTATCAATGGCCTGCTTGTAAGTCTTGCGAAGGGATTCATACAACGCATCGATACTCGGGTAACGGTATTTCTCATTACGTCCCAGTTCCTCCTGCATGGCATCCTTTGCCTCTTTTATCTTCCATGTTTTATAAGCTACCCATCCAAGAGCACCAACTAATGCTGATATTCCGGCTGTAGCGGCAACCGCACCCGTGCTGATGGCGCTCAGTGAAGCTGCCGCACCCGTCAAGCCACTGCCGGTAGCAACCTGTGTGGCGAAGAGCGATTGCAATACGCCCCGTGTCCCCAATCCACCGCCCGCGATAAGTGCCTCCCGCATCGCTCCTTTACCGGTTATTCCGGCATTGCGGAGCGTGGTGACAATTGTCCGTTTGTTGGCGAAACTCAGTTTGCCCAAACCTTTCATACCTATCAAACCTTGAATAAGTTCTAAGGATGAAGTTGCAGCCGCCTGCTTCCCGATAAACCCAAGGGCAATTCCCACGTTTGTCAGAGTTCCCGCAAGTTTGAAAAGCTGAGTGGAAACAACGCCGGTAAAAAGCAATGGCTCTATCCAATGATAATTCCGCGTAAACCAGGCACCGATATTCCCGGCAATCTTGACGACATCCAATAACGCCTGACCTATGGATACCAGTCCCCGGGTAAATTCCGGTGCCTTAAATTTTTCTAAAAAAGAATGCAAGGTATCTCGGATAATCGGTTCAAGGACTTCATAACCGGCCATAAAACTTTCGGTTAACTGGGAAGTGACCTGCGCCCAAAGTCCTTTAGTCGTTTCCTGCTTAACCTGTGCCAATTCGGACGATATTCCATAAGAAGCGCGATTTTGGGCAGTCAGTTCCCGAAGTTTGTCATAATTCTGTATGAACAGCATCGCCGAGTTACCTGCAATTTTTCCGAAAATGCTCTGCATATCAGCCATTGAAGCCCCTTTGTCATGGAAATCCTGAAAGTTCCGGTAATGCCGTTTGCAGTCGGTATGTACCTTCCATTCAGCTTAAATGCCGGAATTATGGCCGGTGGACTTGTCCGTCTGTTCATGGACAAACGAAACGTCTCTGAAAAAGAGAAAAAGGCAAGCGTGGATCACGGAATCCTCTTCACATCCGGTCTGATCGCCGGAGAAGGATTGATGGGTGTCATCCTCGCAATCTTTGCCGTTGCAAAATTAGATAAGATCATCGATCTCTCCAAAAAATTCTCAATCGGAGAAATCGGAAGCTTAATTGTATTTATCCTGCTTTTATTATATCTCGCAAGAGTATGTATCAAAGGCGGAAAGAAAAGCGAATAATTTTTATTCCATTCACTGAAACAGCAGAAAACAGAAGATACGGCCTGTCGAAAGACAGGCTGTACTTATTCTTTATTATTTTAAAAAGGAGACATTATGTCAAAGAAAAAGAAGATTTCAAATCAGAATTATATGGATTTTATTGTCGTCAAAAATCCTGAGATCGAGTATGAAACAAACGACAAAGGACAGGTTACGGTCATGATTGAATGGAGAGGATTTTATCACCGGATCGCACAGCGCTTTTTCAAACGTCCAAAGGTAAGCGCGATCAAGCTGGATGACTACGGCAGCTTTCTCTGGCAGTCAATCAATGATCAGAAAACCGTACATCAGCTCTCACTGGATCTGCAGTCACAGTTTCCAAAAATGGAAAAACCACTTGCCCGTCTGATCCGGTTTCTGGAGATTTTAAAGGATCATCATCTGATCGAGCTAAAGGAGGTTTATTGATATGTCTTTTCTTCAATATATTCCCTTTGTTCTGTTATTCGCCTCTGCCACCGCTCTTATTTACGGCTGGGGACTCTGGCGCAGTCAGAGACAGCAGCAGGACTTATCTAACCTGCTCTTTTCAAAGGGCGTCTCCAGAATTCAGAAAGTTCTGAAAAAACAAAAACAACTGTCACGTCAGGAATTAGAAGAAGCAGTCAAAGATCTGTACGCAAAACAGCCATTTTCCAGTGAACGTATCCAGATCACCGATCCAAAACAATTTTTAGATTCTCTGCTGCCTTATATGCTCCGGCAGCATCTGATCTCTGAAATCCGCCAGAACCATCAAACATATTATATGATCCGAAAATAAAATGTCCGGACAACCTTTCAACAAGGTTATTCGGACATTTAAAATTCTCTCTGATGCTAAATCAACAGATATTTCAATACAAACAAGACTGCCAGTACATACATAACCGGACTGATCTTTTTCGCTTTTCCTGTCAGCAGATTCAGGAATACATAGGAGAGAACTCCCATAGAGATTCCTTCAGAAATGCTATAGAAAAACGGCATTGCTGCGATACAGATAAATGCCGGGATTCCCTCAGCTGCATCTGCAAAATTAATATCTGTCACTGCACTCAGCATGTAAAATCCTACAATCACAAGCGCCGGCGCTGTGGCGAAGGATGGAATTGCCAGAAAGATCGGTGACAAGAACAAGGACAGACCAAATAAAACAGCAGTCGTTACTGCAGTCAATCCTGTGCGTCCTCCTTCTGCAACACCGGAAGAGCTTTCTACAAATGTCGTTGTTGTAGAGGTTCCGAGTACTGCTCCTGCTGTTGTTCCAACTGCATCCGCCAGGAGCGCTCCTTTGATCCTTGGAAGCTTTCCGTCTTTATCCAGCATATTTGCTTTGGAAGAAACTCCGATCAAAGTTCCCAGTGTATCAAACAAATCTACAAACAAGAATGCAAATACGATCACAACAAATTCCAGAATCGGCACGCCTTCTAAACTGAACTTTGCAAAGATCGGAGAAAGACTTGGAATGCTGATTCCTGCACTGAAATCAGGAAGCAGTGAATAAAATCCAAGCTCCGGATTCGGAACATACAGTCCGGCAAACTGACAGATAATTCCTAATACCCATGTAATCAGAATTCCCCATAAAATATTTCCTTTTACATTTTTGACTACCATGATTCCGGTAATGATAATTCCGATGATTGCCAGCAGCACTGTGATCCCCACATCATTCATGCTTGCCGCTACGAAATCTTTGCCCCCTGCTGCCGCAGCCAGATTCTTATTGTATCCATCTAAAGAGAACAGACTTAAAAGCGTAGAGCCTCCGATCACAACCTTCGCATTCTGCAATCCGATAAATGCGATAAACAGGCCGATTCCGACCGACACCGCCTTTTTCAGATTATACGGGATTGCATTAAAGATTGCCTCGCGCACACTCAGCAGTGATAACAGAATAAAGATAATACCCTCTACCAGTACTGCTGCCAGTGCGACCTTC
>ENA-ORRZ01002146-ORRZ01002146.1-human-gut-metagenome-genome-assembly--contig:-NODE-2146-length-10384-cov-4.903572_pt1 | contig 10384 bp, 10 predicted proteins | sample MGYA00242185_ERZ509152 | MGnify/ENA primary metagenome ERZ509152 (study PRJEB26280, sample SAMEA2338668) | human gut metagenome | biome: human gut; feature: human-associated habitat; material: faeces... | reverse complement strand
CAGGAAGAGCTTTATGAAGGCAATCTTTACGAGTTAGTAAGGGTAGACGGAGCAGACCGTCTGATCACGAATGACCCGAACGCAAACCGGGTAGAGGTTATCTACCAGCAGAACGCGTATGTATATGATGTAGTAAAGAGATATCTGGATGCAAACGGAAATGAGGTCGATGCAGTATTCACAGGCGGAACCGCATTATACGGCCAGAATATTCTGGAAGCATCTGATGTAACGGTACTGCAGGAAGAGCTTTATGAAGGCAATCTTTACGAGTTAGTAAGGGTAGACGGAGCAGACCGTCTGATCACGAATGACCCGAACGCAAACCGGGTAGAGGTTATCTACCAGCAGAACGCGTATGTATATGATGTAGTAAAGAGATACCTGGATGCAAACGGAAATGAGATAGACGCAGTATTCACAGGCGGAACAGCATTATACGGCCAGAATATTCTGGAAGCATCTGATGTAACAGTGTTGCAGGAAGAGCTTTACAAGGATAACCTTTACGAGTTAGTAAGGGTAGACGGAGCAGATCGTCTGATCACGAATGACCCGAATGCCAACCGTGTAGAAATCATTTATCAGCAGAAGAATTATAACTATGAAGTCGTGAAACACTATGAAGGTTTAAATGAAACTGCAGTTGAGTCTACAAAGGGTACAGCACCATATGGTACAGGAATTCTGGAAATGTCAAATGTAGATGTTTTACAACATGAGACATACAAGGATCATACCTATGTACTGGTAAAGGTGGACGGAGCAGATAAACTGATTACTAACGATGAAGCTCAGAACCGTGTAGACATTTACTATGCTCTGGATGAGAAGGGTGGAACAGATCCAACAGATCCAACTAACCCAGACGGACATCCCGACAAGTACCAGATTATTTTCCGCTATGTAAGTGCTGATGAAACAATGGGAACAGTCAGTGTAACAAAGGAAGAAGTTCATACCTTTACGGATGAAGCTGGAAATTACATTGATAAATATCCAATCAGCCCCAACGGAGCAACCGCACAGGCCCTTGAAGGATTTGCCTTTGATTATTGGGTAGATACTGAGGGAAGAGATTACACTGCAGATATGCAGAATATGAAATCTCAGACTTACTTAGAGGATACCACCTTTACCGCTCACTTCGCAGAAGATAAGATTGGTGAGACAGATCCTGAAAATCCAGATCCAAACCATCCGGATAATATCCCGGATTACCGCCAGATCACATTCCGCTATGTATCTGAGAACCCAAGCTATGGAACTGTAAACGGAGCTGTAGTGGAAGTTCGTACGATCGTAACGGTGACAGAAGGCGAAAACGGATACCAGGTTCTTGAAACCAAATCTGTAAATCCATTTGCAGATGTAACCGTATCCGCAAACGGCAGATACAGCTTTGAACGCTGGTCTGACGGAACAACTAATTTTGCAAACACAGATGAAATCTCTGCAGCAAGCTTTGATGCTGATACCACCTTTACCGCTTACTTTGATTACAATGGAGGCGGAAGCAGCGGTGGCGGCGGAGGCGGTGGAAACGGCGGCGGCCCAAGCGGCAGCGGCGGTGATTTTACCGGAGGCCCTGGCGTAACAGTTACGATTGATAATCCAGAGGTTCCATTAGCTCCCGCACCGGGAACAGGCACAGGTGATGTAATCTCCATCAATGACGGTATGGTTCCAATGACCCCTCTGCCAAAGACAGGCCAGACCACAATGAGATCCACATTGCTGATGGCATTCTCAGGAATCCTCCTTGCAATTACTGGCTTCAGTAAAAAGCGTAAAGAAGAGGAAAACTGATGCTGAGAGAACAGCTGTAAAGCATTAAACCACAAAGCCCCGGCTCTAAAAAGGCCGGGGCTTTTGTGGTCTGTAAAGAAAGTATTCGTTATTCCCCTCCGGGGCCATCGCGGCGCTCTCTGGTGGATTCGGGCAGCGGATCTACGGGAGTGATGACCTCGCTTCCATTGCGGTATGGCTCATAATCTACTTCCGGGGTATCTCCGTCTCCATATGGATTTTGGCTGTTTTTATACATTTGATCACCTCCGGAGATAGTATGGTACAGTAGAATGGGATTTATGAAGGGAAAATATGCCTGTTATTTTAAAACTAAGACAAATCATAACTGCTGTCATTGCTATAGTCATTCTTGTTAACATGTACGGTGTTCCATGAATAATTCAGGATAAATATGATTTTTCTGTTTTATTTAATGTTTACTTGTGATATCCTATTTGAGGAGGTGGTTTCAATGTTGATTGAATTTCGTTTTAAAAACTACCGCTCTTTTCGCGATGAAGCAACACTTTCTATGGAGGCAACTGGGCTGAATTCATTTAAAAACAGCTTGATTCCTTTGTCCTCGACGGTTAAACTGTTACCTGCTGTTGCAATTTATGGTAAAAATGGTGGTGGTAAAAGCAACGTAATCCGCGCATTTTGGTTAGCGGTGCAATTTATTCGTAATGCGCAAAGAACTCAGCATGAAGGTGCAAATATTCCGGTAAACTGTTTCGCTTTAAATGACTATTCTAATGAAGAACCTACAGAATTTCACTTTATATATACCATAAATGGAATTAAATTTTGGTATGGTTTTTCTGCTACAAGAGAAAGAATATTTACGGAGTATCTCTATCATGCGCCCAAAGGGCAAAAAGCGCTTATTTTTTCCAGAGAGGGACAAAAATTCACATTTACAGAAGAAAAGACAAAGCGTGGTATGATTAGTGAAATGGTTGCTGAAAATCAGCTGTTTTTTTCCGTTGCCTGTACTATGAATGACAGTCCTTGTATTTCAGCTATGCACTGGTACAGGAATCATGTATTTTTTTCAAGAGATTATTCAGATATTCCTAAACAGCTTCTGGCGTACTCAGAAGACAAAAATATGCTTAAGGCAATTTCCGACTATGCCAAAACAGCGGATCTCGGTATTCAGGATATGTATTTTGAATTTGACAGCAAAGAAATAAGAGATGATGTATCTTTGCCGGATAACATTCCAGATGGCATTAAATCAGCTCTGGTGCAATTTATGCATGCATTAACAGAAAGTTCAATGAATAGTAATGTTCAGCTAAAAGTTGGAGAAGTTTCTGCGAAAGCCCGTCACTTAGGAGAAAAACGTGATGGACAACAATCAAGTTATATGTTGGAACTTGAGGATGAGTCGGATGGTACACGAAAATTAATGGCATTGGCACCGGCAATTGAATCTGCACTGTGCACAGGCGGCATTTTATTGGTTGATGAATTGGAACGAGAATTGCATCCCAAGCTGGTAAATTTTATTGTTGCGAAATTTCAAAGTAAGAGTTCAAATCCTAATAGAGCACAGATTGTTTTTACCACGCATAATACGGAATTGATGAATCTGGAGTTACTGCGCAAGGATCAGCTATACTTTGTGGATAAGTATGATAAAGATGGTACGTCTGAACTATACAGCATTAGCGAATTTGCTGCGCGAACAACAGAAGATGTTCGAAAAGGGTATCTTGTCGGAAAGTATGGCGCTACACCTGATATTGAAATTGAGGAGGTGGAATAAATGCCTCGTCAATTGAAGCGTAAGAAGCCATATATTATTGTTTTTTGCGAAGGTGAAAGCGAACAGGCCTATATAGACTTTCTAAAAAAGGAATTTAAGGATGTTGCAGCTATTAAACGCCCTAGTTCTACGGGGCTTTTCGAAGAAGCTGATAACAAATTCAAGAAAGACAAATCTTATCGAGATTATGCGGATGTAACGGATGAAATTTGGTTTTTCTTTGATGTGGAAACAAAGGATGTTCAAAAATGGGATAGCCGTTTAAAAATAATTAAGCAATTGCGTTCTTTACGAAAAAAACCTGGCATCAAAGTAAGGCTGCTGATGACAACAGGATGTGTCGAGTACTGGTTTATGCTGCATTATAAGATGTTTACTCCACCCATTCAGACTGTTGCAGAAAAAGAACGTATAATAGCTGAGTTAATCGAAAAAGTTCCTGATTATCAAAAGGGAGATCTGCATTCTACTTTTAAAATTGCGCACAATTATCCGGAAGCAGTCAAGAATTCTAAAAAGACATTTTCGAATCTGCTTCAAGATGGACTTCCGGGTTTGGATGATACAGATGAGAGAAATTGCTGGCTCTGCAGAAGCTGCCTGACTTTTTCTAATGTTTATGAAGCGATTGATTTTTTAACAGGTTTACAATAATTATCGTTTTATCGAACCGCATACGTAAAATTTATGTCCGTTATCAGCCACACAGCCGATAACGGACATCGTATTTTCTGACAAAAAGCGCTTACAGGCTGCATCATGACTTGCATTGCAACCTAATATCCTTTGTAAGCAGTACAGCCAATTATCAGATACACCCATTTAAAAACGGAAGGATGGAATCAAGCTTTGCTTTTAAAATGCCTTCCAGTTCGATCACCCGTTCAAGGGTAGTCTGAACGGAGGTATCAATGGCAATGAGCGCCTCATAGTCGCTGGAAGCGGCAATTACCCGGTTGATTTTTGCACATTCTGCATTTAAAATGCAGGCCAGAGCGTCTTCCTCATGAGCGATGGAGGATGCAATGCTTAAAAGGATGGGGCAGGGGCAGGCAGTAGGGCACTGGGTCTGGCAGGTTAGAGAAGTTGTTTCATTCATAGTGATTATCTCCCTTCTTCCCGATGATGGATCGGGATACTATAATATATGGACAAGGAGAAAATTTGTGACAGCCTGGCCCAAAACAGCTACAGCTCCAGGGTTTTAGTGGCGATTGTTTCACGAAAGGCCCGGTCGTGCTCTACAAAGATCATAGTAGGGCAAACGTCTAAAATCAGCTGTTCAATCTGCATTCTGGAATAAATATCAATAAAATTCAAAGGTTCATCCCACAGATACAGATGGGCCTGTTCGCAGAGACTTTTTGCGATCAGCACCTTCTTTTTCTGTCCTCCGGAAAATTGGGCCATATCCTTTGTAAACTGGATCCGTTCAAAGTCCAGCTTTCGGAGAATCGCTTTAAAGAGGCTTTCATCAATCCTGCATTGGCTGGCATAGTCGGACAGTGTTCCGCTTAAATGGGAGGTGTCCTGGGAAACATAGGAGATAATAAGGCCGGAGCCCATAGAAATGGTTCCGGTTTTCTTTATATCTTCTCCAAGGATCAGCTTTAAAAGACTGCTTTTGCCGCTTCCGTTTTTTCCGTTTAAGGCAAGGCGCTCTCCCTGTTCCAGAGTAAAGGAAACCGGCCCGCAGACGGTACGGTCCCCGTACCGGATGGAGAGGTCACGGCAGGAGATCAGGGTCTGGCTTCGGTAACGCAGGGGCAGAAGCTTGAGGGCTTCTGCTGTTTCAGTGTTTTTCAGAAGGCCGGATTTTTCCTCAATGGCCTTTTGCTGTCTGGACTGAATGGATTTGGCGCGCTGCATCATTTTCGCAGATTTGTGGCCTACAAATCCCCGGTCTGCGCAGCCGCTTCCGATTTTGGAGGCTTCGATTTGGTCGGACCATCCGGCAGTACGGGCAGATGCCTGCTTTAGACGGCCGATTTCCTTTTTGAGTTGTTCATTCTGGGCCAGCTCACAGGCTTGCCTGTATGTAAAATTGGTCATCCAGGAGGAAAAATTTCCGCTCTGTACCTCGATATCAGCCCGGTTTAACGAAAGAATGTGATCCACGCAGCTGTCCAAAAAGAAGCGGTCATGAGAAACAAGGATAAAGCCCGTTTTTCTTTTGAGGTAAGCTGCGACGGTTTCTCTGGCAGCTGCATCCAGGTGGTTGGTAGGCTCGTCGATCAGCAGAAAATGGCCCTGATTTAAGAAAAGTGCAGCAAGGAGTGCTTTTGTCTGCTCTCCTTTTGACAGAGTGGAAAATGGCCTCCAGAGCAGTTCGCAGTCTGTCTGCAGACAGGAGAGTTCCTTCATAAATTCCCAGTCCTGAGCATCGGGACAGATTTCATACATGATTTCCAGTGTTATTTTAGAGGGATCTGAAACCTCATAAGGGAAATAGTCAAAGGAGACAGAAGAATGGATGGTTCCCCGGTATTCATATTTTCCCATGAGCAGATTTAAAAATGTGGTTTTTCCCCTGCCGTTTCTGCCTACAAAACCCAGCTTCCAGTCGGTATCGATCTGAAAACTTACATCTTCAAAAATGGGGTCGGAGCTGGATGGGTAGGAAAAGGTAAGATGTTCCGCTTTTATCATTGACATAATGTGCACCTCCGGTAAAAAAATGAGAGCCGCAGGAAAGCAGATCCTGCGGCTCATCATAAATTTACCCCTGAAAGACAGCGGCATATATTTTAGTGAGTGGACAGATATACGACTTTCTTGCAGCAGACGCACGGATACCGTAAATAAAATGTGGTACTCTGGCGTCATTTTATAGTTATCTGCAAGCGTCGATTCTCATCCTTTCACCTCTTTCTGATTTATTCTAAGTTTATGTATATCATATATCTGGGGGAGATGCAAGAGGTGTGTGTTTTATTTATTAGAATTACCATTGAAATTTTCTGTGCTTTTTGTATAATATAGGAAGATAATACGCAAGATAATACGCAAGATAATGGAGGGTTTTATGACAGAGTATAGGCCGCCTTTTACAATAACAAATGAAATATTGTCAAATGTATCATCCATCTCTGAAAAAATTGGATGTATAACAGCGATCAGCAGCCTTGAAGCAAAGCCACATTTGAGGAAAAATAATAGAATTAAATCGATACATTCTTCTTTAAAGATTGAGGCTAATTCATTGACGTTAGGACAGGTTAGGGATGTAATTAACGGTAAGACTGTGTTGGGTGAAAAAAAAGAAATTCAAGAGGTTAAAAATGCCTATACTGCTTATGAACAGCTTTCAGAAATTGATCCATATAATATCGTTCATCTGAAAAAATTCCATGGAATCATGGCAAAGTACCTCGTGGAGGAGTCCGGTGAATTTCGTTTAGGTGAAGAGGGGGTTTTCGATGGTGATCAGTGCATCTTTATGGCACCACCAGCCCGATTTGTTCCCCAGCTTATGAGAGAACTGTTTGATTGGATGAAAATGGCACAAGGGGATATTCATCCATTGATCTTGGGAAGTGTATTTCATTATGAGTTTGTTTTCATTCACCCATTCTCAGATGGTAATGGAAGAATGGCAAGATTGTGGCATACTGCTATACTATCTAAATGGAAACCGATATTTGAATACATTCCAATTGAAAGTCAGATTGAAAAATTTCAGAATGAGTATTATGAAGCAATTGCCAAGTGTCATGTTGTCGGAGAATCCACTATTTTTATAGAGTTTATGCTGCAGCAGATTGATAAGATTTTGGATGATATTTTTGTTCAGCTCAGAGGAGAGAATGAACATCTGCCTGAAGCTGTTAAAAAGCTGCTTGAAGTGATGGAATATGATATTCCTTATACAAGCAGGGAATTGATGGAAAAATTGGAATTGAAATCTCGAGAAGGATTCCGCAGAAATTATTTGCATCCTGCTGTTAAATTAAACCTCGTAAGACTGACAGTTCCTGACAAGCCTAACAGCAGAAATCAGAGATATGTAAAAATATAAAATCAGAGTGTTAAATATAAACAGGAGGACAAACACATGGAACGCTCAAAGTTGACGACTCTCTGCTATATGGAGCGGGAGGGAGAATGGCTGATGCTTCACAGAGTGAGCAAGAAGAATGATGTAAATAAAGATAAATGGATCGGCATCGGAGGCCATTTTGAGGAAAATGAAAGCCCTGAGGAATGCCTTTTGCGGGAGGTAAAGGAGGAAACTGGCCTGACGCTTACTTCCTGGCGGTTCCGGGGGCTTGTTACATTTCGTTCTGCCGGAGGTCCGGTGGAGGATATGGAGTATATGTGTCTGTACACGGCAGACGGTTTTGAGGGTGAGATGGCTGACTGCAATGAGGGTACTCTGGAATGGGTAAAGAAGGAGGCAGTGTGCGGACTGAATATCTGGGAGGGAGATAAGATATTTTTCCGCCTTTTAAATGAAAATGCCCCCTTCTTTTCACTGAAGCTGACCTACGAAGGCGACCGGCTTATTGAGGCTGTGCTGGATGGAAAAGCGCTTATCGCTTAATGCACAAGCTCCTCAGCCCGTTTGATCGCCCTGTCAATATTTTCACAGAAGTTTTCCTGGCCTACCTTTTGGGCAAAGCCTGCTTTTTCCATTACCTTCATGGGCTGCTGGTTTACATGGGAGAGAATAAGGGTGATTCCCCGTTTCTCACAGTTTTTGTACAGATCGGTCATGGCGTTTAATGCAGTGCTGTCCAGAGCAGGAACGCTTCTCATACGCAGGATCAGGCATTTTGCATGATCTTTTACGGCAATACGTCCAATCACATCGGCGGCTCCGAAGAACAGGGGGCCGCTGATTTCGTATACATTGATGTGAGGGGACAGCTTTCTCAGTTTTTCGCGTTCTGCCTCCTCTTCATCCTCTGCATATTTCCAGCTGTGGACCTCCGTTACATCGCTCATGCGCTTCATAAACAGAAGCACAGCCACTAAGAGGCCGATTTCGATAGCGATTACCAGGTCAAAGACAATGGTTAAGAGGAAGGTAAGGATCAGAACGACGATATCGCTCTTGGGAGCGGTTTTTACCAGCTCTGCAAAGGTTCTCCACTGGCACATATTGTAGGCGACCATAAAGAGGATAGCGGCAATGGCAGGCATGGGGATCATGGCTGCATAGGGCATGAGTATAATCAGGATAAGAACAAGAACCACAGCGTGGATCATGCCTGCAACGGGAGTCCGGCCTCCGTTTTTTACATTGGCCGCGGTACGGGCGATGGCGCCTGTAGCCGGGATGCCGCCAAAAAGGGCGGAAGCGATATTTCCGGCCCCCTGGGCAGCCAGTTCCATATTAGAACGGTGTTTTCCATTGATCATGCCGTCTGCTACCACGCAGGAGAGCAGAGACTCAATGGCCGCCAGGATTGCGATGGTAAAGGCGTCCGGAAGGGCAGTCTGGATCATTTCAAAGCTTAACTGAGGCATATGGAAGGAAGGGAGCTTATTGCTTATGGTGTAGAGATCTCCGATGGTATTGACCTGAAGGGGGAGAAGCTGCACCATGAGAATGCCTCCGATGACGGCAAGAAGAGAGCCGGGGATTTTTTCCGTAAACCTAGGTGCGATGATAAGAATGGCCAGACATACGAGGCCCACGATCAGCGCGTCTGTATTGAAGGTATGGATGCCTGCTAAGAAGGCTTTCAGCTTTTCCATGGTTTCAATGGTGGGCATTCCTTCCGGATAGGTTACGCCGAAAAAGTCCTTGAACTGTCCGATAACGATGGTTACGGCAATACCGGAGGTAAAGCCGGTTGTGATGGTAAATGGGATGTACTTAATCAGCCCGCCGAACCGGCAGAGTCCCATGATGATTAAAATGATTCCCGCAAGGATGGTAGCGGCTGGCAGTCCGTCCATGCCGTTTCGGGCTACAATGCCCGCTACGATGGTGGCGAAGGCTGCTGTGGGGCCGGCAATCTGAACCTGGCTTCCGCCCAGGAATGAGATGATAAAGCCTGCTACAATGGCAGTGTAGATACCTTCTTCCGGACCTACGCCGGAGGCGAGCGCCAGGGCGATGGACAGCGGAAGGGCAATGATGGCAACTACGATGCCTGCGATGAGATCTTTTAAAAATTGTTCTTTGCTGTAGGTTTTCCATGTTGTAAACAGCATGGGATACATTTTTTCCATAATCAGTTCCCCTTTTTCATATTGATAGGCAGGAAAATGCTTCCTGCCCTACCTTATTATACAGGCGCAGGATGGTATGTCCAGCAAAAAGGCAGAAAATATTGTATTTTTTGAGGAACTGTATATTTCACAGAATCCTGAGGATACTTTATAAGGCAGCTTACAGACACCCATCCATAAAGGAGGAACTACCATGAAAGTAAATGGAAAGAACGAATGTATCCAGTGTACCATTAAGAACTGTGCGTATCATGCAGATACCACCGATTACTGTACTCTTGATACGATTAAGATCGGTACTCACGAGATGAATCCTACCAAGAAGGAATGTACGGACTGCGAATCTTTTGTAAATAAGATGCAGTAAAATGGCGTCATCTGTTACGAAAATATTACGTTTTTTTAAGTTTCCCTGACAGCCATTGATTTTTGATCCAGTCCATGGTATAGTGAGGACAGTCAGAGATGACGCGGCCCGGCAGTGCCTGCGAAAGCAGAGTACCCCGGGCCTTCCCCCGTTTTATGGGGGATTTTAAAATTCCAACCTTGTATTTGACCGTATGGATGCATATAATAGTAAGTATAGGTAATTGCGAAACAGGTTCTGGATATGATCCCAAATAGTGCTGAAACTTG
>ENA-ORRZ01002144-ORRZ01002144.1-human-gut-metagenome-genome-assembly--contig:-NODE-2144-length-10391-cov-3.142802_pt1 | contig 10391 bp, 10 predicted proteins | sample MGYA00242185_ERZ509152 | MGnify/ENA primary metagenome ERZ509152 (study PRJEB26280, sample SAMEA2338668) | human gut metagenome | biome: human gut; feature: human-associated habitat; material: faeces... | reverse complement strand
TTAAAAGAGCGGTGGAATTTACTTTTGCACTGGAATTTACTTTTTCAAGTCAGCTACAGTAGTTAAAAATAAGTTACGATTCACGCTTTGCGCAAACAGTAATAAAAAAAAGGAACTATATCATCTTAAATGATGAAAAGTTCCTTATATTTGAGTTATGAAACTACATTCACCGGTGTTCCCTCAAGGAATCCCTTTACATTTCCGGCAAGGATGGAAACGAGACGCTGTCTTGTCTCAAGTCCCTTCCAGCCCATATGCGGGGTGAGGATCACGTTGTCGAGGGTGTAGAGCGGGTTGTCGGCTTTCGGCGGCTCAGTTTCCTGGACGTCGAGGCCTGCGCCTGCGATCTGGTGCTTTTCAAGCGCTTCGATCAGAGCCGGTTCATCGATGAGAGCACCGCGGGAGGTATTGATCAGGAATGCGGTCGGCTTCATGAGCGCAAGAGTCTCTTTATTGATCATATGCTTTGTCTGCGGAGTTAACGGGCAGTGCAGGGAAACATAGTCACTGTTCTTTAAGACGGTCTCAAGATCCACATAGCGGATGCCGTCTTCGTCGGCTCTCGGTGTTCTTGTATACACGAGAATGTTCATATCAAGAGCTTTTGCAATCTTCATTACAGTCTTTCCGATATGTCCGGCACCGATGATTCCTAAAGTCTTTCCGTTTACCTCAACGTGCGGAACCTGGAGATTTTTCGTAAAGTTATCATGGTTTCCGTTTGCCAGCATTTTCATCTGGACCTGCATGGTGGAGCTTAAATTTAAGATCATCATGACCGCCGTGTGAGCTACGCGCTCGGAGCTGTATGCCGGGATATTGCAGACGGTAATCCCCTTCTCCCTTGCGGCATCAAGATCCAGATTGTTGTATCCGGTACCAGCCTCACAGATCAGCTTTACGGAAGCTGGAAATTTGCGGATCAGGTCACCGTTTACCGGCATCTCCTTTGTGACGATAATATCAGCTCCCTCAATGCGCTCTAAGAGCTGTTCCGGTGTGGTATCATCGTAGACGGTCACGTCGGAAGAGAGAACAGAAAAGTCGAGATTTCCGTCGAAGTTCATTTTTTTTGCGTTTAATACAACGGTCTTGTCGCTCATGGGTAAATCCTCCTGAGAATAGTAATAGTTCGTAGTTGGTGGACATGTTTATTATAGCGCTCTTGAAATTAAGACGCAAGAAAAAGCTGCCCGCGAGGGACAGCTTTTTCTTGTGTGATGGGTTTTCTATTTTCAGGTTTGTTGATGGGCTGTTTTACTGCGCTTTCCGCTGCATTTTCGCAACGAGGGCGCTGGTCCTCTGACGGTAGTCGTCGAGTTCGGTGACGATTCCCATGAAAGAGGAAATAAGATCTAAAGAGGCGCGCAGAGAACTCTGCTCACCCTGTACGACTGCGCGTTTTGTGAGGCGCATAGCCTGCTGCGGCGCTGCCAGAAGCTTCTCCATATACTGCTCCACAAATGCGTCAAGCTCTGCATCCGGGACGCAGTGGGTAACGAGACCCATATCTGCGGCTTCTTTTCCCTTTAATGTGCGGGCTGTCCAGAACAGGTCTAAAGCTTTGTCCCGGCCGACGAGACGGGGCAGGAAATATGCTCCGCCGTCACCAGGTACAATTCCGGCATTAAAATAGCTTTCCGACATGGAAGCACTCTCCCCGGCGATCCGCACATCGCACATGAGAGCCATGTCAAGACCGGCACCGACTGCGGCACCATGGATCTTGGCAACCACCGGTTTATCGATTTCTTCTAAAAGAAGCGGAATTCTTTGGATTCCCTTCCAGAGTGAATTCTTTCTTGCGAGGGCTGTGGAGGAGATATCTTCATGACTTTCGAAGAATCCGTCACCGGCTGCCATTGCCTTGACGTCACCGCCTGCGCAGAACGCTTTTCCGTTTCCGGAAAGCAGAAGCGCATATACATCATCGTTGTCACGGACATCTTCCAACGCTTCTGTCCAGAGACGAATCATCTCCTCGCTGAAACAGTTGAGCTGCTTCGGACGATTCAGTGTGATGCGTGCAAGGTGGTTGTGTACTTCGTAGATCAAGTCTGCCATAGAATATCTCCTCCCCTGTTTACTCTCTCAATATACCATATTGTGGAACTGATTTCATTATATGGAATTTCATGCGAAATGTCAAGCCCTTGAAACCAGTTTTAACGTAAAATTTGCAAAAAAATATTGTCCAGAATCGAAAAATCCTGGACAATGTCACGAAGCGAAAAATATTATATTTTATATCACAATATGAAATTCTGTTACAGACGTAATGATTTAACCATCTGCACATTTGCTTTAAAGAGAGAGCAGCATCCACCCCGCCGCGCACAGAATTATGAGAAGTACGAGATTGTAAAGGGTAAATACCATCATGTACGTTCCGGACTTTGCTTCCGGAAGCTCAGCATAGGCCCGGTAGGAGATCACGCTTGCCATGGATGCGATCAGGGTTCCGAGACCGCCGACATTCACACCAAAAAGCAGAGGACGTACCGCGTCGGTAAAGCCGGAGAGCAGGATCGCCGCAGGGACATTGCTGATGCACTGGCTTAAGAGAACACCTGCCGGAAATTCATGACCGGAGATCAGCTTCGTGAGGAGTCCGGAGATTGCGGGAATCCGTTCCATATTGCCGATAAAGATAAAGAAGCAGACGAATGTCAGGAGCAGAAAGTAGTCGACCCGGATAAACAACGAGCGGTCTTTTATGAGAACAGCGGTCAGGATGATGAAAAACATGACCGGCCAGGAATAGATCCGAATGACGCAGCCCAGACAGACGAGAAAAAGCGCCAGATAGAAGATCAGAGAACTCTTCGTGAGGCAGCCGTCCTGATGAAGGGAGGCCCGGCTGAGGGTGATGGCTTTATTTTTCAGCAGAAAAACGGCAGCTGTGAGCAGCAGGGCAGAGAGTATCGTTAACGGCAGCATGTATCCCACAAGCTCACCGGCCGAGAGGCTAAAGGAAGAGTAGAGATACAGGTTCTGTGGATTCCCAATGGGTGTTGCCATACTGCCGAGGTTCGCGGCTATGGTCTGAAGGACGATCACGGGGATCATGAGCTCCGGAAGTCCAGCCATATTGAGGATCAGGATGGAAAACGGGACAAATGTGATCAGGGACACGTCGTTCGTGATCAGCATGCTGGAGAAAAAGCAGAGTGCTGTCAGGGTGAAGGCAAGCTGGCGAGTGGAATGCATTCCGGCGAGCAGGGATGATCCGAGATAACGGAACAGACCGATCTCCTTCAGCCCGGCGACCACCGTCATCAGGGAGAAGAGGAGTGCCAGAGTGCGGAAGTCAATGTAAGACAGATACTCCGGTGACGGAGCGACAAAAAACATGGAGAGGACCGCCAGAACCGCTGCCGCGGAAAGGACTGGTTCTTTTTTTATGAATGACATGGATCGATTTCCTTCCTTATATAAATATTGTGCATGCGGCAGAAGACAGAAAAACTGTATACAAAGTGCCGCCCTGCAATTCAAGTCGAACATCCGAGAGACTTGGTGCGTGATTCTGGTCAGCAAAGCTGACAAATTCTATCAGAGTCACTGCCTATCCTGCGGGATGGGAACAACTGCAAAACTTCTGTAATTATTATAAACAGTGACTTTACGAATGTAAAGAAGAAGAGTATACTGTACATGTTTGGTCATTGCACACAGGTAGGAATTTTCTGACCTGAAAATTCCGTACAATACAGATGTGGCAGTGGATTTTGCCGATTTGGAATGCGAAGCATCGGCAAAATCAGTTACTGTTTGGGCTTCTTTCATGCCCGTATAGACAATGATGTCAGAATAATGGAAAGCGGCAGCTCTGGATGAAAATTCCTGGGTGCCGCTAATTTACGCGGAACAGCAGCGCATAAACAGGACAGGATGTCTGTTGTTTCTGTTTGAGGGAGGAATATTATGGGGAACAACAAGTTTTCAATCGCCAGTGTTGGAAACCGGCGGGCATTCCGGGATGGAGCCCGGGACGGGGTGCCGATCGCGCTCGGGTATTTTGCGGTATCTTTTTCACTGGGAATCGTGGCGCGGAATGTCGGGATGACACCGATTCAGGGAATGATCACAAGCGCACTCTGCAACGCGTCCGCAGGGGAATACGCGGGCTTTACGATGATCGCCGCGGGGGCAGCGTATATTGAGATGGCGATCGTGACACTGATCGCGAACGCGAGATATTTACTGATGAGCTGTGCCATGAGCCAGAGAATGGATCCGGATATGCCGTTTTTCCACAGGCTTCTCATGGCCTTTGATATTACCGATGAGCTGTTTGGAATTACGATCGCAAGACCGGGCTGCTTAAATCCCTGGTATATGTACGGGGCAATCGTATTAGCGCTTCCCGGCTGGGCTGTCGGAACAGCCCTCGGTGCGCTGGCAGGTAATCTGATGCCGTGGCGTCTTGTGAGCGCCTTCAGCGTGGCACTCTACGGAATGTTCCTTGCGATCATCATTCCACCGGCGAGAAAGAGCCGCATCCTTGCAGGTCTCATCGCCATCAGCTTCGCGGCAAGCTACCTTGCGGAGCATCTGCCGGGAATTTCATCGATCTCCAGCGGCACGAGAACGATCATTCTGACTGTTGTGCTCTCATCCGCAGCAGCGATTCTCTTCCCGCATCCGGCAGAGGACGGCGCGGCTGATACTTCCAAGGAAACAACGGAAGAAACTCATGTCCATTCTGCAGACGCGGCAAAACAGGGCGCTTAAAAGAAAAAGAAGTTTTTGAAAACTGTCTTGTTAAATTAAGAAGGAACACAGAAAAAACATGGAAAAGAATATTTATCTCTATATTGCGGTGATGGCGGGTGTCTCTTACATGATCCGTGTCCTGCCGCTCACATTGATCCGGAAACCGATCAAAAATCAGTTTATCCAGTCATTCTTATATTACGTCCCATATGTGACGTTAGCTGTTATGACGTTTCCGGCGATCCTCTCCGCCACAAACAGTACGGTGTCGGCGGCGCTGGCGCTGGTCATCGGAATCATCGCAGCGTGGTGCGGAAGAAGTCTCCTGTCCGTTGCGGTGATCTGCTGCGCGATGGTATTCATTACGGAATTTTTCTTAGTGTAGTAAAAATACATAAAACACATATATTAAATAAAACAAAAGCAGTTTCGGTATCTGATCATCCATCAATCAAATGACCGTGCTGCTTTTTTACTTTATAGAAGACCGATTACGGCGTTCTCGCAGGGCGTGAAAAACCAAGAAAAAAGCAGTACATGGCGCAGAAAAACGGAATGCGGCGGTCTGCCAGACCAATGCTTTGACGTCGTAAAATAAATGAGATAAAATCCCATTGTCTGAAATTTCACAATACGAAATATATTCCATTTTGGCAAAAATGCTGATTTTCTACGCGGAAATTTGGCAATTATTTGGAAGAATCGTACTTGTATTTGTGCGAGAAAGTTGTTATAATCAGTAGCCGTGTTGAGCGAAAAAAAGAGTAATGGCTCATAAAAGCTGATTACATGGAGGTTTACCCATGAAGAAATTATTTGCATTCTGCGCAGGACTTCTGGCGGTCTTAAACCAGACTGCAGTTACAGCGCTTGCGGCAGAACCAGAGGCTGCCGGGGCGGCAGCACAGACGCCGTTATGGCTTTGTATTCCATTTGCAGGACTCCTGCTCTGCATTGCGGTCCTTCCGCTTATGAAAGCAGAGTGGTGGGAGGCGCACCAGCCGCACGCGGTCGTGTTCTGGTCCCTGCTGTTCCTGATCCCGTTCGCCGTGAAGTACGGTGTGCCGAAGGCGGCGGAGACGACACTGGAATGTATCATAAACGACTACCTGACATTCATCGTCCTTCTTTTCGGATTGTTCTGTGTGTCCGGTAATATTACCCTGTCAGGTGATCTCGCTGGTTCCCCGAGGATCAATGTGGGACTTCTGGCACTCGGAACCCTGTTATCCAGCTGGATCGGAACCACCGGAGCCAGTATGTTAATGATCCGTCCGATCATCAAGATGAACGCGTGGAGAAAGAGAAGACGCCACATCGTGATCTTCTTTATCTTTATGGTGTCCAATATGGGCGGCTGCCTGACTCCGATCGGAGATCCGCCTCTGCTCATGGGATTCATGCGGGGGGTCCCGTTCTTCTGGAGCTTAAAGCTTTTGCCGATCCTGTTCTTCAATATGATCATCCTGCTGTTCATCTTCTATCATTTTGATATGAAGGCATACAGAAAAGATATCGCAGCAGGCTTAAAACCGGATATCAGCAAACCGGGTACTGAAGTGAAGATCCGCGGCGGACACAACCTGATCTTTATCATTATGATCGTGATCGCCGTTATCTTAAGCGGTACCCTGCCGTCCATGCCGATGTTTCAGGATGCCGCAGGAAATGTCCTCGGGATCCATGTATTCGGAGAAGTTACATTATCCTATCCGGCGATTATTGAGTGCGTGATCATCCTTGTATCCGCATTCCTGTCCTTTAAGACGACGGATGGATCGATCCGCCGAGAGAACCACTTTACCTGGGGCGCGATTCAGGAGGTTGCGGTTCTGTTTATCGGTATTTTCATCACGATGCAGCCAGCCCTGATGATTCTGAAAGCAAATGGCGCGAACCTGGGAATCTCCGAGCCGTTTGAAATGTTCTGGGCGACCGGTCTGCTGTCCAGCTTCCTGGATAACACGCCGACCTATCTGGTATTTTTAACAACGGCAGGTGCGCTTGGATTTACGGAGGGCATGGTGACGACGTTAGGAACGGTTCCGATCAAGATGCTGATGGCGATCTCCTGTGGTGCGGTATTTATGGGTGCGAACACCTACATCGGAAATGCACCGAACTTCATGGTTAAGTCGATTGCGGATGAAAACGGTGTGCGTATGCCGTCTTTCTTCGGATATCTGCTCTGGTCGTTCGGTATTCTGGTTCCGGTCTTTGCACTTGATATGCTGTTATTCTTTTTATAGGGGGTGAGTGACGATGAGCAACAATCAGGAACATACCAATACAGATAATATGGAAAATCAGACGCAGCAGGCGCTTGAAAAGGACAGCGCCCAGTATGCGAATGAAGTAACGGGTGCGGAAAATGCAGCCGAAAAGGATTCAGCAGGGAAGAAGCCGGGCAGCACGGTGCCTGGAAGAGATGAAAAACGAATCCGTGAACTGGCGGAGAGTATTTACGATCTGGATGCGGAGGTTTATGCACAGTTAGGTTCTTCTCTGGGACGTGTTTTCAATCGTGACCGGAAGCGCTGCGTGGATGAGCTGACTCATCTGATGCTGACACGCCCGCAGGGTAACCTGGTTCGAAGTGAGATTGCCCTGATCGGAAACATGGCGCGTACCATCGAGAATAAGGAAGAGCGGAAGCTCGTCATGACCGAGTACAACCGGATTCTGACCGAAGTCATGAGTCTGCCGACCAGTTTCGCGAGCGGCGACGTTATCAACGCAGAGCTGGCGAAGCTGAATACATTTAACCTGAAAAACCGTTTTTCCGAAAATGACCACCTGATCGTATGTATCAGCTGGACCTACGGAAGCGGCGGTGTAAATATCGGATTTAAGCTGGCAGATAAGCTGAAAATCAATTTCTACGACGCGGAGATCTTTGAAGCGGTTCTGAAACGTCTCGAGGCTCAGAAGGATTCTATACAGGATTCTGTCAGCTACGGAATCAAGCCGGGAATCAAGAAAGAGCCGGCGCACGATCAGGATGCCAATGTAAACCCGAGTGAGGCATTCATCCCGGAGCGCCATCTGACCCTGCGCCAGCGCATGCGCGAGTTCAGCCGTTTCCACGGACTGCCGAAGCGTGATGCGGTCTTCTTCAACGAGAGCGACCTTCTGGTTGACATGGCGAAGAAGGAAGATTTTGTTATTCTGGGACGATGCGGAGATGCCATCATGGCAAACAACAACATCCCGCATATCAGTATCTACATCACGGCGCCGTTTGAGCAGCGTATCAAACGTGCGATGGAGATTGACAGTTCCCTGACGGTCAAGCAGGCACGCCATATGTTAAAGCATCTGGATCATGTCCACAGCCAGTACTATCATTACTATACAAACCGAAACTGGGGACATTCCAACAACTATGATCTCTGTATCAACAGTGCCAGCTACGGTATCGATGGAACCGTGGATTTCATCTATCGGATGATCACGGCGCGGGAAGAGGATAAATAAGAGAACGGCTGAAGATGATGGGAGTCAGCGAAAGACAACAGACGCTGCCCCAGATTCTTCGGTCGTTTTTTTACATTTATAGTTTACTGCCAATAGAATGTATAACTAAAAAGATTCAGAATTTTTGCAGCGGAATACTTGCAAATTTGAGGGAAAGCCAGTATACTAGGTACCATATCACAGGGAAGTCCTTCGAAAGCGGGAGATTGGAAGAGGCATCCTTCTCGAAAGGAGAAATAAATTATGGAAGAAAGAATTATGCGCCGCGTAGCGGATTCAGCTGTTATCCAGACACAGCTTGTATTAAATAGTCACTTAAATGGTGCTGGTCGTTTGTTTGGCGGTCAGCTGATGGAATGGATCGACGTTGTAGCGACCGTTGTAGCGCGCCGCCACGCGCACTGCAATCCGACAACTGCATCGGTTGATAACCTGCAGTTCAAAGAGGCAGTCCACCTGAACAATACCCTGATTATCGAGGGTAAGCTGACTTACGTTGGAAGAACCTCCATGGAAGTGCGTGTCGATACATTCGTAGAGTCTTTAAGCGGTGCGCGTAAACTGGTTAATACCGCTTATGTGGTTATGGTAGCGCTGGATGAAAACGAGCATCCTATGGAGGTTCCGGGACTGCTTGTCGAGACCGATGAGGAGAAGGCAGAGTGGGAAGCTGGCGTGAAGAGAAACGACTTGCGGAAGCACCGCCGTGCGGAGAACTACTAATCGGCAGTGTTTTTGTTTGGGAAAGGGAATTTGCATAAACCGGAAACAGATGTAATAAGATGTAAAAAACGTTCTCAGGGGAACTCCCATGAAGGAATATATCGAGGAACGGGCGGTTGCGATCGCTAATTACATCATAGACTACAATGCGACAGTGCGGCAGGCGGCGCGGAAATTTGGGATCAGTAAATCTACCGTGCATAAAGATGTGGCCGAGCGCCTTTCCCATATCAATCCGCCGCTTGCATCCCGGGCGCGTGTAGTACTGGACATCAACAAAGCGGAACGCCATATCCGGGGCGGGATGGCGACGAAAGAAAAATATGAGCATGAGCACCAGCTGCGCGCGTGCAGCCGGGACGAGAAATAGAAAAGCTGGTAAAATTGGAGCTGAAAGCAGAAAAAGGGGCATTCCGCCTGAACGGGCGGAGTGCCATTTTTTCTGCTTCATTGCAAACTATTTCAAAATATGCTATAGTAGCTTCGATTCATAAAGCTATATGTCAGCCAGATTCAGGCATATGGCAGCGTAGGAGGAACGGGAAAATTCTGAATCGAAAGATAAAAAACAAAGAGGAAGAATGATAGATGGAACCAAGACAGGCAATCCTGGTAGTCAGCTTCGGGACAAGCTACAATGATAGCCGGGAAAAGACGATCGGAGCGGTTGAGCGTGCAGTGGCGGAGGCATTTCCGGCATATGAGGTGCGCCGGGCATTTACCAGCCAGAGGATCATTGATAAATTGAAAAAGCGGGATCAACGGTCGATCGACAATTTGAAGGAGGCGCTTGACCGGGCAGCAGCCGATGGGATTAAAAGTCTGATTGTGCAGCCGACCCATCTGATGGATGGATTTGAATACATGGATGTAAAAGCGGAAGTGGAAGTGAATCAGGGGCGTTTTGAACGGTTGGCGCTGGGAGCACCGCTTCTTGCCAGTGAAGCGGATCTGGATGCGGTGATCCGGGCGATGGCAGGAGAACTGGGCGGATATGACGATGGAAAAACGGCACTCTGCCTGATGGGGCATGGGACGGACGCGGCTTCCAATCAGGTGTATCAGAAGATGCAGGATAGGATGATCGCGGGCGGCTATGCAAATTATTACATCGGAACCGTGGAGGCGCAGCCGGATTTACAGGCGGTGATCGAGAAATTGGGCGCGCAGAAACACTATCAGAGGGCAGTGCTGCAGCCGCTCATGGTGGTTGCAGGCGACCATGCGAATCAGGATATGGCAGGTGAAGAGGAGGATTCCTGGAAGAGCCGCCTGGAACGCGCCGGATACCAGGTGGAATGCCGCATCCGGGGACTGGGAGAGGTTGAGGCGATCCGGAAGCTGTATGTGGCGCACGTGAGAGAGGCAGAGTGGGAAAAATGAAGAAAATAGGATGGATAACGGGAAAGAAAAGGTTACTGTACACGGGTAGGCACTTTTGGAACCGAAAGTGCCGTAAGAAAACGTGG
>ENA-ORRZ01002131-ORRZ01002131.1-human-gut-metagenome-genome-assembly--contig:-NODE-2131-length-10464-cov-17.841099_pt1 | contig 10464 bp, 9 predicted proteins | sample MGYA00242185_ERZ509152 | MGnify/ENA primary metagenome ERZ509152 (study PRJEB26280, sample SAMEA2338668) | human gut metagenome | biome: human gut; feature: human-associated habitat; material: faeces... | reverse complement strand
CGCGCCCGCCGCAATGCAGGCTTCCACCAGCCGCCGGGCGACTGCACTGCCGCCGTGGCAGGAAAGCTCCACCACATCCTCGCCGGTGTAGCTGTGGGGCGCACGGAAAAACAGCGCCACGCCCTCATCGAAAGCCTCTTCCCCTTCCACGAACGCACCGAACATGGCGGTATAGCCTTTGGCGTCCGCGACCTTTTTGGCCGGGTTGGCCGGACGGAACACCTTCGCCGCCACTTCATAGCTTTCCGGGCCGGACAGCCGCACGATGGCGATGCCGCCCGCACCCGGAGCGGTAGCAATGGCCGCAATGGTCGAATGCTGCATCTTCTCCCCTCCTTATGCGCAGATGAATACAGTATATTCTACCACGAACCGCCAAAAAAAGAAATATGCTGCGCAAAAAAGGGTGTGCAGCCCCTAAGAGACTGCACACCCCATTGCGTGTGATAGAAAAATCAGAATGCGGCAATATCGGCCGTGGTGATGGCCTTGCCGGGCAGGGTGCGGCTGTCGGCGTTCTCCGACAGAGCCAGCTTGCCCTCGCGCAGCAGCTTGACGGCCTTCTCGTGGTCAGCAGCGTTCCAGTTGTCGCCCACGAGCTTCCAGTTGTTGTCCACGTGCGGCTCGATGGTGCCGCCCTTGACGGTGCGGATGTACTCGCCCAGCAGTTCGCGGATGCCGCCCACATCGCCGCGCACGTCGATCTCCAGCAGCTTGGGCAGCTCGTCGCCCTCCTTGAAGATGTCGGCATAAGCCAGCAGCTGGGTGGTGGCACGGTAGTTGTTGACGGCCACCACGAAGCTGTCATCGTCCTGCACCGGACGGCCATCCATCCAGGTCAGGTTCTGGATGCGGTTGCCGGGCTGCTTGGAGATGTCGAGGTCATACTTGACGCCTGCAAAGGCATCGTACAGGTAATAGCGGACGGAAGAGTCGAATGCGATGGTCACATCGCCCGGCTCCCAGGTCTTGAAGAAGGCAGCAGACCACTCCATGAACTGACGCAGCTGCCAACCGTTCATCTGCAGCTTGTACAGGGTGTTCTGGTAGGTGTAGATGCTTGCCATGTCGCACTTGCGGATGGTACCCTCGCGCATCTGGGAGGTCATGGAGGTCAGAGCCGTTGCGGACACCTGAGCGTCGGTGTAGTACATCTGTACCTCGTTGATGAAGTCCAGCAGAGCGGTATCCTGCACCATGGCCTGCGGCAGGCAGTCGATCTCGTTTTCGGGGGCCAGATCACCGCCGACCAGCTGGCCGATGGGGGTCACGGCGTCGTCCTTGGCGCGCTGGTCGTACTCTGCCAGCAGAGCGGTCAGCTCGGGGTCGGGAGCGTAGTCCTTGATGGTCAGGTTCTCAGAGGTGCGGTCCTTCACCTTCCACTTGCCGTTCAGGCCGCGCTCCAGATAGACGTGGATGTCGGAGACGGTGGCACCGGCATTCTTGTTCTCGACCACCAGCACGCCGTTGATCATCTTGTTGGGGATGCTCTTGTGGCCGTGAGCGGCGACGATGACGTCGAACTCGGGGCAGGCATTTGCCAGGTCGGTGACGCCGGAGCCATAGACGCCGTACTCATTGTCAACATCCATATGCATAACGCCGATGATGACATCCACATCGTCCTTGATCTTATCAATGATCTTGCGGCTCTCGTCCACCGGGTTGGTGACAGTCCAGCCCTCGAGGTTCTTGGCGTCCCAGCGGGTGATGTTGGGAGTGACCATACCGATGACGCCGATCTTGACGCCGCCCTTTTTGATGATGGTGTAGCCGTCAGCCAGAGGCTTGCCTTCGGGGCTGTAGACGTTGCCGGTCAGCACCTTGGCCTTCTGCTGGGAGAGCACCTTTTCCAGCGTGGCCATGCCATAGTTGTACTCATGGTTGCCGGTGACGTAGACATCGTAGCCGATGGCGTTCTGAGCAGCGATCATGGGGTGGACATCGTCGTTCAGGAACAGCTCAGCGGAGTTTGCCTGAATGGTGTCGCCTGCATCCACGACCAGCGTGGTCTTGGTGCGGTTCTCCTTGATGGCAGTTGCCTGCTGGGCCACGCTGCCGGAGGCGTCGGCCTTGTTGGCGGCGTAATCCCAGGGGTCAAACTTACCGTGGGTATCGCTGGTGGCAAGGATCTGCAGGTCCATGCTCCACAGGTCTTTGATGCCGGCAGCGGAAGCAGCCGGGACCAGACCGCTCATTGCGGCGGCGGTGTTAGCCGATGCACCGGCCACGCGCAGGAAATTACGGCGGGAAATCTTATTCTGTTCCATAATAATTCCTCTCCTTTTTGCTTGGTATACACTCCGAAGCATTTGTAGCTCTAGTATAAGGCTTGCCGACATTGTTTTACAATGTGCAAGTAGGAGAAAAATTTCTTCCGGAATTGGGCATATTCTCCAAATTTCCGATAAGAACGACTTTTCTTTCGAAAATGTTCTCCCATAATCACTTTTTATCGTAAACCATCTTCATGCAAAAGACGTGTAAATTCATAGTGTGCCTCGTACAAAAAAGACCCTCCCCTGCACGGCTTCCGCCATGCGGGAGAGGGTCTTATCCTTCAGCTTTTACAGCTCGATCTTGCCGAAGCTCAGATCCGCGAAGTCATCCACACGCTCGGTGCGCTTGGGTGCCACAGGGGCAGCATTCTCGGCATCGCGCGGGGTGTAGGTGCGCTCAGGCACATTGGAACGGCCGCCGCCATTGCGCGGGCCGCGGCCATTCCGGTCACCACGGCGCTCGCCGCCGCGATGATAGCCGCCGCTGCGGCCATTGCCGTTGCGGTCACGGCCGCCGCGGGGTCCGCGGGGACGTGCATTTGCGCTCTCAGCCACAGCGTTGGGGTCGGTGGAGTAGATGACCACACGGCGGTCACGACCCTCGCCCTTGCTCTCGCTGCGGACGCCCTCCATCTTGCCGATGGCAGAGTGGATGATGCGGCGCTCGTAGGGGTTCATGGGCTCCATGGCAAAGCTGCGGCCGGTGCGGCGCACCTTGGCACCGATGCGCTGTGCCAGTGCGGTCAGGTCGCTCTCGCGCTTGTCGCGATAGCCGGCCACGTCGAGGCCCAGCTTGATGTAGTCGCCCTCGAGGCGGTTTGCCACGAGGCTTGCCAGATAGGACAGGCTCTCCATCGTCTCGCCGCGGCGGCCGATGAGGGCGCCCATCTTCTCGCCGTCCAGACGGATGATGGTAGCCTCACCCTTCTGCACAGCGCTGAACTTGACGTCCTGTACGCCCATCTTCTCGATGACTTCCTGCAGGTAGTCCACAGCGGCCTTGACCTTGGCGTTCTCCTCGATGTTGATGGGGATTTCCACCTCTTCGCCCTCGGCGGCGGGAGCAGCCTGCTCTTCGACAGGGGCAGCTTCCTCAGCGGGAGCGGCAGGCTCTTCCACAGCAGCGGGAGCTTCAGGGGCAGTCTCTTCGACGACAGGCTCAGCCACAGGAGCAGCCTTCTCCTCCACAACGGGAGTGGGCTCCTCAACAGGGGCAGCAGGAGCTGCCACAGGCTCGTCCGGCAGCTCGACGCTGACGCGGACCTTGGCGGGAGTGAGCTTCAGGCCCAGAAAACCGGTCTTCTGGGGCATTTCCAGCACTTCGTAGCTGACGTTGATGTCGTCCTTTTCCACGCCCAGCAGAGCGCAGGCATTGGTGCGTGCTTCATCGACCGTCTTGCCGGTCGCTTCCTGCGTACGGATCATAACCGTCAATCCTCCTTTTTGTTCTGCAGCTCGCTCAGCGGGACAGTGCGCTCGTCCTTGTAGCGCTCAGCATCCTGCTGGCGGGCATACTCGAGGCGGCGCTTGTTCATCTCGCTGGCGGAGATGTTCTTTTCCACGACCTCACCGGTCTTCTCGTCCTTGACCTTGATGGTGGTGCTCTTCACGCCGCGCTTCTCTTCCTTCCTGCGGGAAGCGATCTCGGCCTTGACCTGCTCCTTCATCTTCTCGGGGTCATAGATCTTGCGCATGACCTGGGTCTGGACGGTCATCACGATATTGGAAATGACGTAGTACAGAGAGAATGCGCAGGGAACGGTAAAGCAGAAGAAGACGTACATCAGAGGCATCATATACATGGTCAGCTTCATGCTGCCCTGCATCTCCTGGCCGGAGGCCTTCATGCTGATGTGGGTGGAGATGAACATGGTGACGACAGCCAGGATGGGGAAGATCAGCAGGGGCAGGTTGTCCGCTGCCAGGCTGTACTGCGGCACACGGGTCAGGTCGATGCCGAAGAAGTCCATGTGCTGGCCGAACTCGGTGATGGTGTTCAGCTGGTCTGCGGTGAACACAGAGGTGACGGTGGACTCACCGGCCAGCACCTGTGCGATGATATTGGTGTCGCGGGTCACCTGAGTGAAGCTGATGCCCAGAGCGGTCATGGCATCGCCTGCGGCGGTGATGGCCTCGGCGCCGATGTGGAAGATGCGCTGCAGCGGGCGGTACACGACCTCGATGACGCCGAACATGACGAGGAAGTTGACCAGCATGGGCATACAGCCGGCGGTGGGCTTATAGCCAAACTCCTGCTGCAGCTTCATCAGCTCTTCCTGCTGCTTTTCGGGCTTGTCCTTGTACTTTTTCTGGATGTCGGCGATCATCGGCTGGAAAGCGGACATCTTGGCCATGCTCTTCTGCTGGTTGAGCTGCAGAGGGATGCTGAGCAGGCGGATGACGATGGTGAAGATGATGATGTCCCAGCCGTAGTTCGGGATGAGGTTGTAGATCCACTCCATCACATAGCCGAGAGGTACACCGAGGATGTACAAAATATTCATGTCTCTGTCCATTCTGCCCCGCCTGTGGTGCGGGACGGTTATTTTTATCGTAGGACACGCCGCCCACAGTTCAGCACGTCACAAGAAGCAATTATAATAGCTTTTCCTCTCAGCCTCCCCTATCAGGAGAGGTGTCACGCCGCAGGCGTGACGGAGAGGTTTTTCTCCCCTCTGCCGCCCTTTTTCAAAGGGCATTGACAAAGAGGTCTTCCCCGCTTCAGTGCTCTTTCAAAGAGCATCAACGAAGAGGTTTTCCACTTATTTTTCGTGTCTGGTGGAAAACAGAGCCGAGGCCGAGAGATGCCGGGCCGGATTTTTCCAGCGGCCCTTTTCCGGTACGGGGTCGTAGCCCCAGCGGCCCAGCGGATTGCACCGGGCGATGCGCCATGCCGTCAGCAGCAGCCCTTTGACGCAGCCGTGGGTGCGGATGGCCTCGATGCCGTACTGGCTGCAGGAGGGCGAAAAGCGGCAGTTCCGGCCCAGCCCCGGGCTGATGAACTTCTGGTAGAGCCGGATGAGCCCGCAGAGGGCTTTCTGAAAGATGCTCACGCCTCGGGCTTCCGGACCGGCGGCAGGGTGGCAGGGGGCTTTGCGCCCGGCTGCTTTGCCTTATCCGGCAGACCGGCCTGGGCAAAGAGCTTTGCCACGATGGCGCTGAGCTGCCAGCTCTTGAGCCGGGGGGTCATGCCCCGGGCCACGAAAACGAGGTCATAGCCGCCGATGTTGTAGTCGAGATGCTCGTCGATGGCGGCCTTCATAACGCGGCGGGCGCGGTTGCGCTGCACGGCGTGGCCGATCTTTTTGGTGGCCGTCAGGCCCACCCGGGTGCGCTTGCTCCGCGTTTTGAGCACGTAGAGCACCAGCGCCTGGTTGACATAGGACTTGCCGCGGGCATACACGCGGCCAAACTCGCCGTTGCGGCGGATGGGACGATAGCGCATCCTGTGCGCCTCCCTTCAGGTGATGTGGGAGCACCGCCCGGAAAAAAAGCAATGCTCAGTGTTCAGTATAGCAAAAAAACGCCGACATGAAAAGCTCATCCGGGCGTTTTCTCTGCCAAATCTTTGACAGTTTTTTTAGGCAATGCGACTATTCACCGCAGCTTTCCGGCCTTTTTCCCGAATGCCGGGTAAAAAAATAAGACCGCCAATCCAATATCAGCGGCCTTTTTGCGCATATTCCATTCTGCGCCGGACCTGATGCATCCTGCTCAGGATCAGACGGTCAGGCTCTTGCGGCCCTTAGCACGGCGTGCGTTGATGACCTTGCGGCCGTTCTTGGTGCTCATGCGGGTCAGGAAGCCATGAACTTCCTTGCGCTGACGCTTCTTGGGCTGAAAAGTTCTCTTCATGGTGTATTTCCTCCGTAAAAACTCGTCCCCGGTATGGGGTCTATTCTGGTCCCAAAATGGGGACAGGCTTGCAATTCAACAGTATATCGCACACTATGGTCTTCTGTCAAGCATTTTTTTCGCTTTCCTTCAAACTTTTTTGAAAAACCTCTGTGGAGAAACTTTCAACTTTTTCACCCATTTCCCGTGGAAAACTTTTTATCCACAATATCTTGTGGCTTTTCTCTGCCTTGGACACAAGGCCGTTTCCCAGACGCAGGTATGTCTTTTTTATGTATTATAAATTACCTTATATAATATAGACGCAGGGGGATTTTTGTGGTATACTAACCTGGTATCAGCAGCATTGTTGAAAACTTCAATGGAGTGGATGTACTATGGATTCTTTCAAGGACGTTTTAGAGGCTGCCCAGAGCTACTGCAAGGCGCAGATGGCGGAGCCGACGTATAATCTCTATATCGACGGGTTGGAGCCTATCAGCTTTGAGGACTCCAGCCATATCACCCTCTCGGTGCGCAACGACTTCATCTGCAAGATCGTGACGGACCGTTATCTCGGCCTGCTCAAAGAGGCCTTCAAAACAGTGCTGGGCTTTGACGTGGACATCACCCTCGTCGTCCCCAGCACGCCGCCCCACGAAGTGGTGCTGGCCCAGCAGTACGAGGCGAACCCCGCCTCCCCGCAGGGCAACTATGAATTCACCTTCGAGAACTTCATCAAAGGCCCGTCCAACCAGTTTGCGTTTGCTGCGGCGCAGGCTGTCGCGGCCAACCCCTCCGGTGCTTACAACCCACTGTTCATCTACGGCGGCTCGGGCCTCGGCAAGACCCATCTGCTGACGGCCATCCAGACCGAGATCAAGCGCACCCACCCCGACTTCGTCATCATGTATGTCACCTGTGAGCAGTTCACCAACGAGCTGATCGCGGCCATCCGCGCCGGCAGCACCGAGGACTTCCGGATGAAGTACCGCGTGGCCGACCTGCTGCTGGTGGACGACATCCAGTTCATCGCGGGCAAGGAGTCCACCCAGGAAGAATTCTTCCACACCTTCAACTCCCTCCACGATGCCCACAAGCAGATCGTCATCGCGTCCGACCGCCCGGCCAAGGAGATCAAGAGCCTGGAAGAGCGTCTGCGCACCCGCTTCGAGTGGGGCCTGACCGCCGACGTCCAGCCGCCGGATTTCGAGACCCGCGTGGCCATCGTCAAGCGCAAGGCGGAGCTTCTCCACCTCGACCTGCCCGAGGATGTGGCCGAGTTCATCGCCAACCATCTGAAAAATAACATCCGCCAGCTGGAAGGCGCGGTCAAAAAGCTCAACGCCTACTATATGCTCGAGGGCATCCAGCCGGTCATCAGCGTGGCACAGAATGCCATCAAGGACATCCTCAACGAGACCCAGCCCGTGCCTGTCACCATCGAGAAGATCGTGGGCGAGGTATCCCGCACCTTCAACGTCTCCCCCGCCGACATCCGCGGCACCAAGCGGAACGCCAATGTGGCCTCCGCCCGCCGTGTGGCCATCTACATCCTGCGCGAGGTCACCGGCATGAGCATGGAGGAGATCGGCCGGGAGTTCTCGGGCCGTGACCATTCCACCATCGTCTACTCCCTCAAGACCATGGAGCGGGACATGAAGAATGACCAGCACCTGCGGGAGACGGTGAGCGACATCATCAAGAATGTGAAGGCTTAACGCACCAGAGTCGGTGTAAAAGTCATACTCATTCAGGGGTCAAACCCCAAAATATGGGGAGAAAGAGGAACAAAAAGGGGAAAATAGACCTAGATATTGTGGTGAAAGGCCGAAACTTTCCACTCTTTCCACATGGTTTTCAACATTCAACTTCCGTTTTTCACAGCGGATGTGGAAAGAACCACGGCTCTCCCCGATTCAACATTCCATTCACAGTTCCTCAACATCTCCGTGGAAAACCAAATCCCCGCATCCCGGCAAGGGTTTGCAGAGTTTTCCACATCTTCCCCACCCCCTACTACGATTACTACAACAAGTTCAATAAAGAAAACAGATTTTTGCATCGGGTCCCATGAGGAACGACAGCAAAACTGACGCAAAAAAGGAGAGAAGAAGATTTGAACATCATCTGCGACAAAACTCTTCTGAGTGCAGCCATTGACGGCGTATCCAAAGCAGTCACTCTGCGCTCTACCATCCCGGTACTGGAGGGCATTTTACTGAAGGCAGAAGGCTTCCAGCTGACCCTTACCGGCTACGACCTCGAAATGGGCATCGTGACCACCATCGAAGCCAATGTCAAAGAACCCGGTGAGATCGTGCTGAATGCCAAGCTACTCAGCAGCATGATCAGCCGGATGCCGGCAGGCCAGATCACCATCCAGTCTGCCGATAATGGCAAAACCACCATCCAGAGCGGCGTGGCACAGTTCGAGATCCAGTCCATGTCGGCCACGGATTTCCCCGAGCTGCCCAACACCGGCGCCGAGGAGACCCTGACCATCAAGACCGGCGTGCTCCGCGATATGATCGACCGCACCCTCTACGCCGTCAGCCAGGATGAGAAAAAACCTGCGCATACCGGTGAACTTTTTGAGATAGAGCCGGATAAAATGACCATCGTTGCCCTGGACGGCTACCGTCTGGCCATCGTGGAGCGGCCCGTCACTGCCGTCAAGGACATCCGCATCATCGTCCCCAGCAAGACCATGACCGAAGTGTCTCATCTGCTGCCCAACGACGACGAAGAGCCGGTCCACATCTGTGCCAACCGCCGCTACGTCGTGTTCATGACCGCCGGCTACACCATCATGAGCCGCCTCATCGAGGGCGAGTTCCTCAACTATCACAATGTCATTCCGGCAGGCAGCCGCACCCGGGTGACCATCGACACCAAGGAGTTCATCGAGACCATCGAGCGCGCTTCTCTGATTATTACAGAGCGTTTAAAAAATCCCCTCCGCATCACTTTTACAGAGGGTAAAGTCGTCGTCCGCTGCCAGACCAATCTGGGCCGCGTCGTCGATGAGTTCAATGCCGAGTGCGAGGGCGACGAGGTGGAGATCGGCTTCAACAACCGCTACCTGTTGGATGCGCTGCGCAATGCCCGCACCGAGAAAGTGCGGATGGAGATCAGCGGCCCGCTGAGCCCGGTGAAAGTGCTGCCGGTGGAGGGCAATGACTTCCTGTATCTGGTCCTGCCCGTCCGCTTCAAAAACGACTGAGAGGCGTAATAAAATGCAAAAGATCCTCATCCATACCGAATTCATCAAGCTGGACGCCCTGCTGAAATATGCGGGCCTGTGCGAGACCGGCGGCGAAGCCAAGGAGCTCGTTCAGGGCGGGGCCGTGAAGGTCAACGGCGAAGTCTGCACCATGCGCGGCAAGAAGTGCCGCCCGGGCGATACCGTGGAGCTGGACGGCCAGACCATCGAGATCGGGATGGGCGGCTGATGCGGCTGCTCTCTCTCGAAGTCGAAAATTACCGGAACATCGCCTCGGCCAGCCTGACGCCGGGCCGGGAGCTGACTGTCATCTGCGGCAACAACGGCCAGGGCAAGACGAACCTCCTGGAAGCCATCTGGCTGCTCACCGGCGGCAAGAGCTTCCGGGGCGGCAAGGACGCAGAGCTGGTGCGCCGGGGCGAACCCTTCGCCGTACTCAAAGCGTCCACCCTCCGCGCACAGCAGGAAGAGCAGGAAACGGAAGAGCCGAACCGCGTCCGCCTGACGGTGGGCGCGCCGGACTCTCCCCGCCCGGGCCGGACAGTCTCGGTGAACGGGGGCGCAGTCAAGCGGGCGGCCAGCCTTGCGGGCAGCTTTCCGGCGGTGGTCTTCGACCCCGGACACCTGAGTCTCGTGAAGGGCGCGCCGGAAGGGCGGCGGAAATTTCTGGACGCGGCCCTCTGCCAGCTCTACCCCGGATACCTGACTCTTTATCGCCGCTATGTCCGGGCCTTGCAGCAGAAAAACGCGCTGCTTCGACGCTCTTCCAATGGCATTGAGCGGCCTTATGCCGAAAAGCGGGCCTTATTAGAAGTGCTGAATGTGGAGCTTGCCCAGCAGGGCGAGGCCATCCAGCAGCGGCGCAGAGCCTATCTCGCCGCTCTCTCCCCGCTGGCCTGTGCCAACTATGAGGAGCTTTCCCGCGGGGCGGAAACGCTGAGTCTGCGGTATGCGGCCCAGTTCGAGCCGGGCGGTCTGGCCCAGCTTCTGCGGCAGAAAATGCCCGAAGAGCTGCGGGCCGGGCAGAGCCTCTGCGGCCCTCACCGGGAAGATCTGGATCTTCTTCTGGATGGTCAGCCTGCAAAAGTGTATGCGAGTCAGGGACAGCAGCGGAGCGTCGGGCTC